>ENA-ORMS01003606-ORMS01003606.1-human-gut-metagenome-genome-assembly--contig:-NODE-3606-length-9957-cov-4.608463_pt1 | contig 9957 bp, 9 predicted proteins | sample MGYA00242104_ERZ508997 | MGnify/ENA primary metagenome ERZ508997 (study PRJEB26280, sample SAMEA2338704) | human gut metagenome | biome: human gut; feature: human-associated habitat; material: faeces... | reverse complement strand
CTGTCAAAAGTGCTTTTGCGTTACTTTCGGCGAAAGTAACAAAGCCTATGCGCCGTATCCGGCGTTGATTACCCGGACAGGGAGAAAGGATATTGATTGAAGCGAACTATCAGCTTTATGACATGAAAAGGCTCTGTCAACCATAATAGCAGAAAATTCCATGCAAAGAATACTGACCCGGAGCGAAGTTGTCTGAACGTGGAATACTGCAATGAAAATGTTAAGGACGTATATCACGAATTGTTTGATGAAGCGCTAAAAAGATACAACGAAAAACAGACAAGAGCCGACCGTAGAATAGAAAATTACTATGAAAAAATCAGAAATTCTAAGCAAGAAAAACCGTTTCACGAACTGATTTTGCAGATTGGGGATAAGGAAAATATGAGTGCCGAAAGCGAAAACGGACAACTTGCACGGCAGGTTTTAGATGAGTATTACCGTGGATTTCAAGAGCGAAATCCCAACCTAAAAGTGTTCTCTGCTCATCTGCATATGGACGAGGCAACGCCTCATTTGCATATTGATTTTGTTCCGTTCACAACCGGCAGTAAGCGTGGACTTGATACGAGAGTAAGCCTGAAACAAGCGTTAGCCGCACAAGGTTTCAAAGGTGGAACGCGTGGAGATACCGAGTGGAATCAATGGGTAAGCGCAGAAAAATCTGCACTCGCATTCGTTATGGAACGACACGGAATTGAGTGGGAACACAAAGGCACACACGAAAAACATTTGTCTGTTCTTGATTATAAAAAGCAAGAAAGAACAGCAGAACTTGAACAATTGGGTGCTAAAATCGAAGTAAAACAAGCAGAATTTAATGTGTTATCCGAGCGAGTGTTAAACTATGATGATGGTTTGGAAAACTTAAGAAATGTGGAAGAAATGCTTGATAATGCACCCGAATATCAGCTCTCCGAGCCGCAAGGTTTTATGTCTGCAAAAGCATATAAAACCAAAATTGCAGAGCCGCTTATTCAAAAATTAAAAGCGTTAATCAAGACGGCATTGGCTCGTTGCTTTGAGGGTTGGGACAGTTACCATAGATTAAATATCACGAACGGCAACCTCTATCGTGAGAACGAAATGTTATCGAAAATAAACAGCAAGCTGAAAAGCGAAAACGAGAACTTGCATTCGGAGGTCAAGGATTATAAGCTTTTGCGCAAGGTTTTCGGGCATAAACAAATCGACGATTTACTTGAACAGGCAAGAAATATTAAAGGTCGTAAGCGTGAAAATCCACGCTCAAGATAAATAAATTTTTGGAGGTAAAACAAAATGGCAAACACAATTTTTGAAAAGCAAGGCGGTACTTATACGCAGGTGGGCGACTATATGTTGCCCGATTTATTACCGGCGGAAGAAGAAACGAACAACATCGGCGTGTGGGCAATTAGACATAAACGATATTTGAAGCAAAATCATAAGGTGCGTTACTACAATTTGCTGACAAGCGGTAAGCTCAATTCATATCTTGCAAATGTTGAACAGCAGGCGCAAGACTTTTTTCTCCGGCTGGTAAAAGACTTAGCCGAAAAGGAAAATGTAACCGAAGAACTCAAGGCAAGCGATATGATGCTCTGGGTGCAGAAGATGAATAACATTTGCAGTAGAGCGATAGAGGTTGTGAATACAAAACTTATTTTTACAGTATAATTGCAGCGGCGGCAGAAATTTCTTTCTGCCGCCGTTTTGCTATTTTAACAACAAGTCGAACCCTAAATATTCATTTATAGCATCATATAAATAAACTAATTCTTTTTCAATAAGAGTTTGATATTCATTGTATGAAAGGTTAAATTGTGTTTCCACAAGACCACAGAATGGTACTGCAAGATTTAGTTTTTCTTCTGAAATAAGCGCGTTACCATCTTTGTCTTTTAATTCAAAATGCATCATACAGTTTCTAAAATTTGTGTTTCTTAGATTATTAGTGTTTGAACAGTCTATACTTTGCAACATCCTAATTAAATTGCAATCAGAAATTTCGCTATTATTAGTATTGCAGTATTTTAAAATTCCATCAATTCTTTTTAGAGCATAATGATAGGTAATATACTCAAGTCTAAGTAACAATCCGGTATCACGAATAATCTTTTTCTTTAAACAATAAAGAATGAACCCAATACTTGATAAAATATGAAGCAAAAATAACCGAACGGATTTATACTTTTCATTTCCGTTAGTGATACATCTGTTGGTATTGAAGTCTTGATATAAAAAATCCCTACCTTTTGGAATAACATCTGACTTCATAAAATCACTGGTTTCACTTAATCCTGAAGAAATGTTACCGATTATGACACCCATATCATATCCAAATGATTGAAGTTCTCTTCCCTCTAATTCCAAATTATTCATTTGCGCTTGAGGTTTACTTATAGATTTTTCATCTTGAAAAATGTAGTAGGCATAATGTGTGTTTCCGACAATATGCTTGTCATTGTCATAGTATATTCCAAGATTAGTATGAAGATTCCAATATCCAAGCTGCGGATATTTCATAAGATTAACAAAATATTCGTTTTGCATTGTATCAACATTATTTACGCTTTGAATAAGCTTAGTAACACTTAAATCAAAGAATTTAGCTTTTTGTCTTATATCTTTAATGGAATATTGGCTTGTTTGTATAATATCAATAGTTGGGTCGTATTTTTTGAGATATGTTATCGCTTCGTAGCAAAACAATGCGTAATACGGAATCATTTGTGTTTGAACATCATTGGTGATATTTGGAATCAATTTGCACAACAAATCAAAATCACGCTTTATTATAGTGATTTCGGTAACAGGAAGTGCTGCCATTAGAAGTTCGTGCATTAAAATTCTCCTTTTTCTTGTATCACTTGTTTTGTAGCAGAAATCTTTGCATCGCTGTATTTTACAACATCCTTGATAACAAGCTTTTGAACTGCGGATATAAGTAATTCCATAACATCATAATTTGGTTTGCCGTCTTTTATAGGTAAAGAAATTTTGTCATTCTTGATTTTTGTTTTACTGATACTGTTACCCCAAGAATATTTATGACTTAGGCTTTTAAATAAGCAAGTAGCAATATAAAAGTGCTTTAATTTGCTTTTATCACAATTTCTCAGATACAACGCCAAGTTATGACTATCATTTGAAAAGAAATCATTTTCCTGATAACTTACAACAAATGTCTTGCCACCTATAAAAATACAATTTCCTTTTTCTAAATAACGCTTATCATATGTGATGTATGAACTAACACCATTGTTTTCTGAACTTGCACATAAGTAAGGAGTATTACCGCTATTTTCTTTAATTTGTGTTGACAAGATATTTGAAGTGTTTTTGATTTCGAATATTTCTGTTATGTCAAATTCAGAAAAATCTAATGTTTCATATTCTTGAAGGGCATTTTGCTCTTCAACCGACAATTCATAATTGTCTAATCCGCTTACTTTTAAGTAAGCGGACAGCTCAGCTACTCGCTCCGCTTCCAGCTCAGCTATAAAAGATTCCATAAATTCAAAATCTATTTTGTTTTTAGCGTTTATCGGAAGATTAATAGTTGTATTTAAGAATGTTTCATCCACATTCCTAACAAGCACAGATAACAAGATAGGTTTTAACTTATTTAAAACGGTTGTAAAATAAAGAGTTGCATTTTGGGGAATTTCAATTTTAGGAATAATTTTTCTAACAAATTGACCTGCATACCAAGGCTTATTTCGGTAAAAGAAATCCATCTGAAGCAAACCTAGACTCCAAGTACCTGCATTATTGATATTTTCATCATTTACAAAACCTGTTGTTTGTAAAATGCCTTGATTCAACGAGGTTCTTGTTATATAGTCGTATTCATTCCCATCCGTAAGCATATCTGTATTAAAACTCAGAGTATTTTTTATATCAAATAAATCTCCAAGCTTGTATTCGCCCCACTCAACACTATTCAATTTTTCATTGAGTGAGGCATTTATTTTCCCAGGCGCTCATCCTCCGTATTCTGATTTTTCAGAATATTTGATACTTCCCAAGCTAAATAATCGCTGACTGTTTTCTTAAAATCGTCTAAGGTTGGCTTTGTATCAATAGGAGCGGATTGGTTCCAGTCTGCACCACTTTCAGGATCTATGTAACCTTCGTAATACTCTTTTTCGGTAAGAATATTCAGCTTACCTTTGCCAAAGCGCACCAAATCAACTATCTCTTGATAACGCTCTTTTGCACGGTCGGTATCTCTTAAATTACTACTTGCTTTTTTACGGTTAGTTCTTGTGTAACCGTCATTTGAAAAATCAATAAATTTTACAACATCATCTTTTTGATGGGCTTCTCCCACACGAAAAACATAGATATTTGTCTGTACGCTTGATTTTCCTACAAATAAATCAATAGGCATTTTGATACTTGCAAGAAGAGTGCTGTGTTTTAAGATTCTTTTGTTGTATTCTACCGCTTTACCAGTTCCGGCAGAGTTCTGAATAATGATAGAGGCATAGCCCTTGCTCATCATTGACAATGCTTTTTCAACAAATATCATACCATTGCCCTGTGCAGAATAAGGTGGATTAAGTACAAAGGCATCCGCAGGAAACTTCTCATTTGTTTTTCTAAATCCGTAGTTACCGTTAAAATCTTTTAATGAGTCCTTGTTCAAAATATTGGAGCTGCCGTCACCCATTAAAATCATATTAAGAATAGCAAGCATATAAACGCTCGAAAGAATTTCGAGTCCAAGCAACTGGTTAGCTTTAATTTCAGCTGATTTTACAACTAATTCATCGGGTGATTTGATTTTGTTTTTGGCGTCAATAAGCATTTCATTCATTGCTGCAACAAGCAGACCTGCCGAGCCTGTAGCGAAGTCCCAAACATAGGAATCCTTATTTACTCTTGCCAATTTTACAAGCAACGTTGCAACATAGGATGGGGTAAGTACAACATCGTTAAGCTTATCCTGAGAAAAGCCAAGCCAGCTATACATCTCGTTAAATAATTTTCCTGTAAAATCAGTGGTCAGACCGATTTTATAGTAAATGCCCAAGTCATCAACTATTTTTGTAAATACACGCTTTAATTGGCTTTCACCATTTTCTGCTTTGTTAATATTATCTGTAGTAAGTGTATTTTGAAGTGTTCTGACAATTAAGTCTCTTTTTTCGTTCGGCAAGTTCTTTTCATTCAAAAACGCCTTGATTTTGCGTAAAATAATATCGCCGTCACGATTTCCATCCTCAGACGAGGATTTAAGATCCGATTTTTCAAGGGCAGCAACTTTATTTGGTACACCTAAAGTTGCGATAATTGAAGCTGCAACAAGATAAACACGGTCGCTTTCACCGAGACCTTTTTCATTCTGATAAATGTCATTGTTAAGCTTAACAAGGCTTGCGTTTATTTCCTGCTCACGCTGTTCTTTTAACTTTTCAATTTCTTCCTGTGTTAATTGAAGATTTTTTACTTTTTCAATGAATTTATCGAAGTTTTCTTTTTTAAGGAAAGAAAGGTCAGTATAATCATCTACCTTTTGTCCTATGCCGAAATTGCTTTTTGAAACATAATAAACACCAATTGAGTGTTCGATATTGCCGCTTTCGTTTTTAAATCCGGTCATACCGATTGCAATTATATCTGTATAGCTCGTATAATGCAAAAGTGCATTTGCATAGTGAACAGCACCGTTTACAGCATAAGAGTTTATATTCTTAAAATCCGGCTGATTTTTTGCTGTTTTGTTTGCAACTCTGCCCTCGTTGTCAAGTTTGACAAGTTTGTCTTTATATCCTTTATATTCGATAAGAATAGGGTAGTGGATCAAGTTTTTGTCTTGTAATAAGAGCTTTGCATCAGGTCTGTTGCCGCCAACGCCACCGTTTTTAGAATAATAATCCTCCAGAGCTCTGTCAATTTCAGCATTCAGCGACTCCTGTTCCAATTTATAATCTAACTTATATGATTTAAGCCATCCGTTTGCCAAATCAGCAATATTTGGTTCGATTGATTGTATCTTTGCCATTGTTTTTTCCTCCTATATTACATCCACTCGCCATTGGCGGCAGTCCATTTTTCTTCAAATTCTTTATTTTCAACTGCTGCCATAAACGGCTCTATCAAAAATGCTTTGATAGTTTTCAGCACTGCGTTAAAATCATCGGTTTTAGTATCTATCTTTCGACAAAATGCTTTCCATTTCTTTTGCATTGCATCATTTTCGGCAAAAGCCATAACCTGCTCAAATTGTTCAATCGTAAAGGCGTGTCCACGATTTTCAAAAGTCTTTTTAAGTGCTTTTGTCAGCGTTCCACCGTCAAAATCGAACTTATTGGCAAGATAATAAATATCATAATAATCTTTCATTCGGCTTGAAAATTCCATTAAATCAAGAATTGCATCGAGCTTTTCGGCAATTGTCGTTTCCAACGAATATGTATTTACCGTCGGAGAAGCAAAATCGTCAAGCTGTGTAGGAATTTTTCGCTTTTCCTGCTTTGGGACAATTACATCGCCAACGCCGAAATCAATGCTGAAAGGTGTTCTTGTATTCTTGATATGTGCAACAAGCGATGCACCGATACCGGCATATTTCTTTGCAACAGCAATAGGAGCAACATCTGTTATCTCAAATGTGACAAATTCATTTTCAGTAGGTGCTGCGATAATTTCTTCAAGCACAACTCGCAGTTGTTCAGGAGTGTTCGGCATTTGTCGAAGCAAAAAATCAACATCGACTGTAACTCTGCTATCAAATTCGGTAAGCGAATAGATAAACAATCCGCCTTTGAGGACAAAATTTTCTGCGTATTTTGACTTTTCAAGTCTGCGCAAAAATTCTTCCTGACAAAAGAGTTGTAAGCAAAGTTGATAACTTCTGCCGGTTTCTTTGGCTTTATTTTTCAGCCTTGTAAGCACAGATGCGGCAATATCAGCCATTGAGCAGCACCTCCATCAGTTCGGTAACTTTTTTATACACACGCAATTTTTGGGAATAAGCAGAAAGATTATTCAGATTCTTTTTGTCGTCTTTTACATAAGCGTTAATAGCCTTGTTGAAAATTTCGTTATCTAATCTTGAACGATATTTGAAACAATCACATATTGTTCGCTCACGGTCATATACAGGCAGCTCAACCCCGTTGAAGTTATCAGTGATTTTCCCAAGTTCGTACAACTCAGGTTGCATATAATAAGGTTGAATAGCAAGCGAATCAACTTTTAGCTTTGTTCTTGACATTGAACGAGGCACAGCTATTGACCATTTTCGTGGTGCAAAGTCGCTGTAACCATAGTGAAACAATGCAGATTCGACACAAACTATTCCTTTTGGGATGAGTGTTGCAAGCAATTGCTCTTCTGAAGAAACCCCTTGTTCGGCAAGCTGATAGTATCCGTGTCGTACACGATTAAGAAAGCCTGCGTTACACAGGTTTACGACATCAACAGCTCTGATTCCGGCAGCAACAAAGTCGGCAGATTTTGCAATGCCATTATTGTCTACAACCACTTCTTTTGCTTGCTCTTGAAGATTCACTCATTCACCCTCTTCCTTAAATAAAATTCACGCACAGCGAATACGTAATTGTGTGCTGATTTTATTATACCTGAGACAACTAAAAAAATCAATTAATTTTACGCACATTTTTTGAAATGTGTGCGTAAAATTAAAATACATCTTGCAAAACAAAAAGAAATCAAGTATAATATAAATTGTAAAACCAATCCGGCTGCGATTATTCTTTCCTTGCAACCATCGGTTTTATCGCACCTGATAAGAAAATGATAAATTCTCGTCATACAGGTATGATAATATGGATTATCAAAATACTGCGAAGACTACACGATACATTTTATAAACAAAATGTGTTAAGTTTAGTCTTTCGGCAACGAGTGGGAATAGTTCCCCTTGGTTCAGATGTGCCGAAAAAGCCCAGTGTTTATGCGGATTTCGGGACTCGGCACTTTTCGAGTACCCGTTTTTGCAACAGATGAAATAGTAACACTTGGCTTACAACTAAACCTAAAAATCGCATAATTTTTTAAGGCTTCTGCCCTGTTAGGGGCGGAAGCCTTTTTTGCATATTTGATAAAATTCCGTTTTGACATACCGTCAAGGCGGAGAAAAATATATTAAATGAGAGAAATTTTCTTAGCATAAGCATGAAGAAATCATAGAACAACTTGCCTTATATGTTTCTTAGTAACATATAAGTTCTCGCTTTTCTAAGTAAAAACACAATATTTTGAAGCGGCATAGCTTGCTGTTATCATAGCTGTAGGTCGAGTGTTATCAGTCTCGATAACAAACCGATAACACTGCCGGTATAATCAGGATAATTCGGATATCTCGAATAATCAAAAATGCCGCGAACAGTGCGCACTTTCTATGTAAAAGCTTTTTTGCTGCCTGCCGTCCGTTTATTCGGCCGACGCAAACTCCTTAAAATGATTATATAGCTGATTGACATTGAGGCTTGCTATATCGACAAGCGAGTATTGCCGCTGCAAATATTTGACGAAGTTCATCTCACTCACCTTACAAATTTACTTTATACAGCTTCAAAAGGTCGTTACAGCCGTGATAAAGCTATACAGATTCGTGAAGCTGCAAGAAACTCAATCGGTACATATATGCCTGCTAAAGCCTTGGAACTCAAACATACTATTAAACTCATTAAAGAATTTAACAATGAGATTTCCGAGATTGAAGTTGCCATTCAAAGCATAATGGATAAAATCAATTCGCCCATTACTACAATTCCCGGAATCAGTCTTCGTATGGGTGCAATGATTATTGCCGAGATTGGCGATTTTAACAACTTTGATTCTCCTGACAAAATTTTAGCTTTTGCAGGTCTTTCACCATCTACTTACCAATCCGGTCAACTTAACAACTGCTATGCCCATATGGAAAAGCGCGGTTCTCGTTATTTGATATACGCTCTTTTTAATGCAACAAAGTTTGTTTGTAATTGGGATCCTTTGTTTGCCGAGTATCTTGCTAAAAAGCGCTCAGAAGGCAAACATTACAATGTTGCTATTTCTCATGCTGCCAAGAAGTTAGTCCGCCTTATTTTTGCTTTGCAAAAGTCCGGACAACCTTACATATCTAAATCCTAATTTTAATAATTTTTGAAATTCGGCGTCTTTGACGTCTGTTTCCTTATGCCTTTTTTAGCCGCTAATCAATTCACAACATTTTTCTTTTTTAGACTTGACTTTTAATAGTTAGTCTTTCTGTTTATTAGGAATTTTCGTACCGTTCTATTTTTGCATCGAGGCATTCGAGCGCCTCGTTGATGCTGTCTCTCTGCGCGATGAGCTCCGCTCTGTGCCCGCGGAGGAGTTCGAGCCGCTCGGGCTTTGTCGAGTCGCCCATTTTATAGAGCCGGACATATTCGGCGACCGATTCTATCGGGATACCCGCGCCGCGCAGGCAGACCGCGAGCTCTATCCATCTGATATCCTCGTCATCGTAGCGGCGAATCCCGCCCGCGGAGCGCGAGACCGGAGGGATAGCCCCGGCGCGCTCGTAATAGCGCAGGGTGTCGCACGAGACGCCGTATTTTTCGCTGACTTCTTTTATTGTCATTCCGACGCTTCCTTTGTTACTTTTCAGCCTTTCATTTTCAATCGTATAATACACCTTGAAGTTAACTTTAAGTCAAGGAGTAAAATTTAAAACTTTTTTGTGAACGAGGCTTCTTTTTATAGAGAGCTTCTTCAGCGGGGCGCGGTGGGCTCAGCAGGTAACGATTTCGCGTTGCCGCAAATTTTGTGCCGCCGTCGGCGGCATAGGGTCGTCGGGGTCGCCGACCCCTACAAGGATTGTGACGCTTTGACTATATGGACAACTTTGCCTGTCCGCAAAATCAAGCCGGCGTGCTCGCAAAATGGAGCCGAGACAAGAAAATCAAAAGAGCCGCAGTTTCCGCGCCTCGCACTGCATAGGGACAGCCCTCGCGGCTGTCCGATATCGGCGAA
>ENA-ORMS01003600-ORMS01003600.1-human-gut-metagenome-genome-assembly--contig:-NODE-3600-length-9977-cov-3.848518_pt1 | contig 9977 bp, 6 predicted proteins | sample MGYA00242104_ERZ508997 | MGnify/ENA primary metagenome ERZ508997 (study PRJEB26280, sample SAMEA2338704) | human gut metagenome | biome: human gut; feature: human-associated habitat; material: faeces... | reverse complement strand
TGTAAGGCAGATGCTCTCCCAGCTGAGCTATGCTCCCATCCATTGTGCCGCTCTTCAAGCGACTTCCATATTATACTCAATTGGGTCTCATTTGTCAACCCCTTTTTTAAATTATTTTTAACTATATATAACACTCTGTTTTTTCAGCATATACATGCAAATTCGAACGGTTTCATCCGATTATTACGCGTACGGTGTTGAAAAATTTTCCGTTCGGCATTATCATATATCTGTATTCGCTCCGTTCAAAGCATATTCGGAGTGGGTCCGATACCGCACCGGATGAAGGCTGCCTGCGAGCGAAGTTTTTGCGGAAATGCCTTTTGGCTTGACCTTTTTCCGAACGAGGAGGCAAATCATATTGAAACATGCTGATTTAAGAATCTTAAGGCGCATTGCGGCGTTTTTGCTTGTGGTTTTGAGCATTGCGGGCATTGCAGCCTGCACCGTACCCGAAGAGGTTTTCCTGCCCGATACCCCGACAGCTGCAATATCGGATGTATTGCACACAACCGAACCCACTGAAATCGGAACAGCCGCCGAAATTGAGCTCTCCGCAAAGCCGACTGCACCTCCGCAGGAACCGACTTCATCGCCGGTGAAAGAAAGCGGCGAATACAGTTCCCGTGATGAAGTTGCTCTGTACATCCACCTTTTCGGACATCTCCCCGCAAATTTCATAACAAAGAAACAGGCGCGGGAACTCGGCTGGCAGGGCGGCGGGCTTCAGGATTTTGCGCCCGGCTGCTCCATCGGAGGGGACAGGTTCGGCAACTACGAGGGGCTTTTGCCGCAAGCGGAAGGAAGGTTTTATACCGAATGCGATATCGACACCTGCGGAGCACCCTCACGCGGGGCAAAACGCATAGTTTTTTCGAATGACGGATTGATTTTTTATACCGGTGACCATTATCAAAGCTTTATTAAGCTTTACGATGCGGACAATTAAACCGCGGGTTTTTGAGAATTTTTAGGGATAATTGAGGATAATTGACCATGACCATATCGGATAACAATTTCACACACAACTCCGGTTCCGAACAAAGCGGCGGCATTAAGAATATCAGCATTGACTTTACGGCGATTGCGGGAATTACCGATGCGCATCTGCGTATTGCCGAGGCATTGCAGTTTCCGGATCATTACGGAAAAAACCTTGATGCACTCTTTGACTGCCTTGCGGAAATATGCAAACCCGTTGCAGTGACTCTCTTCGGAACGAGCGCGCTGACTGCCGCCCTCGGCAGCTACGGGAGCATGATGCTGCGCGTGTTTTCGGACGCGGCAGCCGAAAACCCGAATCTTTCCGTTGAAATTGCCGATTAGTTTTATCGCATTCGATTTGTTAAAGTTTCAATGTTTTGGTTTTAAAACGGAAGCGGCAGACAGGATTTTTCCCGTCTGCCTTTTGCCGAATATACGAAACTGAGTGTTGTTTAATTGCTTTTTATGCCGTTCCGAATGCTGCTTTACCGCTTGTTTTCAAGGACCGGAATCAATCTTCAGCCTTTGTAAATTATTCGGCTGCCTGCTTCGGCACTGCCCTTAATTGTTTTGCATTCAATACTGCCGCGAGCCTCCGCGTGTCCTGCGATATCGCCGCAGCTTATATTGCCTCCGCAGTCAACGTTTCCGTCAACATTTCCGCAACTCATGCTCCCGCTTGTCTTCGCATGTCCGAGTATATCACCGCAGTTCACATCTTTGCCCGCATTGACATCGCCGCTGACATTGCCGCATTCAACACTTCCGCCGGTTCCAACATCGCCGCCGACATCCGCACAGCTGACATTGCCGCCCGCATTGACATCGCCGCCGATACTGCCGCATTCAATGCTTCCGCCCGCTGAAATGTCTCCGCCGATATCACCGCAGTTGACATTGCCGCCCGCGCCGACATCACCGCCGATTTCACCGCAGTTCACATTTCCGCCCGCATATACATCACCGTTAACACTGCCGTTGATGTCGGCATTGCCCCAAATTTCAACATTTATCGAGCAATCGGTACGTCCGCCTTTCCTGCCGAACATACCCGCAATTCCGTTCTCTTTTTCATATTTCAGTTCAACGGGAATGCAAACCGCAGGATCGTATTCCTGACTTGACACGATCTGTTTTCCGCGCATCAGCACAACGCGCAGGGTGTTGTCATCCGGCATTTCGTCAATCATTATATTGCTCCATTCGAAACGATTTCCGTAATTACGGGTCGAAGAACACGAATGTTTTTTTGCGTTTTTTTCAAATGCGCAGCCCGCTTTTTCAGCTTTTTTCTTTGCCATTCTCTCGATTTTTCTGCCGAATTCCTCTATGGCATCCGTGCTGACGCTTACAATGCCGTTTCTGCCCTTTTTCACAAAGATGCAGCTGCCGTCATCATCTTCTTCATCGTCATCGTCATTTTCATCGTCATCGTCTTCTTCATCGTCCCCGTCATTTTCATCGTCGTTTTCGTCCTCGTATTCGACTTCAACCGATTCCGGGTTGCAGGCAGCATCGCATTGCTGTTCGGCATCGGTATGAATTTCTTCACCCGCCTCGATGTTTTTCTCGTTCTTAACATCGCGCAGCAGCTCGTCCAGCGAAACGCCGAAAAGATCCGCAATTCGCGGCATCAACTCAATATCGGGATAGGAAGCCGCCGTTTCCCATTTGCTGACGGCCTGAACGGACACTCCGAATTCGGCAGCAAGCTGTTCCTGTGTCATTCCGCTTGCCTTACGCAGCTCGCGCAGTTTGATTGCAAAGTTTTCTTTCATGGTATTTTCCCTCTTTCTGATTTTCGTGAGTCGCCGCAACGCATATCTGTTACGTTTGGAAAACGTTTTTGTGTTGCGCCAACTCTTAATTTCGCGCTCATTTTAGCAACGCAAGCTTTTCATGACAATAAAGCGGTGGTTGAAAACCCCAAAAAATCTGCTCAACCATTGGTTGAATCCCGTGCCGCCGCAAATTTTTTATTCCTTTCGGTTTGTTTTGCGTGTTTCTTTAAAATTATTTCTGGTTGAAATCTATTTTTCACAGATATGTCTGCATTTATCAGCAAATCAACCAAAGGTTGAATCGCATATCATTGCGAAACTCTCTTTGGTGTTTGCGCAAGAAGCTGTTTTATCGCCGCATTCCGCGCCCGCTGCGCTGTGAATTCACGGAAAAAGAACTTGCGATGCAACGGAACATTCGTTCCGAAGCAAGGCGCAGACGCGTCTCAGCATCACAGTCTCCGTCCGCATTCGGCTGTTCATCCGTAACAATTGTTGAAAAAACTCCCGCATTCGCAAGCTCGTAAATATGTTCATAGCCCCTTCCGAGCCTTCCCGCAACAATAAATACGGGCACGGCGCCGCCGGAATTTGCGGCGCAGCGTTTCACAACCTCGCCGACGGCCTTCCCGTTGTCCGCACTTGATGCATCAAGCTGCCCTTCTCCGGTTATGACAAGATCGGTGTCCCCAAGCAATGCATCAAAGCCGACCGCATTGAGCACCGCCGCCGAGCCGTGAGTCAATTCCGCGCCCAAAAGAGCCGACAGCATTGCACCCATGCCTCCCGCCGCGCCCGCACCGCATTCGGCGGACACTTTTCTCCCTGCCGCAGTGTCATACAAGGCCGCAATGTTTTTCATCCCGTCTTCAAGAGTGTTTAATGCTTCGGCATTCGCGCCTTTTTGCGGTCCGTAGGTGTACGTCGCACCGTTTTTGCCTGTAAGAGGATTATCAACATCACACATAACGGTTATCTTTGCCTCGAAAACATCTCTGCGCAAGCCCGACAAATCAATTTTACGCACCAAGGCAAGCTCTCGGCCGCAGCCCGAAAGCTCATTGCCTTCCGCATCCAGAAACTTAACGCCGAGAGCCGCTGCCGCGCCCATTCCGCCGTCGTTGGTTGCGGAACCGCCTATACCGATCAAAATATTCCTTATCCCCTCGTTCAATGCTGAAGCGATAAGTTCGCCCGTCCCCCTGCTCGTTGCAGAAAGCGGATCCAATGCATTTTCATCCATCAATGCAAGCCCCGATGCCTTTGCCATTTCAATAACCGCTGTGGAGCCCGCCGTTTTTTCACCGAATGAGGTCAGAACACCGTATTCGGCAGCAATTTTCCTGCCGTCCGGCGCAGTCACATTCACCGAACGCATATTCCCGTTAAAGGCACGAATAAGCGTTTCGGCCGTGCCGTCCCCTCCGTCCGCTATCGGAAGCGTCCTCACCCTGCATCCGGGAAGGCATTGCCGCGCTGCATTTTTGATAATCGTGCAAACTCTCTGTGCATCCATGCTGCCCTTGAACTTGTCCGGAGCAATAAGCATTCGAATACCTGCGCCGACAGGTTCGATACGCCTTCCGCCGTATTCTTCAAAAGGGTTCACGGCAGGCTTTTCCGTTTTTTTGCAGCCGCACTCCGCCAAGTCCTTTTCATTGAAGACAAGGGTTCCGTTTTCGTCAAATCTGCCGTAAAAAGCCAGCTCCTCCGCCCGTCTGAGCGCATTCGTCTGAACGACGGGCCTGTATTCCGCAAGCGCACCCGAAACGAGCGGATTGTCGTTCAGCTTTTCAAACAGACTGCGTGTTTGTTTTATGCCGCCGCCTGCAAATGCAACCGTGAATATGTTTTTATCGTCGCTTTCATCAACCGGAAAATGACCCGCAAACAATTGAAGTCCCCTAACGTCCGCCCTTTCAATTGCCGAAAAAATAAGGTTGAACGCATGTTCGCGTTCATCTCCGTTTTCAACAGAATCGAATCTGAATCCGATACCGAAGCGTGAAATATTCATAGTTCTGTGACCTCAACTTTCTTTTGTATTGTGCGGAACAATGCAAAGCCCCGTCCCGCCGTCTTCAACCTCTACCGTGCAGTCGTTGCAGCAGTATGCATCCTCAAGCAGCTTTTCGCTGATAAAATCCTCGCATTCGTTCGAAACGCAGCGTGCAACAGCCCATGCACCGTTTTTTTCAAGTTCGACTTCATCGATTTTGCTTGCAATGTAATTTGCGGCGGAAGCGCCGAAACGAACCGTTCTGCCCGTTTTTTGGAGTTTATCGGACAGATCATCCAGCATCAGTTTTGCAATCTCGGGAACAGCGGTTTGAACCGCAGGCAGAAGCGCGGCAACGCAATCCGCATCGGAAGCGATTTCCGGCGGAAGTATCTGCCTTGCGTCCCGTTCGTCGCGGCTGCCGTTCAACGCATTTGCCTCATCCGAAAAGCCCGCCCTGCGCTGTTTAAAGCTGTCGCCTTCACCGCAGGTGACGAATACAATCGCATTGCGGAAGCTTACGTTTTTACCTTTTGCATCGGTCAAAACGCCGCACCGCATGATGCTTTGAACAAGCGAACGCACGGCAGCGTTTGCGTATTGAATGTCATCAAACAGCACCACTGCAAAAGGCTTCCGCCGCACGGCTTCGGTCAGTCTTCCGCCGGAAACAGAACCCGCAGGTGAACCCGTCAATGTGCTGACCGCCGAATAGTCGGAATACTCGCGCATGTCAAACCGCAAAAGTGCATTTTCGCCCGGATACAATGTCTCTGCAAGCACTGCTGCAAGCTTGGTTTTTCCCGAACCTGCCGCTCCGGTTACTGCAATTGCGGCACGCGGACGGTCGGGATCGTTCCGCCATGTGAAAGCGGAACGAAGGGCTTTGCACACGGAAGCAACCGCGGTCTCCTGCCCGATTATGTGCGCATTGATCAACGAATCCAGTTTTGAGAGCCGTGAACGGACGGTGCCGTCAAGACTGCTTACGGGAATCCCCGTCAATTCGTGGACAGTCTGTGCAACATCGCCGGCAGTGACGATCGGACGACAGCTCTTTTTTAAAGAAGCCGCAGTGAATGCCGAATTCTCCGCTCCCGTACGAAGTGCATCCGCTGTTCTCGGCCCGCCGAGCTGCTTTTCCTGTTTTCTTAATTCAGCCGCAAGTGTAAAATCCCGCTCATTCAATGCATCCTCAATACGCATTCGGAGGCTGGCCCTTTCCTGCCGCAGTTCCGCTGTATTCTGCGGAGCAAGCCGCCGGCGGGAAGCTGTTTCATCCATTATATCTATCGCCTTATCCGGAAGAAATCGCTCCGGAATGCAGCGAACAGACATATCAACACAGGCTTCCGCTGCCTCGTCCGTAATCGAAACGCCGTGATGCGCCTCGTATTTCGGACGCAAACCGCGAAGGATTGCGATCGCTTCCTCCCGCGTGGGTTCTTTTACGACTATCGGTGAAAAACGCCGTTCCAGCGCGGCATCTTTTTCGATATAGAGCCTGTATTCATCAAACGTTGTTGCGCCGATCAGCTTCAACCCGCCGCGAGCAAGCGCGGGTTTCAGGATATTGGCAGCATCGAGACTGCCCTCGCCCGCACCTGCGCCGATTATCGTATGTATTTCGTCAATAAAAAGAATTGTTTCGGGAGTTGTTTCGTCAAGAAGTGCTTTCAGTCTCTCCTCAAATTCGCCCCTGTATTTCGTTCCCGCAACGAGTGCGCCCAAATCAAGCCGCAGCACCCGCGACGAACGCAGCTCGACAGGAACATCACCCGAAACTATCCTTTGAGCAAATCCCTCAACGACAGCCGATTTTCCGACGCCGGGATTTCCCGTAAGCACAGGGTTATTCTTGCTCCGCCTAAGCAGTGTCTGAATCAACCTGTTCAGCTGCGCTTCACAGCCTGTCAACGGATCAAGCTCCCCCCGCGCCGCCCTTGCCGTAAGGTCATCGGTATAGCTTTCCAACATCGGCGAACTCTGTCCGCCCCGAGGCTTATTTTTCCCGCGGGATACGTTTTCATCATGCGGCTGTCTTTCGGCCGAATCACTTTTTAAAGAATCATTCGCATTGCCTTTTGTTTTTTCGGCTGCGCTTTCATCATGGAGCAGCTCCGACTTTCGGCTTTCGCGCCCGTTCGAACCGAGTTCCCGCGATTCATCGTTCAAAAGCTTTTTCAGCATCTGCCTGTCCAGCCCGATGGAATCGAGAATGCGTGATGCAAAACAGTCCGTCTCGCGCAAAACGGCAAGAAGGATATGTTTCGTGCAGATTGTGCGGCTTGCATATGCTTTTGCTTCATACAGCGCAAGCTCCAATACGCGTTTTGCAGGCGGTGCGAACCCCCTGCTGTCCGTGAAAATATGTCTTCCGCCGCCGACAAGAGTGTCCGCATACGGAAACACCATGCTTTCATCCGCACCGCATTTGCGAAGGCACTCCCCCGCCGTGCCCGGCGCACGGAGCAGACCTATCAAAATGTGCTCCGTGCCGATGAAGCCGTGATGCAGCTCCTCCGCCGCAGCCTGTGCCGCATCAAGAGCTGCGGATGCATTTTCGCTGTAACCGTCCCAATTCATTTTTTCACCGTTAATTCGTATGGCCGTTAATTCATATGGATTCAAATCCGATTAATCTCTCAATCAAATCGGGCGATTGAGCGGACACTTCGAATACCGCCCCGCAAAACATGCTTTTCTGTTTTTTAAACAACGACCGTCTTGCCGTTTTCGCGTATTTTGTCATGCTTCCGTTTTCGTTTCATCGGACGGCGCATATAGACGTTCAGAACAATACCCACACCTATCATGTTTGTGAGCATATTCGACCCGCCGTAGCTTATAAACGGCAGCGGAATTCCCGTAACGGGCATTATTCCCATCGTCATGCCGATATTTTCGAAAATATGTGCCGCAAGCATTGCGCTGACACCCGTAACAAGGCAGGTGCCGAAATTGTCCCGCGCTTTTATTGCAATATACATCCAGCGGAAAAGCAGTGCAAAGAAAACAATAATCAGTATCGTACTGCCGATGAATCCGACCGCCTCCGTTATGCCGCTGAATATGAAATCCGTGTGCCTTGCCGGAACATAGCGAAGCTGTGCCAGCGTCTGCTCACCGAAAAATCCTTTGCCTGTGAGCCGTCCGGAACCTATTGCCATCTGCGACTGGCCGACATGGTACTTTGCATCGTCGCTTGCGGCGGACGGATTCAGAAAAACATCGATTCTGTCGCGCTGCTTCGGGGTCAAAACAAAAAAGTACATCAGCGGAAGCCCCACCCCGGCTCCGACAGCGGCAAGAATTATATAAATCCACTTTATCTGCGCAACGAAGAATGTCACAACCATGATAACAAGCAATACAATCGCCGTTCCGTAATCAGGTTGGAGAACTATCAGCATGAACGGAACGAATGTTATGCCGAGAGCAATCATAACGTCCTTGAATTTCAGCAATCGCCCGTCCCTGTCCATTGCGGCAGAGACGTATTTTGAAAGCATCACGATCAATGCGATCTTGCTCAGCTCGCCCGGCTGTATTGCCCTTTCAAGCGTGTCGAAAACAAACCAGCCCTGTGCACCGCCGCGCACCTTGCCGAAAATGAAAAGCAGCATCAGCAAGCCTATTATGCCGATGTATGCCCACATTGCAAAAGTTTTGAATATGCTGTAATCAAAAACAAGAAATATTATCATTGCAGCAAGTCCGACAAGGAAGTTTGTTATATGCTTCTGCAGGTATTCCATGTTGAGCTTGTCCATATAATCCGCAATGCCGTGTTCCGTGCCGTCAAAAGGCTTTGCCTGAACAGAGGCAAGTGCGATCGTGCCGAACACAACGAGCGCAAGCACGATTCCGACCGTTACCCAGTCTATTCTTTTCAGGTATTTCTTATCAAAAAGGCTCATTCAAAAGCCGCGCCGCGCCCGCAAGTGGCTTCGGCAATCCTTTCGTGTTTATGTGTTTACAAGATCTGCGGTGCGATACGAAAAGCCGTTTCCCCGCACCGCACTTTTTGTCCGCCGCATCAAACGATGAGTTTTTTCTTTGCCTTTTCGGCATTTTTCAATTCGTCGAGTTTGGCTTCGTATCCGGGTTTTCCGAGCAGGGCATAAGTTGCATTCTTTCCCTCCTCGACTCCGGGCTGATCGAATGCATCGATGCCCAGCAGTTCTCCTGCGAATGCCGTCTGCATTTCAAACAGCATTATAAGCTGCCCGAGAGTGAATTCGTTGACTTCGGGCATGATGATGTTTTTGTTCATATGTCCGCTGACGGTTACGGCGTGTTCGGTTGCACGGAATTCGGCGGAAATCAGCTCACCCAAGCTGTGTCCCGATAGAAACGCAATCCCCGGAATGTCGTCAAAAACATGCGGAACAGCAACATCACTGCGGTATTTTTCAACAGAGATGAAAGTTATTGTTTTGTCAAAAGGTCCGTCGGTGTAAAGCTGAACCTGCGAATGCTGATCCGTAACGCCGAGAGATTTTACCGGAGTCTGTCCGAATCGCAAAACCTTTCCGTCCTTCACGAGCTTTTTGCCCAGCGATTCCGCCCAAAGCTGCGCATACCAATCCGCCATGAATTTCAGCGAATCCGCATAGGGCATCAGCACGCCGATGTTTGCGCCGTGCTTTTCCGCCGCAATGATTTCAAGCAGGGCAAGCATCAATCCGGGGTTTTTTTTCACATCGGCGTTTGAGCAAAGCTCATCCATGTATCCCGCGCCCGCAAGCAGCGCGGCAATCAAAAAGAATCCGAACGAAACCTTGCGGGCGGGGATGAAATCGGCCTTTGCGCCGCCCGCAAAAAGCGACGGACGCGCGTCTTTCAGAAGCGCGAGAACGGCGGCAGTGGCGACGCCCTCGACAAGCCCAATCGGCAGATGTATCGGTAGCATAAATGCGGTGAAAGTGGCGAACGGAAGTTCGGTGATGTCGGAACAGAGCGTCTCGAGCACGACCGCAAACGCGCCGAGCTGAAGCGAAACAACGCACGCCGCAACCGCCGCCACGGTCAGCCCCGCGCGCGATTCGAACCTGCGCGCAATCGGCAGAAACACGAGCGGATACGCCACAAGACACGAGAGAAAAGCCATATTGAAAATGTTGCAGCCCAACGCCAGCACGCCGCCGTCGGCAAAAAAGAAAGCCTGCACAATCAGCACGCACGAAAGCACCACAAAGGCGGGATACGCG
>ENA-ORMS01003596-ORMS01003596.1-human-gut-metagenome-genome-assembly--contig:-NODE-3596-length-9982-cov-3.845875_pt1 | contig 9982 bp, 6 predicted proteins | sample MGYA00242104_ERZ508997 | MGnify/ENA primary metagenome ERZ508997 (study PRJEB26280, sample SAMEA2338704) | human gut metagenome | biome: human gut; feature: human-associated habitat; material: faeces... | reverse complement strand
CCCTCAGTACACAGTAGGCGAAAAGGCTGCAACAAGCCGATTGGGTAAGTTGGAAGACAAGGTTGACTCTATCACGGTAAACGGAACCCAGATAGGAGGTATAGGGAGTGGTAATGGTGGTGGTGGCGTCTATGTAATAGGCATGAACGACTCAACAACACCTACAGATAGTAATGTTCTATCAGCAAGAAAGTCAATTAATTCTTTCCTTTCCAAGCTTACCGATGACACAGCGAAAGGCTTAATAACCTTTGCAAAAGGTCTTATCGCCAAGGGTCTTGCTGACTTGATGATGGGAGCGAGGTTTGGTAATAACGCTATGATTACGAAGCTTGGCGAGGCGGTATTTAGCGCCATTAAGTCTCTCGATTACGACAATGCGGCTGAACAGGGCTTTTCTGTCGAGAAGGAAAAGAACGGCAAGTATCATGCGTTTTTCACCAACCTCACAATATGGGGCAAGGCGAGATTCCACGAAATAGAGGTACGCAAGTTATCCTATTCGGGAGGTAACATCTATCTGTCGGGGGCAGGCAGCAAGCTTATAAAGGTCGTACCTGTCAAGCAATCGGTATCTGCTGACGGTGCGACATCTTGGGTAGAAACGACTAAGGATGACGTAGAATGTGTTGGCTGGAAATGCTATCTCTTAGCCGACGATGGTACTACTGCTACGATGAACGACTGGCAGGAGGGCGACCAGGCACGCTGTCAGACGATGGGCGAGATTGTGGCTGGTGGAGCGTATAGTGATGTAAGCAACAAAAGCTACTGGCGTACTATTCCTAACGGTGGTGTATCTACGCAGAACGAAAAAATTTACGGCACCAAGACGGAAACTTACCTTGATGAAGCTGGTAAGGAGAAGACAAGAGAAGTACAGGTAGAACTGTACGATGGGCAGGCGTTTGCTTGGATTGTGATAGGTAAGCATTGTGGTGACATTGATGGCTACGACGATGAGTTTGGCGTAGGTTACAATGGCTCTAACCCTGCACCTTTGGAGACGAGAGACATTCCTTCGGCTGGTGATACTATTGTGCTTGACGGTAACAGACATCGTAATGAACACGGCGAGTATGATAAGACAGACAGACAGAATGTAATTATCCTCGAAACTACTGGCGAATATGCTCCTCGTATCGCTTGCTATGCTAATATCTCTGAGTATAAGCATACTATCACTAAAAGCGTAAATGGTAGTGATAAAGAGGTATCTCTGTCGGTATTTGAAACCTCTCCAAAGGGAGGCACGAAAATCAACTCCTCGCGTTTTGAGTGGATTTCGGATGACGGTAGCACTATCAATATCATCAATTATAGAGGTGACTGGGCAGAAAACAATACCTATCATAAGAACGACCAAGTGAACCATAATAATGCCGTGTGGGTATGTGTCGCTAATTCTGGGGTTGATATAACCGAAGAGCCTTCTGATGGTGAGTCAAACTGGAAGAAAGTCCTCTCTGGAGGCAAAGGCGAGAAGGGTGACAAGGGAGACAAGGGAGAGGACGGATTAAGCGGTAATGGTATTGTTCCTGCTTATATCCGTTCTAATGATAATCCTACACCTCCTACATCGACGGATAAAAATAACTTGGATAATGGCTGGTCATTAGCAATACCTTCAGTGGCTGACGTAAAGAATGTAAGCTATAGCGACTCGTCATGGACGGATTACAACGATGGTAGCTACACGTGGAAGAAATCTCCTACCACGGCAAATAACTCTACAAGCTGGTGCTTAGTGACGTTCACTACTACGCAAGCAAACCAGGCTGTTAAGTTTGTAATTAAGTCTTTTAGTGAGACAAGGTATGATTACATCTTTTTGTCAGAGATTGATGCAAGCGTTGTTCCGCCAAAACCAGATTATAAAGGTGCGTCTCGTGCGGTAAGTGGAAACGGCGTAGAGTTATCTATAACAGATGTCGTAGCTACCGCAGGAACGCACACTGTGTACATCTGCTACGGTAAGGATGCTTCTGGTGATTATAACGGTGATTATGGGTTGTTCCGCATAGAAAGCATGGCTGGCATACCTCTTTGGCAATCGAACGGTAAGGAGGTGTTTATCCGTGAGGATGGCGGTACAACAAAGAGTAAAATTGAATCTTGGTCAGAGCCGTTTAGGGTGACAGGTGAGAATGGAGAAGATGCTGTGTCTTACACGGTTACTCTTACAAGGGGTAGTAATGGTATAACACAAGGTTTATATGTGGGTGTTACTCGATACATAGGAACGGCATGTACAACTGGTACAATTATCGATTTTGGCATGAGCTGTAAAGCGTACACAGATGGAACTCTTGCAGAAGGTCTTACGGACAGACTACAGACATCGGATAATTACATTGATTTTACAGCATTCCCTAAAGCGAAATCTTTTACGGTTGAACTTCTCGATAAGAATGGTAACAAGGTAGCAACTGGTAATTATTCATCAGGAGATGACGCTATCTCTATCCTTGTAGAGGATGCTCCGCTCGTTTTTGACACAGATGACAGTGGAACCGTTCCTGTCAACGATACGAAGACTGCGAAAGTTAAGGTAATGAGAGGAAATACAAACGTTACTAACGATTGCAATCAGGAGTCATCGAGGGATGATTTGAGTTCAAATTGCATGTGCGAGGTAAAAAAGGATAAAGATAATGAGTGTATCAGTGTTTCTGTTCAAGGAAGATGGATTGTAAAGAATGACGTAATTGTTGACGGGGTAAATCAAGGGAAGGTTTCTACAACATCAGGCTATGCGGTCGCACAATTTGTTTACGATAGTGTTGTCTATTTTGCACAAGTTCCTTTTTCTGTCAACGTAGCTAAGTTTACTGGTGTCGTGGCGTTCAACAACAAGCAGTACGAATCTAAGTTTACAGAGATTTCGACAAAATTTGGACAAGATTTAGCGGACGCAGAATCAAGAATCACGCAGACAGCAAGAGAAATATCCCTCTCGGTAAGCGAAAAGTCAGTGGGCAGAAGAAATATGCTTGTGGGAAGTGCGTGCCGAAAATATTGGGACGGATTTATGTACATGAGCGGTGCGGAATCGGGGTATTATGATGGCTATCCTTTAGAACAGATAGAGAAAAATAGTGGCATTAATGGCGTTAATTGCATCCATTGCCGAACTAAACAGACAGGAACGGGCAGCTATTACCTGTCTGGTTTTGGATGGCATGGTATTTCGCCACAAGGCAACATCAAGTTGGAGAAGGGGAAGAACTATGTTCTCTCTTTCTATGCCAAGACGCATACACCAAATGACATTTATTTTCATGCGGAAGTTCTATATCAAGGTTCCAAGATAGACACTTCTCGTCCTGCTGGATATGCTGGTCCTACAGGCTATAGCACGACTTTTTCTGCATCAGAAGTTGATAAGTGGGAATTGTTTACCGTTAAGGTTTCTGTTCCATCTAATGCTAAGTATGAGTATGTAGAGATAAATATCTTCGCAAGGGCGAGGAGTTACTCTTTCGTTGGTGGCTATATCTGCAAGCCTATGTTGGAGGAAGGCGAAAATTATAACGGATGGACGTTAAGTGAACAGGATTATGACTATGTGGGCGGTAATTTGCTTGATAACGCAAGGACGCTCGACAGGAGTGGAACGCTGATTACTATTAATGATACTGTCATACAGAATGGATATGGAACGGATTCCGCTTGCGCTAAAAGCTTAATGAAAGCAAACGCAACTCTTTCCGATTACAAGGAAGTGTTGAAGTGGATTTTCGGAAGTACGTATCTCGTCAACGGAAATGATTACATTTTCTCGTTCGTTGCCAAGGCAGATGTGGATGATGCAAGAGTAGTTTGCTATATGTGGAGCGGTGATATAGAAAATTCGTGCGATATATTCACGGAAGGTAATGGTGGAACTTGGGATTCTCGAAGTGATGGTAATATCGTATTTATACTGTCTCGGCAATGGACGAGATATTGGGTACACTGGAGACCAAAGGATGGCTATGCGACACCTAAAGAAGTGATAATCCGTCACACAGGAAACAATAGTACCTCTGCCTCCACCGTCTATGTAACCCAGCCTAAGCTCGAAATTGGCGCAACCATGACGGAATGGACAGAGCGCAAGAGCGACCTTGTGGACAAGGCGAGTCTGAAGGCAGCGGGTATTGTTGTTGACTCTGAATCTGTCACACTTTACGGAAATCAGGTACACATCAAGAAGAACAAGACTGAAGCAAACGATACCGTGCTTATCGACAACGAGACTGGCAAGGTGTCGGCAGGACTGATAGATGCTGATAAGGTTGTAGCGGAAGGTATTCAAGCGAAAAACCTGGAGGCGACAAATTTAAATGTGACAGGTAGTAGTAAATTCGGAATTTGGGAAATCAGGAAAGACGATACCTTTGGAGAGATGATTCAGGCGAGAGGAGATTTTCAACTTCCTTCTGGCCATACTGCCAAAGGCTCAGGAGTTCAATATCTGCCTTTATACATCAGAGGCGGATTAGCGAATGCGAACTATTTTCGCGTAGGCGTATCCTGCACGGAGTTTAGTTATTCCTATAATAGTAGGGATTTCTGTGGCGTATGGACTGGTAAGGCTGCGGACTACGTTTGTGGCAGCGTAGCAAACAACGCTTTTAATACTCCTACGGAGTACGGTTATGATGAATCCTACCATCCTGCTGAGTATATATACACAACGAAGTCATTGCCGAACGACCCTGCGTTGGCTATTAATGTTGTTAAAACAAATGGTAGTGACGATGGAGAGCGCACGGCAATACAGACTAATGCGGCTATACGAGGAGTGTTAGCACCGAACGCAATATCCATTAATGATACTCGGACGATACCAAATGGTATTGGAGTGGTTATCTGCACGAATGGTTCTGAAATGACACTGACGCTTCCTGCCAATCCTCTTGAAGGGCAGACGCTGATAATTATCCAAGGTTCTGACAAAAGGGTATATATCATTCCTCCTTCTAATGACGTTAAGATATATTGTGGCGGTTATACAAGAGACAGAAACAATAAATTCTTCTCGGGAATGACGGGTCAGTTTAATATCTTTGTTTATGTTCGTGGCGCATGGCAGTTACAATGGATGAATTATAAACCATGATTTTATAAATTTATAAGCTTATGAAAAAAATAGTAAAAGGTAACGACTTCACACTGAGAATCCCAGTGATGAAGATGGTGGAGGGGACAGCTCAGGCTTTTCCTCTGCCAGCCTGTACCGATGTGGTGGTACAGGTGTGCAATCAATTCAGGCGCATCCCTCTTGCGTTTACGATTGATGTAAAGGAGGATAATGTTCTCCTTGCGAGAGTAGAGGGCGACAAGATGAGCCTCGGTACTTACGCCATCGAAGTAAAGGGTAAAATCTTTGGCAACGACTGGCGAAGCAATGAATACCCTCAGTTTTCCATCGTAGCCAAGAATGCCGATGCTGACACCGAGTTTGGCGAGACCGATGAGGGTGACAATAGCGTGGAGATGGATACCGCTATGGTTATCCTCCCTCCTTCCGTGGAGTTATCAGGCCTCATTTCAGACACAAATGAGGCGTTAGGAAAGGTTGATAGTGCGGTAAGTAAGACAGAGGAAAGCCGTAAAAAAAGCCAACGATGCCGTAAGTCAGGTAAACGGAGCTCTGGAAAAAGTTCAAAACGTAGATATTAATCTTGACGGAACAGACTTGAATATTACTCGTCCGAGTGGTGAGAAAAAGGAGTTCGACCTCATTCAGCTCAAAGGCGACAAGGGCGAGCGTGGAGAAAAGGGAGATAAAGGTAACGCCTTTACCTTTGCTGATTTTACACCCGAGGAATTGGCATCACTCAAAGGTGAGAAAGGTGAAAAAGGTGAAAAAGGCGACAAGGGCGACAAAGGTTTGCAGGGAGAACGTGGAGAACAAGGTTTGCAAGGAATACAAGGTTTGCAGGGAGAACGTGGAGAGCGAGGACTTCCAGGCAATGATGGTGCGAAAGGAGACAAAGGTGAAGCATTCAAATACACTGATTTCACAGAGGAACAACTTGCCGCATTAAAAGGAGATAAAGGTGATATTGGTTTGACTGGACCACAAGGTGAAACTGGTCCTGTAGGTCCACAAGGCGTTAAGGGTGACCCATTCACTTATAGCGACTTCACAGAAGCACAAATAAAGGAGCTACAGAAGCCAGCTACCGATGTTGCTAATAAAGCACAGGAGATATTAAAAAAATGCAGAGATTGCTATCAATGGTGCTGAAACTGTCAATGCTAAGTTGGAGAATTACATTTTGTCTGTCACAGATAGAGAAGGTAATACAAATGAGATAAATCTTAATGCAGACGAAACAGTAAATCTTACAATCACATCTTTAGTTGAAGGTATTAATGTGGCAGAGATGAAAGTAAATGTTTATCTGAATAATGGAAAAACGCCTACAACATATACTACAGATTCTAACGGACATGTCACTTTCAATGTAGAGCGAGGCACACTTTACAGAATTGAGTTCAACGAGTATGGAAATGCACAGCCTATTTCTCCTATATCTTATACAGCTACTGGAATGGTTCGAGAAATCAGTGTAGAGTATAAACCATACGACGAGGAATCGAGTGAAAAGGTAATAGTTACTGTAACAAAGTACACGGATAATATAGGCTCTGCTTGGGAAGGTATTACAGTTAATTGTACAATAGATAGTAAAACAACACCTTATAGTACTGATTCAAAGGGGCAGGCTACTATTTATGTGCCATATAATAAAGAATACACTATTAATGTTGATAATCAAGATGGATATAACGTATCGTTTAATAGGAATCTTCGTACATACAAGGCGAGTATTCCTCAGAGGCTTATCGACTACAGATTCTATCAGTTTAAGGCAGGTATTTTTGTAGTAGATATTGATAAAAATGAGTACTACATCGAGGACTGGGTAGCAGCAGGCAAAAACGCTGACGACGCTGTGGCTATCAAAATAGCAGATGTTTCACTATCGATTAATCAAGGAATCTTCTGTATTCGGACAAGCGACATTAAAAATATATCAAAATTATCGAGCTTGAAATGGTGTACTCGGAATTCGAAATTTGAATCAATCGCGCTTAACGGCAATAATGTAAATGATATGAATTACTATAACGGAGAATCATCAACGTTTCTTGTAAGACAGGAAGCTTTAGAGCGAAGTTTGTCTGTTCCAGCATTCGAGTATGCGTACAATCAGGTCTTTAACCTTGGCGGAAATGAACTCCATGGATACATCATGTCTATCGGGCAAGAATATGTCCACATTACAAATATAGCTATTATCAAGCAGGTTATTGCTACATTATACGGAGATACCATTGCTACAGATTACTACAATTTTGTAAGAAAGAACTATAGGTGGGTTTCTACGCAAGCCAGTGCTACGGATGCTTTTTGTTTTAATGACAATATTGGCGAAAGTCGGTTCAAGTCGTACAGCTTAATGGTTATGCCTGTTTTCGCTTGTTAATCTATTTTTAATCTCTTTGCGAGTGCAGAGAGAATAGCAGTAAGGAATAGTAAAGAAGAGGTGTGGATATTATAGATAATAAAAAATAAAGTATATAAAAAATATGGATAAGATTAATTTTATCAAGACCTTTATCTCTCAAGGGGATTATAAGGAAAAGTATGAACACGGAGAAATGATAGTTCGCCATCTTGGTGCTGTGCTTGACGAGAAGATGGGAGCATACGAATGCTATGAGTGTACCGTGCCTATCGGTGAGTACGATGAAGGTGAGATACAGAAGGCATTTGTCGAGTTCTCGGCTAAAATGGATGCCTTGAAACTTAAACAGGCAAAGGTTGACAAGATAGCCGAGATTGCAGCCTACGATACCTCTGGTAAGGTGAACGGATTTATATTGAACGGACTGCTTGTTTGGCTCGATAAAGCAACAAGAGTCGGTTTAATGAACTCAACCACTATCGCCAAGGCAGCAGGTCAGGAAACGACCACCCTCTGGCTCGGAGGCATCAAACTGGTGGTGGACTGCGACAAGGCTATTCAGCTACTCTCTGCGCTTGAGATGTATGCCCTGGAGTGCTTCAACGTGACCGCAAGTCATAAGGCAGCAGTCAGTGAGTTGAAGAGCATCGAGAAAGTGGAGACTTACGACTACAAGTCAGGCTACCCTAAGATGCTTGAGATGAGTGTGTAATAATATCATTTTCCCATCATCGGGAAAATGATAGCACCATTTTCCTGATGTCACGAAAATGGTAAGACCATTTTGTTGACGTCGATAAAATGGTAGCAACGTGTAACTAATTAAAATGAAAAGATTATGTATGTATTAAGTATTATTTCTTTCCTCATGCTTGGAGGATTTCTTCTACTCGCAGCGATGCGGTTTGGCGTTCCTGCGATGGTTAGCGACGTGTATTACCAGTTGCAGGGATGCACGGGTAGTGAGGTAATTGGTGATAAAGAAAGACGAAACTTTGGATGGGTGTTCACGCTCGTCATGGTGGCGAGTGCCTTGCTTATGCTTGTTTCTCTCCTCGACTCGGGTAAAGGTATTCAGTTCCTTGCGTTCCTCGGATGCGCAGGGTTGATGTTTGTTGGTTTTGTGCCTCGTTATCTTAATAGTGCGGAGCATATCATTCATAAAACGGCGGCTATTACAGCGGCTATCGGGTGCGTAGGATGGTGTTCGAGTGTTAATCTCGCTCCTACCCTATTGTTGGCTATTGCGGTGCTCATTATCTATTTTCCTCCAGCTAAAAAGCCGAAAGTTGTTGGGTATTACTGGGCAGAATTGGCGGCATTCTTAGACGTATATTTGACTTATTGGATTTTTGCACTATGAAAGATTTATTCAAATTAAACAAGCGAGACTGGATTGGTCTTGCTTGTTGGCTGCTTATCAGTATATTGATAGGTCTGCTTGCCTTGCCGATAATGGTAGGGAGAGAAATTTATCAGTACAAGCACTACCATTTGGCAAAGTTTGAGTGGGAAGATATTGTGAGGTATTCCGTAGTAATCTTACTCGGTAGTATTATTAATTACTTAATTTTAGATTCATTATTATGAGACAGATAAAAAGAATTTTCGTTCATTGTACCGCTTCTAATCAGAAGTGGGGAGTTAAGGAACTGTTAGCAGAGTTTAAGGCTAAAGGATGGAAAAATCCTGGTTATCACAAGGTGATAACGGAAGATGGTGTTATACATCAGTTGTTAGACATTAGTAAGGTTAGTAATGGCGTGCAGGGATACAACTCTACTGCTATCAATATTGCATACGTAGGTGGCATTGATAGCAAAGGTAAGCCTATCGACAATAGAACGGAGGCTCAGAAGGTAGCTCTAAGGTCGTTGCTTGTAGAGTTGCATCGCCAATATCCTAACGCGACAATCATGGGACACAGGGACATCTGGGGGAGCAATCAAAGAAAATGGAAAAAGTGGTGTCCTTGTTTTGATGCAAAATCGGAATATAAGGATATAGAATAAAAGATGGCTCATCAAACACTGATATACGAACAATTTGCTTACAGATTGTTACTTTAGCAAAGTTTAACTACAATTTTTTTGCTCAGATCAATTCATTTTGAGTAAAAAATTGTAGTTTTGTCAAAATTAACTATAGACAAAAGGAGGTTTTAATGACACAAGAACAAGAAGTCGAAGTCCAACGGTTGATAAAGGATGTAGATGTTACTGAACTGATGAACTTGCTGATGAAACATGGTAACAGATATTCAAGGAGAATTTTGAAGTTCTTCCGCTGGTTCTGCAAGTATGTTCCCATAATTATTATGTGCTTCCACGCATACGGAATGTGGGATTTTAGCAAGCATCCAAGGGAAATGTTCATAACAAACAATGAGAATTTTCCATGCTATTTATTCATCTACTTTATGGTGTATATTTTGCCGATGGTTTTGATATTAGCAAGTAGATTCTTCTTTTTGTGTTGGAGATACCGCATTCCGTTTTTCTACTTTTTCGGCA
>ENA-ORMS01003590-ORMS01003590.1-human-gut-metagenome-genome-assembly--contig:-NODE-3590-length-9996-cov-4.350468_pt1 | contig 9996 bp, 12 predicted proteins | sample MGYA00242104_ERZ508997 | MGnify/ENA primary metagenome ERZ508997 (study PRJEB26280, sample SAMEA2338704) | human gut metagenome | biome: human gut; feature: human-associated habitat; material: faeces... | reverse complement strand
CCTGCAACGGGGTGCTGGAAGCGCGTCGGGTTGGTGGAGTTGCCGGTGATCGAAACGCCGACGTTTTCAAGACGCATTATTGCAACGCCTTCGGGAACGTTGTCTGCACCGTAGCATTTGACAGCCGCACGGGGACCTTTTGAATAAGCTGTTTCCGAAACGACTTTAACCTCTTCCGTGTAGGGGTCGAATTCGGTTTCAACGTATGTGAAGCCGTTGATACGGGAAATGATGAACGCGGCGTCCTTGCCGAGACCGTTGAGGATAACGCGGAGGGGCTTTGTTCTTACCTTGTTTGCGTTGAGGGCAATTTTGATTGCGCCTTCGGCAGCGGCAAACGACTCGTGACCTGCGAGGAAGCAGAAGCATTCCGTTTCTTCGGAGAGGAGCATTTTGCCGAGGTTTCCGTGTCCGAGACCGACCTTGCGGTTTTCGGCAACGGAGCCGGGGATACAGAAGGACTGAAGTCCTATTCCGATAGCGGCTGCGGCGTCGGCAGCCTTTTTGCAGCCGGACTTGATTGCGATAGCCGCGCCGACGGTGTATGCCCATTTTGCATTTTCAAAGCAGATGGGCTGTGTTTCCTGAACTATTGTATAAGGATCGATTCCTGCTTTATCGCAGATTTCCTTGCATTCGTCGATGGACGAAATGCCGTATTCTTTAAGCGTTGCGAGAATTTTCGCTTCGCGTCTTTCGTAGCCTTCAAACTGTGCCATTTATTCTTCCTCCTTACTCTTTACGGGGGTCAATGTACTTGACGGCGCCGTCTTCGGGTTTGAAACGGCCGTAAGTGCCTTTTGCCTTCTCGTATGCTTCGTTGGGCTCTGTGCCTTTCTTTATCATATCCGTCATTTTGCCGAGAGATACGAATTCATAGCCGATGACCTGATCATTTTCGTCAAGAGCCATTCTTGTGCAGTAGCCCTCTGTCATTTCAAGATAACGGACGCCTTTTGCCTTTGTGCCGTACATTGTACCGACCATTGAGCGTGCGCCCTTGCCGAGGTCTTCCATTCCCGCGCCGACAACGAGACCGTTTTCGGAGAATGCGGACTGGCTTCTGCCGTATACTATCTGGAGGAAGAGCTCGCGCATAGCGGTGTTGATAGCGTCGCAGACAAGGTCTGTGTTGAGCGCTTCGAGGATTGTCTTTCCGGGAAGGATTTCTGCTGCCATAGCAGCGGAATGCGTCATACCGGAACAACCGATCGTCTCAACGAGAGCTTCTTCGATGATGCCGTTTTTAACGTTGAGCGAGAGCTTGCATGCCCCCTGCTGAGGTGCGCACCAGCCTACGCCGTGCGTATAAGCGGAAATATCCGATATTTCCTTTGCCTGTATCCATTTGCCTTCTTCCGGAATGGGAGCGGGACCGTGATGCGGGCCCTTGGCAACGGAGCACATATTTTCGACTTCTTTTGAATAAAGAATTGCCATTTTATATCTCCTTTTAATTTTATTTTCTTATTTTATGATTTCGCCGTAAACAACGCCGAACGCCGCCGACGCGTTGCATTCGTCCGTATCGATGTGCATTGCGGGAGCGAACGAGGATTTGACGCGGATAACGACGTCGTCAAACATTGTTTTGCGGCCTGCGCCGGTGTCGACGAGAACCTTTACGATCTGTCCGTTTTCAACGCCGAGGTCGGCTGCGTTTTCGGGCGTGAGATGTATGTGACGTTTTGCAACGATTATGCCGTGGTCGATGACATATTCTCCCGCAGGACCGACGAGCTTTGCTCCGGGTGTACCCGCAACGTCGCCCGATTCGCGGACGGGAGCGGAAACGCCGAGTGTGCGCGCGTCCGTGAACGAAACCTCAACCTGTGTTTCGGGGCGAACGGGACCGAGAACGCTCATTGTCAGGTTTTTTTCAACCTCTGCGCCCGTTCTTTTGTCGACGCATTTGTTTACGACGGTAACTTTTTCTTCGCAAGCGAACTGTCCCGGCTGACTCAAATCCTTTTTCTTTGTCAGGGTATGACCTGCGCCGAAAAGCGCTTCAACCGCTTCCTGCGTCAGATGGATGTGACGCGCGCTTGTTTCAACAAGAATCTTGTTTTCCATGTTTTTTCTCTCTTTCCCGGCTGTAAGCCGAAGGTTATCTTTGGAAGGCTTGCGGAACGTCCGCAATGTATTCTCTCCATTCGGAAATATTATAATATAAATTCTTTCCTTTGTAAATGATTAGATAAAAATTTTTTTGCAAAAAATAATATAAATAAGGCTTGCGGGGAGAATTTTTATGAAAGAAAAAGAAAACGAGACGTTGACAGACGAAAAATCCGGAAATATTATACCGTTCGGAGCGGTCAGAGGGCACGGCGGGATAATCACCGTGACGATAATCGGGCAGGTTGAGGGGCATTATCTTCTGCCGGAAACGCAGAAAACAACCAAATATGAGCATGTCCTGCCGCTTCTCGCGTCTGCCGAGCAGGACGAAAACGTCAAGGGGATAATCGTGATGATAAACACTGTCGGAGGCGACGTTGAAGCCGGACTTGCGATAGCGGAAATGCTGGCGGGAATGAAAACTCCGACGGTATCAATCATTCTCGGCGGAGGACATTCAATCGGACTGCCGATAGCCGTCGCATGCAAAAAGAGCTTTGCCGTTCCCAGCGCGACGCTCACAATTCATCCCGTCCGCATTTCCGGCACGGTGCTCGGAGTGCCGCAGGCGTTTGCGTCGCTTGAAAAAATGCAGGAGAGGGTCAGCGGGTTCATAGTCGGTCACAGCAGAATAAAAAGGGACGTGCTTGACGGGCTGATGATGAACACCGGAGAGCTGACGACGGACGTCGGCAGTGTGATAAGCGGCGAGGAGGCAATCAAAATCGGACTTATAGACGAGCTGGGCGGAATTGCCGACGCGTTTTCGGCTGTCCGGTCGATGGCGGAAAAAAAGCTCAAATAACAGATTTTTCTTGATTTATAAAGACGACTGTGATACAATAATCTTTGAATTAAAAAACGGAGGGCGGTTGTCTTATGGCTTTTGACGCTTTGAATACGGTTGCGGTGTCACGGACGGAAAAATATGACCCGACGGAGCTTTGCGGCATATTTATGTGTCATTTTGAGCTTCTCGGAATTGATAAATCGACGTTCGAGGGGAAAAAGGTTGTCATAAAACCGAATCTCGTCATGAAAAAATCGCCGGAATATGCGGCGACGATTGCCCCCGCCGTTCTGGACGGGCTTCTGTCCGTGCTTGACATTTTCGGCTGCAAACCGACGGTTGCCGAAAGCCCCGGCGGAGTTTACAGCGCGTCGCGCCTTGAAGGAATTTACAAGGTCTGCGGCATTACGGACGTCTGCAAAAAGCACGGTACGATGCTCAATCTTGACACGACTTGGAAAAGAATGTCGTCGGAGAGCGGCAGGCTCGTAAAGAGCTTCAATATAATCACGCCCATAGCGGACGCCGACGTGATAATCGACCTCTGCAAACTGAAAACACATTCGCTGACGGTTATGAGCGGTGCGGTGAAAAACCTCTTCGGCACGATACCCGGCATTGAAAAATTTGAAGCGCACGCGTCATATCCCGAATACGGCGATTTTGCCGCAATGCTCTGCGACCTATGTCTTATGCTTTGCGAAAGCAAGACCGTCATTGCCGTTACGGACGCGATAATCGGTATGGAGGGGAGCGGTCCGACGGCGGGCGAGCCGAGAAAATTCGGCTTTGTATCGACGAGCGTAAACCCGTTTGCTTCCGACCTTCTCTCCGCAAGGGTTCTCGGTTTTGACGACAAGGTGACGACACTTTCCGAAAGCATAAACCGCGGACTCTGCCCGAAAAAGGCGGAGGAGCTTGTCATTCTCGGAGACGAGGCTCCGTCTGTTGAAAACGTAAAGGTTGCAGAGGGAAGCAACAGCAGTATGAAGGCTCTGAAATTTTTCTCGCGCGGAAAAATCGGCAGAATGTTTATGCCGAAGCCGAAGGTCGACGCCGCGATCTGCCGCGGCTGCGGCGACTGCGTGCATTCATGTCCGCAAAAGACGATAGATCTTGTTAAAACGGGGCAGGGGTCAAAGGCGAAAATAAATCCGTCACACTGCATAAGATGTTATTGCTGTCAGGAGCTTTGCCCGTTTTTGGCGATAAAGATAAAACGCAATTTCTTTACGAAAATAATAAGCAAAATCAAGTAATCCGGAGAGATACATAGTTATGGAAAACGGAAATATCACAATATTGGCACCTGCAAAGATAAACCTTTATTTCGGGGTTACAGGCATAAGGGCAGACGGTTATCACGAGATTGAGACCGTTTTGCAGACGGTTAACCTTTTTGACAGGATAACCGTCGCCGTTTCGGCGGGCGAGGGCAGGCAGATTTCCGTCCTCTGCAGGGAGCTTGCGGATCTTCCGCAGGAGAAAAATCTCGCCTATAAGGCGGCGGAGGCGTTCCTTTCCGCCGCAGATGACGAAAATATAAGGGTTGAAATATCAATCGAAAAGAAAATTCCGGACAAGGCGGGCTTCGGCGGCGGCTCTTCCGACGCGGCGGCTGTGATTATCGCGCTGAACACTCTTTCCGGCGACAGATTTTCAATGGCGGAGCTTTTCGGTATCGGGGCTTCCGTCGGTGCGGACGTACCGTTCTGCATAAAAAAGGGCACCGTCAAGGCGACGGGCTTCGGAGAAATGCTTGAAAGCTGCGCTCCCATGCCGGACTGCTGTATTCTTCTTGCCGTTCCGAACGGAGAGAAAACGTCGACGGCGGAGGCGTATGCCTCCATAGGCGGGGGCGAGAAAGAATCCACCCTCCCCGCAATGCTTTCCGCGCTTTCCGAATGTGACCTTCAAAAGATATCCGATGCGATGAGAAACGATTTTGAAAGCGTGCAGAGTGCGGACAGTCCTTCGGCAAGGCTGAAAAACCGTCTCGTTTCTCTCGGTGCGCGCGCGGCGATGCTTTCCGGCTCCGGAGCGGGCGTTTTCGGCATTTTTAACTCGGTCAGAGAGGCGAAAGCCGCAAAAGAAGAAATTGAAAATGACGCAAGGGCGTTTGTCTGCGCTCCCGCAAGGCGCGACTACGCATATATTGAAAAATGATGGCAGACAACAAAAAACAAGAGAAAAAGCCTATGCAATCGTCGTGCGAGACATGCGAATTTTATATCTATGATGACATAACCGATGAATATATCTGTGACGTCAGTCTTGACGAGGACGAAATGGCGGATTTCATCTGCGGTCAGACAAAACGTTGTCCGTATTATCGCTATTACGACGAATATAAAAGCGTTCAGAAGCAAAACTGACCTTCTTTTCTTCGAGAAGAAAAGAAGGCAAAAGAAGCTTTGCTGATTTGGCTTGAATAAACTTTGCAAAAAGAAAACATGGATGATTTTTCATCTCTGTTTTTATTTTGATTGAGAGAGAAGGCAAAAGAAGCTTTGTTGATTTGGCTTGAACGCACTTTGTAAAAAGAAAACAGGGATGATTTTTCATCTCTGTTTTTATTTTGATTGAGAAAGAAGGCAAAAGAAGCTTCGGTAATTGTTTTGCAAAAACTTAATGTTTTCAAAAAGGGACGGGTTTCCGTTCCTTTTATTTTTCGTCTGCTTTCTGAGCGCCGGTTGACTTGTTTTCGTTTTTCTGTGTGATTTTTCGCAAAATTGCACAGACCGGAGCCGAACGGAAAACGCAAATTGCAACACTCTGCCGAAACAGTGAAAATTTTTTTGGAAATTGAAAAAACCTCTTGACAAAAACCGACTCTACGTGTATTATAATAAACGGTTAGCGAGCGCTAACCAATATTTTGCGCAACATATTAGCATAAGCTAATTGGGAAAAGTGAGGATGTTATGATGCCGCTCAGCCTTGCAATTGTAGGCGAAGAAAACACGATAAAAAAGATCGGCGGAAGCCCCGAGGTCAGACAACACCTTGAAAATCTCGGTTTTGTTGTCGGCGGAAACGTGACGGTTGTCACAGCTCTCGGCGGAAATGTCATCGTTAATGTAAAAGAAGCGCGCGTTGCCATCAGCGAAGAGATGGCGAGAAAGATTATGGTATAACGGCGCGGTCAGCGTCTATACATATTTAAGGAAACAAAATCAGTAAATCTGAATGAAGGAGGATATGGGCTGATGAAAACTCTGAGAGACGCAAAAATCGGAGATACCGTCAAGGTCGTGAAGCTCCATGGCGAAGGCGCTATCAAACGCCGTATAATGGACATGGGCATTACAAAAGGCGTCGAGATTTACGTTCGCAAGGTTGCACCTCTCGGTGACCCGATTGAGGTCAAGGTGCGCGATTACGAGCTTTCCCTTAGAAAGGCCGACGCGGAAATGATCGAGGTTGAATAAACCTTTTGAGGGGAGCGAATCCCCGTTTTTCAAGACTTTGTGTTAGCTTTGGCTAACGAAAGAAAGAGAGGATTTTTGGATCATGAGTTTAAGAATTGCCCTTGCGGGCAACCCGAACAGCGGTAAAACAACGCTTTTCAACGCTCTCACCGGATCCAACCAGTTCGTAGGTAACTGGCCGGGCGTTACGGTTGAGAAAAAGGAAGGTAAGCTGAAAAAGCATGACGGCGTTATCATCACGGACCTTCCCGGTATTTATTCGCTTTCTCCGTACACCCTCGAAGAGGTTGTTGCGAGAAACTATCTTATAGGCGAGCGCCCAGACGCTATTCTCAACATCGTCGACGGTACGAACCTTGAAAGAAACCTTTACCTTACAACACAGCTCACAGAGCTTGGAATACCCGTCGTCATTGCCATAAATATGATGGATATTGTCAGAAAGAACGGCGACAAGATCAATACCGAAGAGCTTTCACGTCAGCTTGGATGCAAGATTATCGAAATCTCTGCGCTGAAGGGCACGGGCATTATGGAAGCGGCTGAAGCGGCGATCGATGCTGCAAAAAACGGAAAGACCGTTCCGATGCACACCTTCTCCGGTTGTGTTGAGCATGCCATCGCTCATATCGAAGAGGCTGCTGTTCATAACCTTCCGGAAGAACAGCAGAGATGGTATGCGATAAAAATATTTGAGAGAGACGACAAGGTTCTTTCAACTCTCAATATCGCTCCCGAGACAATGGCTCATATCGAAAACGATATCGCCGCTGCGGAAAAGGAAATGGATGACGACGCTGAATCGATCATCACAAACGAAAGATATATTTACATAGGCTCGATAATCAAATCGTGCTATAAGAAAAAGAGCGCAGGCCATCTGACAACCTCCGACAAGATAGACAAGGTTGTCACAAACCGTTGGCTCGGGCTTCCGATCTTCGCGGCTATCATGTTCATCGTTTACTATCTTTCGATGGTTACCGTCGGTGCTTTTGCAACCGACTGGATGAACGACGGCGTATTCGGCGACGGCTGGCATCTTCTCGGCATAGGCGCAAAGCAGTACGAAACGGCGTCCGGCAGATATTCGGACGCTGTGAACGCTGTAAACGCTTTTGTCGCGATCGATCCCGGTGCAGATGACTTTGAACCGGGCTCTGCTCTTGAAGCAATAAAGAACTTCAAGCCCGCAGATGGCGAAAACAAGGGAACTGTTATCGTTGAAGATGAGGAAACCCTTGAACAAAAGGAAATGACGGTTTACTATTCAAAAATCCCCGAAAATCTCACGAAAGCTGAAAAAGCCGGCACAATCGGTATGACTTACCTTGAAGCCGTTGAGTATTTCTCGAGGGAAAATACGGAATTCGCAGAGCCCGACCCTGCCGATTTCGGCGTATGGGTTCCCGGCGTTCCGGTTCTCATAGGAAACGGACTTGAGGCTGCAAACGCTCCCGAATGGCTCTCCGGACTTATTCTCGACGGTATCGTTGCCGGCGTCGGCGCGGTTCTCGGATTTGTTCCTCAGATGCTCGTCCTCTTCCTGCTTCTTGCATTCCTTGAAGCGTGCGGTTATATGGCACGTATCGCATTCGTGCTTGACCGTATCTTCCGTAAATTCGGACTTTCCGGTAAATCCTTCATCCCGATGCTCATCGGTACGGGTTGCGGTATCCCCGGAATTATGGCGTCACGTACAATCGAAAACGAACGTGACCGCCGTATGACAATAATGACGACAACCTTCATCCCCTGCGGAGCAAAGGTTCCGTTCATCGGAATGATTGCGGGCGCACTCTTCGGCGGTTCTGCTCTCGTTGCAACAAGTGCATACTTCATCGGTATGGCTGCGATAATCATTTCCGGTATTATGCTCAAAAAGACAAAGATGTTTGCAGGCGACCCTGCTCCGTTCGTTATGGAGCTTCCCGCATACCACCTTCCGACAGTCGGCAACGTTCTCCGTTCAATGTGGGAGCGTGGCTGGTCGTTCATAAAGAAAGCGGGAACGGTCATCCTTCTTTCAACGATCTTTGTATGGTTCACATCTTACTTCGGCGTTGTTGACGGCACATTCCGTATGCTCGCCGAGGATGAGCTTGATAAATCGATTCTTGCTGCTGTCGGCGGAGCTATCTGCTGGATTTTCAAGCCTCTCGGCTGGGGAACATGGCAGGCGACTGTTGCATCCATCACAGGTCTTGTTGCAAAGGAAAACATCGTCGGTACAATGGGTATTCTTTACGGTGCCGAAGGTCCCGTCTGGACTACGCTCGCAAAGACATTCACCGGTATCACGGGTTATTCCTTCCTCGTATTCAACCTTCTTTGCGCTCCTTGCTTTGCGGCTATCGGCGCAATCAAGCGTGAAATGAACAGCGCAAAGTGGACTTGGTTTGCAATCGGATATCAGTGCGGATTTGCTTATGCTATCGCGCTTATGATCAACCAGTTCGGTAACCTTATCACAGGTAACCTCGTTGTTTCCGGCGACGTCGGCACGACAGTTGTCAACATCGTAAGCCTTGTTGCGGCATTTGCATTGCTCGGACTCATAGTTTATATGCTTGTCCGTCCTTATAAGGAAGCTACAAAGCTCACAGAAAAGGTTAAGGTTTCTGCAAAATAAAAAAACACTTATGTGAAAGGAGCTGTGTTTTATGCTTGCGTGGATATCTGCTAATATCGGAACGATAATTATATGCGCCGTGCTCCTGATTATAGTTGCGGCGATAATAATCGGACTCGTCAAGGATAAGAAAAAGGGCAAATCTTCGTGCGGATGCAATTGCGCGCATTGCGCAATGGCCGGCAGTTGTCATAATCAAGGCAAAAAAACACAAAAGTAAAAAAAGCTCCCGCTACGGCGGGAGCTTTTTTCTGCATTTCTCTTTTTTAACTTTCGGAAAGATTTAGTCACCAAAACAGATCCGGAAAACCTGTCCGTCTTTTTTTCGGATGAAAACGGAACAATCACCGCCGGCAACATATACGCCTTCATCAGAATCATAATTCGGATAAAAATTTACAATCCAAAATTCATTTTTTGTGTCATAAAAAACGGATTGCGGTACAAAATCCTCTAAGGATTTTGAGTTTTTCGCAATGCCTTTAAAAACAGCTATACCTACCGTCAATGCAACATCTCTGTCCGGAACCACATCTTCTTTATAAACACCCGCATGATCCTCCCAGTCATACAGATTTTCTTTTTCAAAATCTCCCGTATCATAGCGGATATCTTTATAGTAAGTTCCGGTGCTGTATTTGACATCAATGGTCAATTTGGGGTCTTCCTTGGGCTGGCAGGAACACGCTTTGGAGTTTTGGCAAGAATTCAACAGGATTAGCAGGGTCAAAAGAGAAATAAGTGACAATAATACTTTTTTCATCATAAGTACTCCTGTTTTTAGTATGTTTCTTGAAAGCTATTCGATTTTGTCATAGACCTAAGAAGCAGGGGGATGTTGTTTGCCGGTATAGTAAAAGTTATCCGTACACTTGGGCAATAATCTTTGAAGAAATTTGTCCCCATTGAGGATAATCCTTAAGAATATCTTCATATGATCGTATCAGAACACCCCCAGGAATTTCGTCTTCTTCTCTTGCTTTTTTTGAGCTGAAAGAAAAACATTTGAAATTATCTCGTAT
>ENA-ORMS01003587-ORMS01003587.1-human-gut-metagenome-genome-assembly--contig:-NODE-3587-length-10000-cov-4.580392_pt1 | contig 10000 bp, 7 predicted proteins | sample MGYA00242104_ERZ508997 | MGnify/ENA primary metagenome ERZ508997 (study PRJEB26280, sample SAMEA2338704) | human gut metagenome | biome: human gut; feature: human-associated habitat; material: faeces... | reverse complement strand
TCCTCGCAGGCAAATATGCGACTCTCAACATCAGCGCGCATATGGACGAGACAGCCGGAAACGAATACAGAGAAAAGTCCGTAAGCGGAATTGCTATCAAGGTCATTGCAACACAGCTTGCACACGAATTTGACTCAAACGGCAATACATATGATGCGGGCGCAAGTGAGCATGAATTCAAACAGGGCGTTAAAATAAGCGGTATCGCAGGTGTGGCAGATTCCTATGCAAGCATTCAGGAAGCATATGAAGCGGTAAAGGCTATGCTTGTTGAAAACAGCGGTCTTGCTGAACAGCCCCTCAGCGAAGAGGCGTTCAACGCTTTCTTTACAGACGGCGGAAAGATTACATGGACAATTTACGGAAGCCAGAAGGTTACGGATAAACGTATGTTCTCGTTCGGCAGAGCGGCTAACCGCTTTGGCGAAGGACGTCACATTACGGAAATTGACATTGTCGGCGGAAACAGCAGCGCCGCTCTTGACCTTTCTGCAGTAAACGGCACATTTGCTCTTCCTTATAACTGGTGGAATGTTGAAGATAGCGTCAATACCGCGCTCAAGTGCAAAAATATCACGTTCGACGGCATAAAGTCTATGCCTTCTGCAACATATCAGTGCACGCTCCATTCAACAACATATGAATTTGACGGTTGCACATTCAACGGCAATCTTTACAGCTATCAGAACTTTGATGTTGAAATGACAATCAAGAATTGCGTATTCAACGCTCCCGCAAATACACAGTATGCATTTATGTCACAGGGTTTAGGCGGTACAATCACGCTTGACGGAAACACATTCAACGGTTACACACGTGGTATCAACCTCGAGCGTGCGACGGCTGACTTTATCATTACAAACAACGTTATAAAGAGCGATTGCAGCGAAGCTGACCGCGGCGCAATTCAGCTTACGGACGGTAAGTCTTTCGTTGTTACGGGCAACACGGTTGACGTAAATGCAGGAAACGCTTTCTGGTTCCATAACGCAGCGACCAACGCAAATGTTACATACGTTATCAGCGACAACGATATCAAGGCTCCTTACATCGGCTATTCGGGCGTTACGGCTTTCGATGTAAACACAAAGATAACTTCTTCGGGCAACAAGTTCAACAACACTGATAAGACAATGTGCATGAAGAAGGAAGCAACCGTTGCAGAGGCAACAAATCTTACAGCTATAAAATAATCAGTCAACCCAAAAATCCTCCGCTTTGCGGGGGATTTTTTCTGTGATTTTCGCGTGCGGCGGACCCCCTGCTTGAAAACAGGGAAAAATTATGGTATAATCTTTGCGGCAGCTTCGTATTTTAATATAAAATATCAAAAAAGAGGTGCGGAAATGAAAGTACTTATTATAAACGGAAGTCCGAGAGTCGGCGGAAACACGTCGATTGCGCTTGAAGAAATGAGAAAGGTTTTTGAAGCGGAAGGCATTGAAACCGAAATATTTCAGGTCGGAGGGAACGATATAAGGGGCTGTATTGCCTGCGGACGTTGCGGCGAGCTCGGCAAATGCGTTTTTGATGACGCCGTAAACGAGCTTGCACCGAAATTCGAGGCGGCGGACGGACTTGTTGTTGCAAGCCCTGTTTATTATGCCTCCGCCAATGCGACGCTTATCGCCTTGCTTGACCGGCTTTTTTACAGCTCCCGCTTCGACAAAACCATGAAGGTCGGGGCGAGCGTCGTCTGCGCCAGACGCGGCGGCTGCTCTGCCACCTTTGACGAATTGAACAAATATTTCACAATCTCCGGAATGCCTATTGCATCAAGCAGGTACTGGAATTCGATACACGGTCGCGTGCCGGGCGAAGCCGATGAGGACGGTGAAGGCAAGCAGACAATGCGCACGCTTGCAAGGAATATGGCGTTCCTTATGAAAAGCATTGCGCTCGGCAAGGAAAAGTTCGGCCTGCCGGAAAAGGAAACGCCGATCCGCACGAATTTTATAAAATAAAAAGAAAATCTCCCCGCATTTTTTGAATGCGGAGAGATTTTTTCTTTTCTTCCGGTCATAAATCGGACAAATCCTCAATATAATTGCATTGAATAAAACCAAATCGGGAGGAAAGAAAATGAGCATTTACAAGGATATAGCGCAGAGAACGGGCGGAGATATTTATATAGGAGTTGTCGGACCTGTGAGAACGGGGAAGTCAACCTTTATAAAAAAATTTATGGAGACGCTCGTCATTCCCAATATTGAAAACGATTACGACAGAAAGCGAGCGCAGGACGAAATGCCGCAGTCCGCGGCGGGGCGAACCGTTATGACAACGGAGCCGAAATTCATCCCGGATGACGCCGTGAAAATCACGCTGGACGGCGTCGGCACGCTCTCCGTTAAAATGATTGATTGCGTCGGCTATATGGTGGAGGACGCGCTCGGAAATTTTGAAAACGGTCAGCCGAGAATGGTCAATACTCCTTGGTCGGAGGAGAGCGTTCCGTTTGAAAAGGCGGCGGAAACCGGCACGAGAAAGGTCATAACCGACCATAGCACAATAGGCTTTCTCGTCACGAGCGACGGTTCGTTCGGCGAGCTTTCAAGAGAGGGCTATGCCGAGGCAGAGGAGAGAATCGCAAAGGATATTTCGTCGATCGGCAAGCCCTTTGCGATAATTCTGAATTCCGCAAAGCCAAACGCAAAAGAGTCGATTGACCTTGCGCTTTCGCTTGAAGAAAAATATGGCGCGCCCGTTGCGCTTGTCAACTGTCTTGAGCTTGACCGCAGCGACATTGAAAACATTATGGGGCTTGTGCTTTTGCAGTTCCCGGTGACGGAAATCGAAGTCAGATTGCCGGATTATATGAATGCACTTGACGCAGGTCATCCGATGCGTCGCGAGGTATATGACGCCGCTATGGATTGTGCGAGAAACGTCAGAAAGACGGGCGATATAGCGGAAAAGTTCAAAGCGCTTGAAGAAAATGAATATGTTGATTCCGTGAGCGTCGATTCCGTTGACCTCGGAACCGGCAAGGCAAGCGTTTCCGTGAAGCTGAAGGACGGACTTCTTTATAAGCTGATCGGCGAGCTGACGGGCTTTGACGTCACGGGGGACGAGGCGCTGCTCAAATTGCTTACAGAGCTTGCGTCGACGAAAAAACAATATGATAAGGTTTCCGAAGCGCTTTCCTCCGCGATGAGTACCGGATATGGCATTGTCACTCCCGATATTTATGATATGAAGCTCGAAGAGCCTGTTATCGTCAAGCAGTCGGGCGGGTACGGCGTAAAGCTCCGCGCTTCGGCACCTTCGATACATATGATAAAAGCCGATATTCAGACGGAGGTCTCGCCCATCGTCGGCACGGAGGCGCAGTCGGAGGAGATGGTGCGCTTTATGCTGAAGGAATTTGAGACAGACCCGAAGCGCATATGGGATACGAATATGTTCGGCAAATCCCTTTATGAGCTTGTAAACGAGGGGCTGCATACAAAGCTCTCCCATATGCCGGACGACGCAAGAGCAAAGCTCTCGGAAACGCTCGGAAGAATAGTAAATGAGGGTAGCGGCGGACTGATCTGCATTATACTCTGACGCGGAACGGACCGCTGCGCGGAGATAAGAGATAAGAGAGAAGATCGAAGAGAAAAGGTGCGGCAGAGCCGCAAATTGATAAAAAAACAGAGATGAGAAATCACCTCTGTTTTTTAGTTATAAAGTTTGTATAAAACAATTATTAAAGTTTCTTTTGCAAAGTACACCTCATCCGTCAGCCTGCGGCTGCCACCCGTCCTCCTCTCGGCGAGGTCTGCAAGAGCACTGCGTGCACTCGCAAATCCCCTACTGGGGAAGGCTGAATTAAAACTCTGAACATACTCCCCGATAACTGAAGTTTCTTTTGCCTACTTTTCTTTTCAAAGAAAAGTAGGTCAGTTGCCGAGGGCTGCGCCGATGGCGGTTGCAAACTGCGCGTTTTCGGGAATAATGAAATTCACGCCGAAGGTTGAGCTGAGATTTTCAAAAATCTTTTCTGCGGGGCTGATTGTTGCGAGGTTACCCGTGAGAACGATGTTCCGAACGTTTTCCTTTCGTGCGGCAAAAACGCCCAGAACGCCGACGGTTTCAAACACCATATTGATTATTCCGCGTGCGATATCGGCAGGTGATGCGATGTCGGAGAGCTTTCCGAAGTTTGAAGCCGTCATATCCGGCGGCAGAGAGATTGACGCTCCCGCCTCCGTCAGGTCTTTTACGCGCAGGTCGACATTATCAAGCTCGCCGCCCTCCGCAAGCTCGACGATATGGTCGATATCGTCCATACCGAGCATTTTCTTTGAAAGTCCGACAAGGGTGCCGCCGCCGACGCCCGTTCCGCCGAGATAGGAGGTTGTTACGGCGTCCTCTGATTTTTTTGCATGGACGATTGCGGTTCCCGTGCCCATACTGATGACGATTGCGTCCGAAAGTCCGGAAAGATAAAGTCCGCCCCTGCCGACGCAGTCGAATTCGACGGCTTTTGTCAGGGGGAGTCCGTATATGGACTTTTTGATATATGACGAGCCGACTCCGGTAACTATCACCTTTTCAATATCGGAAAGGTCAAGCCCGTTCTGAGTTGTAAACTTGCCGAAGGCACCGTAGACCGAGGTAATCGGGTCTGCGGCGCGGACAAATTGCGGAAAATTGATTTTTCCGCCGTAGGACGCAACGATTTTCGTTGTGCTTCCGCCGACGTCAATACCGATTATTGCTTTCATTTTTTCTTCCTTTCTTTCATATGGGCGACGAAATTATCATTTCGCAGAGAGTGTCATAGTCAATGCCGGCAACCTTTGCTTCTTGCGGAAGAAGGCTTGACGGCGTCATGCCGGGGAGCGCATTTGCTTCAAGACAAAAGAGACGACCGTCGCCGTCCATCATAAAATCAAGCCGACTGTACATTCCCAGACCGAGGGCGTTGTGCGCGCGCAGGGCGACCTCCCCCATTTCCGCCGCTTTTTCCGGCGAAAGCAGAGCGGGGCAGATTTCCTCCGTCGCGCCCGACTGATATTTGTTTTTGTAATCATAAAATCCCGTTTTCGGGATGATTTCTATTGCGGGCAGGGCTCTGCCGCCGAGAATACCGACGGAAAATTCACGCCCCGTTATCTTTTCTTCAATTATAACCTTTGTGCCGTAGGTTTTGGCAAGGCTGATGGCTTTTTCAAGCTCGCTCTGCGTTCCGACAATCGTCACGCCGACGCTTGACCCGCAGCCGCAGGGCTTGACGACGCACGGCACGTCGATTTTTGATATATCCTCTCCGCCGTATAGCTTCCATTTCGGGGTCGGAATTCCGCGCGACTCAAAGATTGATTTTGTCAGCGCTTTGTCCATGGCGAGATGACAGGAGGCATAGTCGCTGCCGGAATGCTTTATCCCACACGATTCAAGCACCGCTTCAATCCGTCCGTCCTCGCCCATTCCGCCGTGGAGCGCGAGAAAGACGACGTCCGCCTTTTCGCAAAGTCCGATTATTCCTCTGCCGATGAGCCTTTCGCCCTCGCCGAAGTCCTTTTTCAGCTTTTCGAGGTCGGGCTCGTTTTCCGGCACGGAAAATTCAAATTTACCGTCGGAACGAAAGAGAGAATCGGTATTTTCCGTAGTTATCGGCTTGTATACGTCCGCAAGGGCAACGGAATGACCGCGCCGCATAAGCGCCGTTGCGATAAGCGCGCCGGACGAAAGGGAAACGTCCCTTTCGGGGCTCATTCCTCCTGCAAGAACTGCTATTTTCATAGGTTTTGTGACCTCTTTTTGAAAGATTATATGTTGCCGCGGGCGAGCCTTTCCGCCGCCGCGAGCTTAACGCAAAGGCAGAGAACCTCCGCCGCGCGGGAAAGGTCTGCGTCCGAAGGATATGACGGCGCAATGCGGAGATTTGTATCCTCCGGGTCGATGCCGTAAGGGAAGGTCGCACCGACGTTTGTCAGCGTTACGCCCGCCTCCCTGCAGAGCTGCCAGACACGCTTTGCCGTCCCGGGGAGAACGTCAAGCGAGATGAAATATCCGCCTTCGGGTTTTGTCCATTCCGCAATTCCGAGCCCGGAAAGATGGTTTTCAAAGGCGGAAAGCACAATGTCAAACTTTCTTTTCAGCACCTTTGCGTGAAGTGACATATGCTTTTTCAGGTTTTCCGCCGTGCCGAAATATTTCGCGTGGCGAAGCTGATTTATCTTGTCATAGGATATGCTCTGCACCGTCATATGCGAAAGCGTGTCGGCGATATTTTTTTCGGATGAAATCATTGCCGCAACGCCTGCTCCGGGATACGTTATCTTTGATGTCGAAACGAACATATATGCGATATCTTCGTTTTCCGTGCCGCGGGTAAGGTCAAAAATGTTCGATATTTCCCGAATTTTTCCGAAATCGTGGACGATATATGCGTTGTCCCAGAAAATGCGGAAGTCCTTTGCCGCGGGACGCAGACGGGCAAAACGGGCGATTGTTTCGTCGGAATATACGGTGCCCGTCGGGTTTGAGAATTTCGGCACGCACCATATGCCCTTTATGCTTTCATCGGACGAGACAAGACGCTCGACCTTGTCCATGTCGGGACCGGACTCCGTCATTTTGATGTTTATCATCTCAATGCCGAAGGCGGCGCAGATTGCAAAGTGACGGTCATAGCCGGGGCATGGGCAAAGGAATTTTATATTCCCCTGATTTTTCCACGGCTTTTCGCCGCATACGCCGAAAAGCATCGCGCGGGCGATCGTATCATACATCATTGTAAGGCTTGAATTTCCGCCGGCAATAACATGCTCTGCGGGAACGCCGCAAAGCTCGCCGAAGAGGCGGCGGGCGTCATTACAGCCGGCAAGCAGACCGTAATTGCGCATGTCGGCACCGTCCGACGATTTGCAGTCGTCGGCTGTTTTGAGAACGGTAAGGATGCCGTCCGAAATGCTGACCTGCTCGGGCGATGGCTTGCCTCTCGACATATCGAGCGAAAGCCCCTGCTTTTTGATGTTTTCGTATTCGGAGAGGAGACTTCTGCAAATGGACGAAAGTCCGCTCTCCGTCATTTCCGAATACTTCATAATGAAAAATCTCCGTTTTATCAGATATCGGCGTTGCCCGTCGTTCTGGGGAATGCTTCAACGTCGCGGATGTTGGATACGCCCGTGATATACATTATAAGGCGCTCAAAGCCGAGACCGAATCCCGCGTGGTGAGTTCCGCCGTATTTACGAAGCTCGGTGTACCACCAATAATCATCGGGATTGAGACCGAAGCGCGCGTATGCTTCTTCGAGCTTGTCAAGACGCTCCTCGCGCTGTGATCCGCCGATAAGCTCTCCAACGCCCGGAACGAGCATATCCGCCGCGGCGACGGTCTTTCCGTCGTCGTTCTGGCGCATATAGAACGCCTTTATCTCCTTCGGATAGTCCGTTACGAACACGGGCTTTCTGAAAATCTCCTCGCAGAGATATCTTTCGTGCTCCGTCTGCATATCGCAACCCCAGAAGGGCGTATAATCAAACTGCTTGCCGCTTTCCGAAAGCAGCTTTATCGCCTCCGTATATGTTATGCGTGCAAAATCATTTCCGACAACATTGTGAAGCCTGTCAAGAAGGGTGTTGTCGACGAATTTATTGAAGAATTCAAGCTCTGCGGGGCAGTTTTCGAGCACATAGTTTATAACGTACTTTGTCATTGCTTCGGCAAGCTCCATGTCGTCTTCAAGATCGGAGAAGGCGATTTCAGGCTCTATCATCCAGAACTCAGCCGCGTGACGCTGGGTATAGCTCTTTTCGGCGCGGAATGTCGGACCGAAGGTATAAATCTTTGAATAAACTTGCGCAAAGCACTCCGCATTGAGCTGACCGGAAACCGTCAGAAATGCACTCTTGCCGAAAAAGTCCTTTGAAAAATCTATTTTTCCGTCCTCTGTTCTCGGGGGATTGTCAAGGTCGAGAGCCGTTACTCTGAACATCTCGCCCGCGCCTTCGCAGTCGCTGACGGTGATAAGAGGAGTATTCACATAGACAAAGCCGTTTTCATTGAAGAATTTATGAATGGCGAACGCCGCCGCGGAGCGCACGCGGAAAACCGCATTGAAAAGGTTTGCTCTGGGGCGCAGATACGATATCGTGCGGAGGTATTCAAGGGTGTGACGCTTTTTCTGAATGGGGTAGTCCGGCGTTGACGCGCCTTCAACCTCAATTCTGTCCGCCTTTATTTCAAACGGCTGGGGGGCGTCGGGAGTGAGGGTCAGCGTCCCTGTGACTATGAGCGCCGCGCCGACGTTCTGCTTTGCGATCTCCTTGTAATTTTCGAGCTTGTCCGCTTCAAAAACGACCTGAACGTTCTTAAAGTAGCTGCCGTCGTTCAGCTCAATGAAGCCGAATGCGTTTGAAGAGCGGATGGATCTTGCCCAGCCGGCAACCGTTACGGTTTTTCCGCCGAAGGCGTCCTTATCGGCAAAAATGTCTTTTACAAAATTTCTTTTCATTTCAATCACCTTTTTGTTAGAATTTATTATATTGGCGAAAATATATATACAAAGTATATTATACAACGACATCCCGCCGATTACAAGATAATTTTTCAAACGGACGGCAGTTTTTTGAGATATTTATCCTTTATTGCTCCGAATTTTATTGACAAAAAAAGACCTATGGGCTATAATTTAAGTTGGAATCCGGCGCGACCGGAAAAGCAATCTCAAAAATAATTATCTCGGAGGAAAAATAGATGGATAATTCCACAAAGAAATCGCTGCAGAATACAGCGGCAAAGATTCGTCTCGGAATTCTTGAAGAAGTATTTTCCGCTTCGTCGGGACATCCGGGCGGCTCGCTCTCGATAGCGGACATTCTCTCATATCTCTTCTTCAGGGAGATGAGAATCGACCCGAAGAATCCCGAATGGGCAGACCGTGACCGCTTCGTCCTTTCAAAGGGACACACGGCTCCCGCCCTCTATGCAACTCTTGCGAACAGAGGATATTTTGATGTTTCGGAGCTGAAAGGCTTCCGCAATGCACAGAGCTTCCTTCAGGGTCACCCCGATATGAAGCATACGCCCGGCGTCGATATGACGACAGGCTCTCTCGGCCTCGGAATTTCCGCCGCTTGCGGTATGGCTCTTTCCGGCAAGATTTCCGATAAGGATTACCGTGTGTATGCCGTTCTCGGCGACGGCGAGACGGAAGAGGGTCAGGTCTGGGAGGCGGCTATGTTTGCCGCTCATTACAAGCTCGATAACCTCTGCATCTTCGTTGACTTCAACGGACTTCAGATCGACGGACCTATCGTCGATGTTATCGACCCCACCCCCATTGACAAGAAGTTTGAAGCGTTCAACTGGAACGTTGTCACGATAGACGCTCACAATTTCGATGAGATCGAAGCGGCTGTCGAAGCGGCGAAGGCGTGCAAGGGCAAGCCGACGGCGATAATCGCCAAGTCGGTAAAGGGCAAGGGCGTTTCGTTTATGGAAAACAAGGTCGGCTGGCACGGAAAAGCTCCGAACGCCGAGGAATACGAGCAGGCGGTTGCGGAAATCACCGCTTCAATGCAGTAAGGGGAGGATACGGTAATGGCTGATAAAATTGCAACAAGACAGGCTTACGGAGACGCGCTTGCCGCTCTCGGCGATAAGTATAAGGATCTCGTCGTTCTCGACGCAGACCTTGCGGAAGCAACGAAAACCGGCGTTTTCAAAAAGAAATTCCCCGAAAGACATTTCGACTGCGGCATAGCGGAGGGAAACATGGTTTCCGTTGCGGCGGGGCTTGCAACAACGGGAAAGATCCCGTTTGCGTCCAGCTTTGCAATGTTTGCCGCAGGCAGAGCATTTGAACAGATAAGAAACTCTGTCGGTTATCCTCATCTCAACGTTAAAATAGGCGCAACTCACGCAGGCATCACGGTCGGCGAGGACGGCGCAACGCACCAGTGCAATGAGGATATCGCTCTTATGCGCACAATTCCGGGAATGGTTATCATCAGTCCTGCGGACGGACTTGAAACGTTTGCGGCGGTCGAAGCCG
>ENA-ORMS01003586-ORMS01003586.1-human-gut-metagenome-genome-assembly--contig:-NODE-3586-length-10003-cov-3.027443_pt1 | contig 10003 bp, 9 predicted proteins | sample MGYA00242104_ERZ508997 | MGnify/ENA primary metagenome ERZ508997 (study PRJEB26280, sample SAMEA2338704) | human gut metagenome | biome: human gut; feature: human-associated habitat; material: faeces... | reverse complement strand
GAATAAGTTGCGGAGTGGCTCGATGATCTCTTTGAAATCAACGAAATCTGGTAGTCCTCCTACGTTGTGGTGGGATTTGATCACTGCGGATTCACCGCCAAGACCACTTTCCACTACGTCCGGATAGATGGTTCCCTGTGCAAGGAAATCAACAGCCCCGATTTTCTTTGCTTCTTCTTCGAATACACGGATAAATTCCTCTCCGATGATCTTACGTTTCTGCTCAGGCTCTGTAACGCCTGCAAGTTTGTTGTAGTATCTCTCCTGTGCATTGACACGGATGAAGTTTAAATCAAACTGACCATTTGGTCCGAATACGCTCTCGACTTCATTTCCCTCATTTTTGCGGAGAAGACCGTGGTCAACGAATACGCAGGTGAGCTGCTTTCCAATGGCTCTGGATAAAAGTCCTGCTGCAACAGAGGAATCTACACCGCCGGATAATGCAAGAAGTACTTTTCCATCGCCGACTTTTTCTCGGATATCCTTAATCGTACTCTCAACGAAAGAATCCATTCTCCATGTTCCGGCGCATCCACACACGCCTCTTACGAAGTTGTGGAGCATTTTGCTTCCCTCTTCGGTGTGCAGTACTTCCGGGTGGAACTGAATCGCATATAAATTTTTTTCTCTGTTTTCTGCTGCTGCAACCGGGCAGTCTGCCGTGTGTGCAACAATATTAAAACCTGGTGCTGGTTTTGAAATATAATCAAAGTGGCTCATCCAGCAGATGGTCGTCGGTGCAACATTTCCAAATAATGGAGAAGTTGTATCCACCATTACTTCTGTTTTACCATACTCACGCACCGGTGCCTTCTCAACTTTGCCTCCTAACACGTGCATCATTAACTGTGCACCATAGCAAAGTCCCAAAACCGGAATGCCAAGTTCAAATAATTCTTTGGTATAGGTTGGTGAATCCGGCTCGTAGCAGCTGTTTGGTCCTCCGGTCAAAATGATTCCCTTTGGATTCATGGCTTTGATCTGCTCGATGTCTGTTCGATAGGAATAGATTTCACAGTAAACGTTACATTCTCTGACACGTCTTGCAACCAGCTGGTTGTACTGACCGCCGAAGTCGATGACGATTACTTTTTCCTGGGAAAAAATATTTTCCATAGTCAGCCCTTTGTCCTCCTGTATTTTCATTTCTGTAATGTCCTGATTTTTGTCAGAACAGCATTTTTGATAGTTCCATTTTATCTGAATCTGCAAATGAAATTATCGCTCGTTTCATTGTAGCATAGTTTTGCTTAATTGGCACGCAAATTTTTAAGTTGATTGTAACCTCTACAGCTGTATCCAGTAACGCTGTACCGTCTCACCTTCTACGTTTATCTCATTTTCCAGAACTCCTCCGTTGTTCTGGATACTTTTTGCTGAACCGGTATTTTCCTTATTACATACCATAAGTACCTTTTCAATTCCCAGCTTTCTGCACTCGTCTAACGCTAATGCGATCATCGCTGTTGCATATCCTTTCCTTCGTTCCGAAGGACGCACGCCGTCTCCGATATGGCCTCCATCTAACAATAATGCTTCGTTAAGGGAATGTCTGATATCGACTGCTCCAACCAGAATATCGCGTTCCCTGTCATATGCGAAAAAAGTGGATGCAGGTACATATCCCTCTTTTGGCTCTGATTCTTCCAGACTTTTCAGATAGGCATCAAAATCATGATAATCGACTTTCCGGATTGCCCATGGAATAATGGTTTCCCCGGTTTTCGTCCATTCATCCATCATATCCAAAAGCTGTGGTTTGAATTTTTCACTCATTTTCACTAATTGTAAATCCATTCTTTTCCCTCCTGATGTCTCACAAAGCATCTCCCAAAACCTGTTTTTATTCAACAGAATATTCGCAAGCGTGCATTGTATTATTTAAAATATTCTGAAAATTAGTGTTTCTTATCATACGCTGATCTGTTTTCTCTGTCAATCATTTTTGCTCCTGATCTCCACTTCTGGTTTTCACTTGAGATTTCCATTTCTGATTCATTTTCCTTATTTCTATTTTAGCAAATGTCAGGTGTGCCATCTTATTCATTTCACATTACTCTTATTACTCCATACATAATTTTCTTCTCCGGCAGCATACTTATTCCATGAAAAAGCAAAAACACCTTCCGGATTTTACCAGACTCTGCAAACCGGAGCAGAATACAATACAAAATATTCTCTCACTTATGATTTTTTTCTTTTTCACAGGCTCTGTCTGCGGTTATGTGTGGGAGGTTCTGATTTTCCTTGTAAAAGAAGGAACATTTCGAAACCGTGGATTTCTCTACGGTCCGTGGCTGCCTGTTTACGGGATTGGCGCGGTTTTATTTTCGGTTATATTATCCCCTCGTGAATTATTGCCAGATTCTTCAGGAAAATATAAGAAAAACCACCCTGTCACTGTCTTTTTCCTCTCTGCCCTTTTAGGCTCCGGTTTAGAACTTGTGATTGGATGGTTTCTTGATCTCTTCTGGAATTTACGTTACTGGGATTACAGCGGATATTTTCTTAATTTCCGTGGGTATATCTGTCTGGTTTCTGCGTTAGGTTTTGGCATTGCAGGCGTTCTATGGGTTTGCATTTTTTCAAAAATATTGCAAAAATGGTGGTATCATATTTCACTAGATTTTCGAAAAAAATGGAATATGTTTTGGGTTTTCATTTTTGTTACTGACTGCGCTGCCGCACTTATTTTTCCAAATACCGGACATAGTATTACCTTTTAAGGATTATCTGGCTTCTCCGCCCTCTAAGTATTCCGCTTCTTCTTTCATAACCTGTGGTTCTTTTTCCTTGAAAATCATTCCGAATATAGCACGCACAAGCGGGCCTGCAAAAAAGATCTGCCAGAAAAATGCCATCGGAAAGTTCAAAGCAGTTGTCTGAAACCAGACCGCAATAAATTCTTTTCCTGCACTCTTAAATAATAAAGTAGCAAAAAAGCTCATGGTTGGACACATCAGACATACGGTGATGGATGAAATTGCTAAAATAATCATGATTGGCTTATCCACGCCCGGTGTCACAATGCGGAATGCAAGTTTTTTTGAAAGACTTCCATATAAAAAGAAATCTAAAATAAATGCGATCGGTCCCATGATCACTAATTCATGAAATGCATTTAAGAATACGATGTTGCTCATTCCTCCCATATTCAGTGCAATGTTGTAACAGATCATGGCGTAAACCATGACAAATACCATCAAAATGGTAAAAACAACTTCCTGTAATTTTGTTTTTGGCATAATTTTATTCTCCTCTTTTCCTTTATTTTTCACAGACAAAAATGCAGCCGGACAACAATCTCTGCGATCGCTGTTCGGCTGCACGTCGTGTGATTATAATAGCATATTCTTTTTCTTCGTATAATAGTTTAAATTTCACGAATTTTTTGTTCAATTCGAGCATTTCTTTGTATACATTTTGAGATATTCCAGAACATCGAAATTTCTCTGCAACTGTTTAACAAAACCTAATCAATCAGATCATTCTGAAATCTTGACAAGTGTTCATATGGAAGAATCAATCTTCCCCGATACAACCCACATCCATCATTGATCAGACTGTTATTTACCGCTGCAAACATATTAACATCAAGATCTTTGAGTTCCAACTGCTGCAATTGCATTCCGCGCTCATACGCTTCGTCAAAATAGATGCACTCTCCTTTTGGAATCGCATCTCTTCTTCTGCGTTCACTCTCCTGCTTTTTCTCATAACCTAGATGATTTGCCGGACCAATTTCTGCGATATCATCCATTTGTTTCGTCCGAAGCTGCATCTCCATATAGCATTTTGCACTGTTATCAAAAAAAGTAATATGAAGCGAACGATAACCATCCGGATCCACGTTTGTTATATAATCACGATAATAAGGACGGACTTCCTCTCTTAACAATTCAGATGTGCTTTTCTTTACTCCACCAGCGGGTTCTGCTGTAAAACCACGTTCTTCCAGAAAATCTTTTAATACATTTGCAATCTCGTACAAATATTTGATTTCCTGATTTTCCCGCTCTTTCTTGTCCTTCACATGACATTTTGGCATGGAAATAACAATCCGGTACGCAATGAGATCCCGAAAACAATTCAATTTTTCTCCTAATTCTACGACAGATGGATACGTCGCATGTTTTTCATAATAGTCATAAATATATTCCACCACATATCCATTGAACTTTGCTTCCGCACGGATTAATGATTTGATCCGCCCCTTAAATGCAAAAGAAAGATACGGGTATTCTTTCGCCATATATTTATAAAATTCTCTGATTTTCTGTGACTGTGCGGTCAGGAAATCATTATGCTCGAGCAAATCCATAATCTGCATTAAAAACCTGCAATGTATCAGATCCACTTCATTCTGATTTGAGACTGCCGACTCCTGTAAATCATGTGCGTACTTTTTTAATATTTTAAAAACCGTATCACCGGAATATAGATAATCATTTAATGTAATCATATGTGCACCTTACATCTACTCATTTTTTCCTGTGTCATCAAAGATACTTCATCAATGAAAAAGTTGCGGAACGTCATGGTTCCACCTCCACATGCATCTGTTTTTTCCGATGCAAGTTCTCCTGCAATTCCAACAAACGCACAACAGGCTGCTGCACTCTGCACGGAAGGCTCTGTTCCCAAAAACGCCCCCAGCATAACCGAAGACATACATCCGCTGCCTGTGATCTTTGCCATTTTGGCATCCCCATTTTCACAAATATAAATGGCGGTTCCATCTGTGATAATATCTTTTTCCCCGGAAGCGATCATGATCAGATGATATTTGTCTGCATACTGCCGCATCGCCTCTGTGTCCAGGTTTTTATCGCCGGAATCCACACCTGTCACCGTACTGCAATGCTCCATCAGTGCCCGGATTTCCGAATAATTTCCACGGATACAGGTTGGATGGATGTTTTCGATCAATGTCTGGCACTTTTCTCTCCGATAACTCGAACCGGATACCCCGACAGGATCAATGACAATGGCATGTCCTAATTCATCTGCCACTCTTCCAGCCTTTTCCATCGCTTCATAATCAGCAATTGCACCAAAATTGCAGACAAGTGCTTTCGTACCCGCGGTGATTTCTTCCACTTCAAGCGGATGATGTGCCATCGTTGGCGACGCGCCTGCTGCCAGTAAAATATTGGCACAGTCATTCACTGTCACAGCATTGGTAATACAATGGATGATCGGTCGCTCTTCCTGTATTTTGTTATAAAGCTCTGCTATATATTTTTCTGAAATACTCATGATTCCTCGTCTCTCTTATGTAGTGTTCTGATTTTCTCTGTCATTTTTTTATTATCTATTTCTGATTCCACATCAGACCTTATCATAACACACGCTTTTTATAATGTGTAGTTATAAAACAAACTTTAAGAACTTTCTTCCGTTTTTTTCTTTCTGTATTCCTTCGGACTTCTATTATAATACTGTCTGAACTTCCGGCAAAAGTAGCCGGCACTTGTAAATCCGGTTTCATTTGCAATGGAGGCAACCGATTTTTGAGTAGTATAAAGTTGTCTGGCAGCCTGTGCCAGCCTGTATTGGATCAGATACGCTACCGGCGAACAATGTATGCCGGATTGAAAAATATGTAACGCTCCGCTTTTGCTGATAGATGCCGATGCCGCAATCATTTCCAGTGTAATTTCTTCCGCATAGTGTTCATGTATATACTGCATCATAATTTGCAGTCTTGCCTGATTATGATTTGGCTGCTGGAGGTTGTCCAAATCAGAATTCCAGCCTCTATATTTAAACAATATATTCCAGAACTGCAACAGAAGTTGTATGGTACATAATTCATTATCCTGCCCATTTTCCTGAAGTTCAAAAATCTGTAACATAAGCTGTAAAGCACTTCTTTCTGATGTACTGTTTGGATCAAAAATCTGATATTCTACTGCTGAATTTATCACCGGCAGAATATATTTTTCACAAATGAGGCTGTTTTGGGATGCCAGCAGAGTAGGTGAAAAAACAATATTAGGCGTAAATGTGCTGGATTGTGCTTCAAAACAGTGTAACACACCACTATTAATAAATATGCCGCAGCCTTTATGCAGTTCTACTTTGCTTGTACCGATAAAGCAGATTGCTGTGCCTTCTGCAACATAAAGAAATTCCAGCTCATGATGCCAGTGCCAGTCGATACGGTGAAAATCAAATTGCCAGATATCCTCAGGATAATATGCAAAAGGATAACGTTCACTGCCATGCTGAACCGTTTCCCGCAGTGTTTCATCTGTAGTTATCTTAAAATAGTCCATAATGTATTTCCTTATAAATACTAATTTTTACCATATTGTACTATAAATATGCAATTTTGTACAATGACTGCACACAATCTTTGCGATATAATCACATTTGTTAAAGGAGAATAAAGACAAATGAAAAACCAATATAATAAGACGATCACTGCCTGTTTTGTAGGTTATATTGTACAGGCTGTCGTGAACAATTTTACACCATTACTTTTCTTATTTTTTCAGAAAAGCTACCATGTTCCGATTTCCCAGATCACTTTACTGGTGACTTTTAATTTTGGAATACAATTACTGGTGGATCTTCTTTCTGTCAGATTCATCGATAAAATAGGCTATCGGGTATCCATGATCACAGCTCATGCCCTTGCAGCGGCAGGATTACTTCTTCTTACAGTTTTACCTGAAATTTTACCGGTTCCCTTTATCGGAATTTTGATTGCAGTAATGATTTATGCCATAGGTGGTGGACTTCTGGAAGTTCTGGTCAGTCCTGTCGTTGAGGCCTGCCCGTCTGATAATAAAGAGAAAGCGATGAGCCTGCTCCATTCTTTTTATTGCTGGGGACATGCCGGAGTTGTACTTTTATCAACTTTGTTTTTCTATGCAGCGGGTATAGATAACTGGAAAATATTAGCTATTATCTGGGCAGTCATTCCTATTGGAAACGCTTTTGTTTTTGCAAAGGTACCAATCGCACCTCTGCTTGAGGATGGCGAAACCGGTCTTGGATTAAAAGAATTGTTCCGGCTGAAAATCTTTTGGATTTTACTGATCATGATGATATGTGCCGGGGCAAGTGAACAGGCAGTAAGCCAATGGGCTTCGGCTTTTGCTGAAAAAGGACTTGGAATTTCCAAAGCCGCAGGAGATTTAGCCGGACCGATGGCTTTTGCAATTCTAATGGGAACCTCAAGATTATTTTATGGCAAGTATGGCGATCGTATCAATTTAGATCACTTTATGATTTATAGTTGTCTGCTATGTATTTTATCCTATCTGGGGATTTCATTGTTCCCGGCTCCGTTACTGAATCTGATTGCCTGTGCGGTCTGTGGGCTCTCAGTTGGAATCATGTGGCCCGGAACATTCAGCAAAGCATCCGCAGCTTTGCCAAAAGGTGGAACCGCTATGTTTGCATTACTGGCACTAGGTGGAGATATGGGTTGTGCAGGAGGTCCTACCTTGGTTGGAATGATTTCAGATTCTTTGGGAGACAACCTGAAAATGGGCATTCTGGCAGGAATTATCTTTCCGGTACTGCTGCTTCTTGGAATTCTCCGTTGTAAAAAAGGAAACTCCCTTTCATAATGTTACATGCAAAGAAAGCCTGCCGGGACATAAATCCCGACAGGCTTTCTTTGCATTTTTTTCTTCCTTTATAAGAAATTAAAGAGTGCGCAGAAAAACTTTCATCTACTCTTCCAGACTGTCCTTCATTTTTCCGAGCATACCTGATTTTTTTAACGGCAGCGTGATAATGATCGCAATGATCGTTCCTCCACAGGTACTGATGAGGAATGGCACTACAAACATAAACAATGTTGCTGCTGTGTTTCCCATAACAAGATATGCAACCGGATAAGAAAGCATTCCGCCGAGAATACCGGTTCCCACTACTTCTCCAATGTAAGCAAATGGAAGTTTCTTTCCATATTTATACAGCAGGCCGCCAAGTAATGCACCGCACATACTTCCCGGGAATGCAAGCGGGCTTCCAAGTCCTAATAAGTTACGGATCAAAGATGCGATAAATGCCTGTGCCAGTGCCCACCAAGGACCTACGGTAACTGCACATAAAATATTTACCATATGCTGTACCGGTGCACATTTTGAACCGAATACCGGAAATGAAAATAAGCTTCCCACTACGGCTACTGCTGCTAAAATTGCTGTGACTGTTAATTTCTTTAAGTTAGATTTTTTCATTCTTTCGTCCTCATTTTCGCATTGCTTCTGCAACCTTTTCCACAATCAGGCAGAGAACGACTGTGATCACCATATCCGGCAGAGTATTTCCAAGCGGAGTATCTACGTGCATTAACATGCGGTAAATAATAAATCCGGCAAGCCATACGATCAGATTACGCCACTGGAAAGCACTTTTTTCAGAATCCGCTTTCTTCAAAATGAAGTAATCTGCAATCTGCACTGCGATCATCGGAGCAAAAACAGATCCGATCAGATAGAGGAAATTAGTGATATCATCCATCGGGTATACAATAGCCGCGATAGTTCCAATAATAGTTATGGCAATAGCTACATAATTTCCCTTTATTCCAGATACAATAGATTCACTTGAAATACCTGCGGAGTAGGCATCAAGAAATGTTGTTGTTACAGTAGAAAATACAACAATCAGAAGACCGGCAGCGCCAAGTCCGGCTTTTACCATAATCTGAGCAATGTCGCTCTCACCAGTAAAAATAGAAGCACCCATACCGATCAGATACATAAAGCAGCTTACGATACCATATACAATCGCGCTGACAGCAGTTGCTTTAACTGGCTGTTTTGCTTCGCGTGTGTAGTCACTGATAAGCGGAAGCCATGAAAGAGGCATTGCGACAGCAAGCTCTACAGCAGCGCCAAATGACATTGCTTCATCTTGAACTACAGAGGCAGATCCGTTAAAGAAAATTACTTTTGCTAAAATAAGTGTCAGAATAAAGAGGGCAGCCATTGCGACTGTATTGAATTTTCCAAGATTGGTGATTCCAATCAGGATCCAGACAATAATTAAAACACCAATCAAAAGACACCAGATCCATTGACCAGCTTGGAAAATTCCCTGTGCAGCCAGTGCACCGTCATAAATCATAATTGCAGTCCATCCGGCAAGCTGAAGTACATTTAAAATTGCGAATAGCTGACCACCATGAATGCCGAAACTGTCTTTTACTGTTTCCATTGCACTTTTTCTAAGTGTTCCGCCAATAACGCCTGATAAAAATAATAAAATACATCCAATTACATGACCAATTAAAATTGCAGCGAGACCCTTTGCCATGCCAAGAGGAGCGAAGTAGGTACCTGTCAGAATTTCTGCAATCGAAACACCGGCACCAAACCAGATTAAACCATTTTCAAACAGAGAAGTTTTCTTTTCCATAATTAGATGTCAGCCTCCTTTGTGTAAATATTATCGATTGCAAAGCCGTGATCCATAGGACCGCTTCCTTTTCCAAGGTCAAGCATTGCAGATAATGCGCCAGAGATATAGTCCTTTGCGCGGCATACAGATGTCTCGAGATCAAATCCCTTTGCAAGATTTGATGCGATTGCGGAGGACAATGTGCATCCAGTGCCATGTGTATTAGGATTTTTAATACGCTTTCCGTAAAACCAGCGATAAGTATTGTTTACATATAAAAGATCGTTGGCATCATTTATGGTGTGCCCACCCTTGCATAATACTGCGCAGTTGTATGTTTCTGAAATCATCTTTGCTGCATCAATCATTTCCTCGGCATTAGAGATAGTTCGTCCAGTCAGAACCTCGGCCTCTGGAATATTTGGCGTAAGCACATCAGCAAGTGAAAATAATTCCTGCTTTAGCGTATCAATGGCATCGTCGCTGATAAGCTTTGCGCCGCTTGTAGCCACCATAACAGGATCTACAACAATGTTTTTGGCATTGTATTGACGAAGCTTTGATGCAATTATGCGGATCAGATCACTTTCTGAAACCATGCCAATTTTTACAGCATCTGGATAAATGTCAG
>ENA-ORMS01003579-ORMS01003579.1-human-gut-metagenome-genome-assembly--contig:-NODE-3579-length-10025-cov-13.124373_pt1 | contig 10025 bp, 9 predicted proteins | sample MGYA00242104_ERZ508997 | MGnify/ENA primary metagenome ERZ508997 (study PRJEB26280, sample SAMEA2338704) | human gut metagenome | biome: human gut; feature: human-associated habitat; material: faeces... | reverse complement strand
TCTTAGATACGCCCACCATTGAGAAGATGATCTTCTTGTCGTCAACTGTTGCCATATAATAATTTAAAAAATGTGTTATGCCAATCGGATGCTCATCGGGCTCACGGTGATGAGTCGCTTCTTGTAGAGATCTCCGATGGCACGCTTAAATACTTTCTTGCTTACGTGGAATCGCTCGTAGATATCGTCTGCCTCGCTCTTGTCGCCCAGATTGCATTCCCCGTCATTGTCGAGCAGGTACTGGTAGAGGGTTTCAGCGAAATCGGCAGTCTGTTCCATGCCGGTCTTCTGCAGGGTGACGTCTATCTTGCCGTCTGGGCGTACTCGTCCGATGTAGCCCTTCAGTTTGTCGCCTGTATGGATATACTGGAATATCTGGCTCTTGTAGAGCAGACCGGAGTACTGGTTATCGATGATGACCTTGAATCCGAGGTCGGTTTTCTGCCAGATGAGCAGATCCACTTCCTCTCCGTGCTTGTAGTGAGGATGGTCTTCCTTCAGGTATCTTTCCACCTTGGCTGAGGCTACGATGCGGTAACTCTCCTCATCGATATGGATATGAACGATGTAGGAATTGCCCAATACCATGCGCTTCTTCTGTTCACGGAATGGACAGAAGATATCTTTCATCAGTCCCCAACCGAGGAAAGCACCATATTCGTTGACCCATTTCACTTCGAGATAGGCGAAGTCGCCCACTTTGGCAAGAGGGGTTTCGGTGGTGGCGATGATACGCTCTTCCTGGTCGAGATAGATGAAAACGTCAATCTCGTCGCCAATGGAAAGTCCCTCCGGTACGTAGCGGGTAGGAAGGAGGATTTCTCCCTCATCGCCTCCGTCGAGGTACATGCCGAAATCTACTTTCTTTACAACTCTGAGGCGGTTGTAATCGCCGAGCTTTATCTTGTTTGCCATGTTTTCTTATTTACTCCTTTTCTTGGATTCTTATTCCTTCTTGTGAATTCTGATCTTCTTTCTACGAATGCGAATTCTATGATCTTAGATTACATCCTCCTGTTCACTCTTTTTCTGAACAATATTTTCCTGGACTTTTTCTTCCTGAATGTCCTTTGCAGGAGTCTCGTCTTCAGCAGAATTAGCCTCTACGGTTTTCTCGATCATTCCGTCTTTCAGGTGAATGGTGCGGTCGGTGATGGCAGCAAGCCCCTCATCGTGGGTTACGATAACGAAGGTCTGTCCGAACTTGTCACGCAGATCGAAGAACAGTTGGTGCAGTTCTGCCTTGTTTTTGGTATCGAGGCTTCCTGATGGTTCGTCGGCCAGGATGACGGCTGGATTGTTGATCAATGCCCTGGCCACAGCCACACGCTGTTTCTCGCCACCGGAGAGTTCGGCAGGCTTGTGGTTGGCTCTATCGCTCAGACCCATGAACGCCAGCAGTTCCTCAGCGCGTTCCTTCGCCTGTTTGCGACTCTTGCCGGCAATGAAGGCAGGAATCATGATGTTCTCCAGTGCGGTGAACTCAGGCAGGAGCTGGTGAAACTGGAACACGAAGCCCAGATGCTGGTTGCGGAAATCGCTCAGTTTCTTGGTGGAGAGCCTGCTCACATCAATGCCATCGATGATGATATTTCCTGCGTCAGGCTTATCGAGGGTTCCGATGATCTGGAGCAGCGTGGTTTTGCCGGCTCCACTGGGACCGACAATGCTTACCACCTCGCCCTTGTTGATGTGCAGGTCGATGCCCTTAAGTACCTGCAGCGAGCCGAAGCTTTTGGTTATGCCTTTGATATCTATCATTTTTCTTTTCTTTTCGTTTGTATCAGTAGGCAAAGTTAAGCAAAATAATTGGAAATGCCTAATAGTTGAAGACAAAATAACTAAGTTTTTCTTAAAAATGTTTGGAATGTAGGGTTTCGGGAGAAATGTTTACATTATTTAGTGCGGAAAATGTGCTCATTTCGAATAAAAGTAGTAACTTTGCATTTAAATAGTTTCTGATTTTGATATTTTTCAAATATGATTTGATATTTTACCAGATATGATAGATAGACCGACGATAGAAAGAATTATGGATTCCACCAAGATAGAAGAGGTGGTAGGAGAATTCGTGACCCTTAAGAAACGAGGGGTCAACTACATCGGCTTGTGCCCTTTCCACAACGACTCCCATCCGTCTTTCTCTGTATCACCGACCCGTGGCATCTGTCATTGTTTCACCTGTGGCAAGGGTGGTAATGCCATCAACTTCCTCATGGAACTGGAACAGATGACCTATCCCGATGCCTTGCGCTGGCTTGCCAAGAAATATCATATCGAAATCAAGGAACGCGAACTGACCAACGAGGAAAAGCAGCGGGAGAGCGAAAGGGAATCTATGTTCATCGTCAACGAGTGGGCTGCCAAGTATTTCCAGGATATCCTTCAGAATGATGTGGACGGTCGTGCCATCGGTATGCAGTATTTCAGAAGCCGCGGTTTCAGAGATGACATCATCCGAAAATTCCAGCTCGGCTTTTCGCTCAACAGTCGTACTGCTCTCGGCGAGGCGGCTGTGAAACAGGGTTATAATCCGAAGTATCTGGTCAAGACGGGTGTGCTCATCGCCTCTGATAATGAACCGGGAAAGTATTTCGACCGATTCTCAGGCCGTGCCATCTTCCCATGGTTTAGTGTGAGTGGCAAGGTGGTGGCTTTCGGCGGACGTGTGCTCGATAGCCGTACCAAGGGTGTGAGCCAGAAATATGTCAACTCGCCCGACAGTGAGATTTATCACAAGGAACGTGAACTCTACGGCCTTTTCCAGGCGAAGAAGGCGATTGCCAAGGAAGACTGCGTGTTTATGGTGGAGGGCTATACTGACGTGATTTCCATGCACCAGTGTGGCATTGAAAACGTGGTGGCCAATTCGGGTACGGCACTCAGCATCTATCAGATCCGACTCTTGCACCGCTTTACCAATAATATCGTATTGCTCTATGATGGTGACAAGGCGGGTGTGCATGCTGCCCTGAGAGGAACCGACATGCTGCTGGAGGAGGAGATGAACGTCAAGGTACTTTTCCTGCCTGACGGTAACGACCCTGACAGTTTTGCACGCAATCATACTGCCGAGCAGTTCAGACAATATATTGCAGACCATCAGACAGACTTTATCCAGTTTAAGACCGACGTGATGCTCAAGGGCGTTACCGATCCTGTGAAGCGAAGTGAGGCCATCAATTCCATCGTGGAGAGCATCTCGAAGATCAAAAATCAGATTACCCGAGCGGCTTATATCACCGACTGTTCTCACCGTCTGGGAGTCAACGAGGCGGTTATCATCAATGCCCTCAATTCCTTCATCCGCAACGGAATGAGCGAACAGGTGAAGGAGGAACGCCGGGCAGCAGGATTCAGAGATGCTGGCTATCCGGTGAAGCAGCAGGCATTGCGACAGGCGGCTGTCACTCCGCTCGACAAACTGATGGAGGTGGAAGACCTGCTTATCAAACTGGTAATCCATCATGGCGATGAAATCATCAAGGTGCAGGATGCTGACGGCAATGATGTGGAACTGCCTGCAGCTCAGTATATCTATCTGGACATGGAGGGCGATGACTTCAAGTTCCACCATTCCATCTACAATCAGATCATGGCTGAGGCTATGGAGCATATTGAGGAGGAAGGATTCAGATGTGAAACCTATTTCGCTTCTCATCCCAATCCGGAAATCAGTAGGATAGCCGGTATTCCGACGGGTGAGCAGGAGATAACGACGGCAAGTCTGCAGATGAAGATGAACGAGGAGAAACTGCGTCAGCAGATATTCAAGGACATGCTTTCCTTCCGTACCCACTATATTGCGCAGCGTATTATCGAGGTGCAGCAGGAGTTCAAGCAGAATCCTGGCAACAGGGAACTTCTGGAGGAATTCGTGAAACTGAAGAAGATGAACATGCTCGTGGCGTCACAGTCGAATAATGTCTTCAACTAAAATATAATATAAGGAGGTAAGAATATGCTGTATATCCATTGGTTTCTGCTGGTAGTATATCTGGCGATAACGATAAGTGGAATCGTGGCTGTTCTCATGGACAACAAGCAACCGGAGAAAGCCATGGCATGGATTCTTGTGCTCTGTTTCATGCCGGTAGTCGGCATCATTTTCTATCTTTTCTTCGGCAAGAATACCCGTAAGGAAAAGGTAATCAGCAAGCGCAGTATGGACTTGCTCACCAAGCGCAGCATGCTCGAATTTGCCGAGCAGGAAGACCTGCATATCCCTCGCCGCAACAGACCGCTGATGAAACTGTTTACCAACCAGAACTGGGCGCTCCCTTTCAAGGATAATGAGGTGGATATTCTCATGGACGGCTATGAGTTTGCATTCTCACTCCTGAATGCCATCGGACAGGCGAAGGACCATATTCATCTGGATACTTATATCATCGAAGACGATGCTTTAGGAAATCTGGTGGCTGATGCGCTGATAGACAAGGTGCGTGAGGGCGTGGAGGTACGACTGATATACGACGATGTGGGGTGCTGGAAGGTGAAAAACCGCTTCTTCGAAAGGATGATTAAGGCAGGAGTGCGTGTACAGGCTTTCATGCCAGTTAAATTTCCTGCCTTTACGGGTAAGGTGAACTATCGCAACCATCGCAAACTCTGTGTCATCGATGGAAAGGTGGGATTTATTGGGGGCATGAATATTGCCATGAGATATGTGAAGGGAACGGCAAAGCAGCCTTGGAGAGATACGCATCTCCGTATCTGTGGTGGTGCTGTCTATGCCATCCAGAGAGCATTCCTTGTGGACTGGTATTTCGTATGTCGGGAGCTCATCAACGACCGCCGCTATTATCCGTCTGTAGATAAGAGTATTTCCAATAATTGTCTTACGCAGATTGTGACGAGCAGTCCTATTTCTCCTTGGCCTGACATCATGCAGGGCTATGTACGCATCATCCTGCAGGCCCACAGGTATGTGTATATGGAGAGTCCTTATTTCTTGCCTACTGAACCCGTGCTCTTTGCCATGCGAACAGCGGCTTTGGCGGGAGTAGATGTCAGACTCATGGTGCCTCGCCGGGGCGATGCCAAACTGGTGGAATGGGCTTCGCGTTCTTATCTGATGGAGGTGATAGAGGCTGGTGTAAAAGTCTATCTTTATGAGGATGGATTCAACCATAGCAAACTCCTGGTAAGCGATGATAATCTGAGTTCCTGCGGCAGTACCAATATCGATTTCCGCAGTTTTGAGAATAATTTCGAGGCAAATGCTTTCTTCTTTGGTGAGGGAATGGCTTTGCGCATCAAGAAGATATTCCTGGCAGATCAGGAACGCTCCATGCTGGTCGATGATGTGGCTTATTTCATCAAGCGCCCGTTCTTCCAGCGATTGTTTGAATCGCTTGTGAGACTGCTCTCACCATTGTTGTAGAGCGATTTCTTGATGATGTGTCGTAGAGTAATTTTTGCTGAAGATTTCGTATAACGATTTTTTGATTTAGAAACTTAAAACTATAGAATATGGATGCAACTTATATGGAATTGACTATTCGTCTTATGCTGGCGCTCTTGTTGGGTGGAGCTATAGGTATCGAACGTGAATATCGTGCCAAGGAAGCTGGTTTCCGTACTCATTTCCTTGTAGCTTTGGGTAGTGCTCTTTTCTGTCTCGTGTCCCAGTTTGGCTTTGGAGTAGATTTGAAGGATTCCTCCCGAGTGGCAGCGCAGGTTGTTTCGGGCATCGGATTTTTAGGTGCCGGTACGATTATCTTTCAGAAGAATGTGGTGCGCGGCTTGACTACGGCAGCTGGTCTTTGGGTCACGGCAGCTATCGGCTTAGCTTGCGGTACGGGCATGTATTTGGCAGCGGTGCTTACCACGGCTATGGTACTGTTGGGTCTGGAGGTCTTGAACTATTGGATTCCTCAGTTGGGATTATCCACCATTGAGTTGTCCTTTTCAGCTCCATCCCGTGAGAGTGTGAAGGAATTTATCACGCGCATCAAGCAGGACGGGATGGAAGTACATTCTTATGAGTTGAAGGAACGTCGCTTGTCGAAGGAAGAATTTCTGGAAGCAAGCTTAGAAATCAGAGCGAAACGCGACTTTCATACATTGGAGATACTGGATTATATGAATGATTTTTCGGATGTCACGATTTCTACGATTAAGTAGAACTTGGTGTGTCAATAAGTCCACTCTGTATGCTCGAAAAGGTCCCACAGATATCATAGATTTGGCTTGAGGTCTCAAAAAGATCTGTGTAATCTGTGGAACTATGTGTTTTAGGCGTTCCGTTTTATTAGAAAAATCTTGCCAGATAATCGTAGTGCTCGCCTTCAGCAATCAGTTCGCCATGTAATCCACAACTTTCTGCGATGGATTTGAGCAGCGGGAAATCAACATAGAGCCAGTCGAAGGAGTCTCCCTTTACGTCTTTGTAAACCATCTGATAATCCACTTCGCCATAGTAGGCTGCATTGAGATTGATGTCGAAACTTCCGTCCTCGTTCTCGTAGATGTATTTGATGTCAGAAGAATCGATAAGAATCTGTCCGCCTTTATTGAGCAAAGCCTTGAGACGGTTGAAGAGGGCAGGGAGGTTTTCTATTTTCCCGGCAATGCCTGTGCCGTTCATCAGGAGAAGAATGGTATCGAACCCACTCTCGCTCTGTGATCCGCCTTCATTCTGCAATCTATCTTCGCTTCCCATTCCGTTTTTGCTTCCCAAATGTGGGTCAAACAGGTTGATGCATTCTACATCCTTCACTCCTCTCTGGAGCATGGCTTGGCAACTCTGCGGAGAAATATCAATGGCTTTTACGGCAATCGATTGGGCTTGCAGGGCGAGTGCATGACATCCTGCACCAGCTCCAACATCCAGCACCTTTCCTTTGGCGAGGCTCAATGCTTTCTGCTCCAGCATCGGCATTTCTTCCAAGTTGCGGAAGAGATGTTTTACCAGCATTTCGTCTTCTTCAAACATAGAAGATAATATGCTCAATTTTCCAGCCTTCCCTTTAGTTTGGTAGTCAAGGATGGCGGCACCCATCGGATCTTTGTCTTTTGATAGTATATCTGTGTTCATACCTACAAAAATACGATTATTTCGCTAAACAGGCTTATCTATATGCATAATTTAACATAAAAAATATCTTTATGTCATAAATAGGTGTCGATTTTTCGTTTATCTTCTTGCAATGATGCAAAAAAATGCTTACCTTTACCGCCAATTTTGGCAATATTAGAAAACGTGTTATCAAAAACAGGTGACTGATTTGTCTATTGTCCTATTATAAAATAAAAGCAATAAAACGATGAGATTACCAGAGAATATCATAGAAATGTTACGGCAAAAATCAGGAAACGATTTGTATTTGCCGTCTGATTGTGAATTCCTTTCACTCGATATCGAGAGTAAATTAGGAGTACATATTGGAGCAACTACTCTTAAGCGCCTTCTTGGTTTTGCTCAAGATGAACGTACACCTCATGCCAGTACCCTGGAGGTATTGGCAAAATATCTTGGGTATGCTCACTGGGAAGATGTTGTAAATCAAGAGGAAAAATGTAGCTCGGATTTTGATACTCCTGAGGACGAAATTCGTGCGGCTAATCTGACTGTAGGTGATCGGGTAGATATAACTTATTCGCCTGATCGGCATGTAGTTTTTGAGTATGTGGGAGATGATTATTTTGTTGTGGTAGAGCGAGAGGGAAACAAATTGGAACTTGGTGATCGTTTGCAAATCCAGAATTTCATCTTGCACCATCCTTTTTATGCAAGGCAGGTATTCCGGGGAGAAGAATGCCTGGGCACTTATTCTGCTGCTATGGTTTCAGGAATTGATACTTTAAAACTGATCAGAAAATGATGGATTATTCTTGTTTTTCAGGCAATCAACAGGATAGTTTGAAAGAATCCTTACCAGTCTCCGGTTTCATGTGTGAGGCTTATCGTGTGAAAATATACGGCAAACTTCATTTCTTGAAAAAACTGAAACCAGAGCACGAGGACAATATTCTCTTTCGGGAGGCTCTCCGAAAGGAATTTGAGATTGGCTTTCGCTTGGAACATCCTAATATAGTAAGGTATGTTTCCTTTCATGATGATGAAATCTTAATGGAGTATGTTGATGGAGAGGAGTTGTTGGCTTTCTTGAAAAATCATCCTACATACTTTGAAGATGCAGAACATTTCGATAAGTTTGTTGGTCAATTATTAAGTGCTTTGCAATATCTTCATGGCAATCAGGTTCTTCATCTCGATTTGAAACCAGAGAACATCATGTTGACTCGCATTGGTTGTGATGTAAAGGTGGTAGATTTGGGCTGCTGTTATTCCGATACTTTTGTTGATTCTACTGGATATACTACGCAGTATGCTGCACCAGAACAGCTTGCCGGTAGGAAGGTGGATGTTAGAACAGATATTTATGCAGTAGGCAAAATATTGGAATTGTTGCCTCATCATCCTACTATATATAATAAGGTGATAAAAAGGTGCTTGGATAAGAATCCTCAAAACCGTTATCAGACTATTGCGGAATTACAGAAAGCCTTATCTGTAAGAAACTATAATAAAAAGAAAATAGTGGCAGCCGTTTCCATTGTTTTTGCCGTTTCTGTTGTTCTGTTGTTGGCTTTGACAACACCTTTTCAGCCTTTGCCAAATGAAGCAAAGGAAGCACCCCGACACCAAAAGTTGGTTGATAGTAAAAAACGCCCGGCCCCGAGTTTGCAGAAGTCTAAGGAACAGGTTACCGCAGAGGCAGTAGTCGTGAAGAATCCTCCACTTTCGGGTTCTGTTTCGGAAGAAAAGGAGAAAGTGAAGAGCCACAATTGGCAAAAGGAGATGGATGCAATGTTGGATAAAGCTTATAAAAAGAGTATCAGCTCTTTTTGTGATTCCATTTTTCCATCACCAACAGTAGGATTGGCATGGAAGACAAAAAGTTCAGAATTTCATAATCAGGTCATGAAGATTACATCAGATTTTCATGCAAAGTATCCCGAAGTGGAGGAATCATTGCTCTTCGCTTATGCAGAGAATAAATTTCAGAGTGTAGTAGGATATGTGTTTGGTAGGATGCGGGAAAATGGCAGGAAGAACCTTCCTTAGAAAAAGATGAAAATGGAAGAAATGGTCGGCGTCCTATTCTTCCATTTTCATTTTTATTTTGTACCTTTGTCGGCGATGAGAGACAACTCTCGTTGCCCACGCCGTATAAGCTATTGGATGAATTTCGAGACTAAAAAGAAAAATAGTTTCAAAAAAGTTTGGTAGTGTGGATGATTTTCTATATTTTTGCGGTATGTTAAACAATTAAATTGTAAAATATGACATAAACAAATAAAGACATATAGGAAAATGAAGCGTTAGCTTTTTATTCTTGCTTCCTGAAAATCGCCAAATTTAAGAGAAGCCATGAAGAGTAAAGGTTTGACGCTCACGTCTGCATACGGCGTGGGCTTTACTCGTATTATGTGGCTTATGGTGTTTGGCGATACCTCAGGAGGCGTAAACGAAGTAACGGTCCACGCCATTTTTCTGTCTGATGATGAATACTTGGACCCTAATAACATTTGCTATTTATTGCCCTGTTTAAGAGAATATTTATTTATACATAAGTTCTTAGATAAAGTAATGAGGGTTTTGGATCTATTAGCTATAGAAATTCTATAAACTTGAATACTTGGCAATCGTATTGTTTAATTATAAAACCTGAATTTATGAAAAAAGTTTTATTCGTATTTGTTGCTGTCATAAGTATGTTGGCAATGACTTCTTGTGTTGACAAGGAGCAGTGTTGGTAATTGGGTAAGCGATAGTGTTACCGAGGATGGTTTCACTGGTAATTTTTATCTTGACCTGAATGAAAATGGAACGGCAAATTTGCGCATCAAAGGAACCGGAGCCGTAGAGGAAGAAGGTATGGACATGAAGATAGGAATTACTGCAAAGATAGGAGGAACATGGGATGTGTCTATGGGATTCATGGATTTGGAGTTTGACCCTGATAAGGTGAAATGTACAGTAGATGATTTTGATATGGGTAACGAGGGAGTTA
>ENA-ORMS01003578-ORMS01003578.1-human-gut-metagenome-genome-assembly--contig:-NODE-3578-length-10027-cov-4.437024_pt1 | contig 10027 bp, 6 predicted proteins | sample MGYA00242104_ERZ508997 | MGnify/ENA primary metagenome ERZ508997 (study PRJEB26280, sample SAMEA2338704) | human gut metagenome | biome: human gut; feature: human-associated habitat; material: faeces... | reverse complement strand
CAGGCGTGCAGCGTGTTCCACCGCGGCGTGCTCGGCACTGCCGGGGGCAACCTGCCACAGCAGCACACAGCGCGGTTCCTGCTGGATTCTGGCTTTCATAACAATACCTCGTTATGCCTGCCCGCAGCCGGGCAGGCAGCAATCATAAAATCAAAATGTGCGGCGCAGGGGTCAGTCCCGCGCCGCACGGTGGAAAAGGTTCAATTACAGGTCAGGGTGATACTCTTTGCAGGTGCATTTTTTCCACTTCAGGCCGCTGCCGCAGGGGCAGGGATCGTTGCGGCCAATCTTGGTCACGCGCACAGGGGTGGCACCCTTGGCACCAGCCTGAGCCGGTGCGCCTTCGCCGGTGGGCTTGGCAACCTGTTCGCGTTTCGGCTCCTGGTTCTGCTGGCGCACTTCAATGGTCAGCAGCATGTGTACGGCATCCTCGCGGATGGTGGCGATCATCTCGTCAAACATGGCAAAGCCTTCAATGCGGTATTCCACAATGGGGTCGCGTTGGCCGTAACCGCGCAGGCTCATGCCCTGCTTCAGCTGGTCCATGTTGTCAATGTGCTCCATCCACTTGGAGTCAACATTGCGCAGCAGGCAGATACGCTCCAGTTCGCGCATCATGGGGGCACCGTACTTCTGCTCCTTGCTTTCCAGAATGCTCATGCCGCGCTCATACAGCACCTTGGCAACATCCTCACGCTTCAGATCATTCAGCTGCTCGGCAGTGTAGTTAAAATCAGTGGGCAGGCACAGCCAGTTCAGGTAGTGGCGGCGCAGGGCGGCAAAATCCCAATCATCGGCGGTTTCGCCGCTCAGGAAGGACTCGCAGGTCTCGTCGATGGACTGCTTCATCATCTCGTGCAGCTTGTCGGAGATATCCTCGCCGTCCAGCACCATCTGACGCTGCTTGTAGATGATCTCGCGCTGCTGGTTCATGACATCGTCATACTGCAGCACCTGTTTACGGATGGCAAAGTTGGAAGCTTCCAGCTTTTTCTGGGCGCTCTCGATCGTGTTGGTGATCAGCTTGTTCTCGATGGGCATGTCCTCGTCCAGGCCCAGGGTATCCATCAGGCCCTGCACGCGCTCACCGCCGAAAATGCGCATCAGGTCATCTTCCAGGCTCAGGAAGAAACGGGATGCACCGGGGTCGCCCTGACGGCCGGCACGGCCGCGCAGCTGGTTATCAATACGGCGGCTTTCGTGACGTTCAGTGCCAATGATGAACAGGCCGCCAGCTTCGCGCACAGCCTCGGCTTCGCGCTTGACTTCCGGTTCATATTCTGCAACCAGCTCGTCAAAGCGCTTGCGGGCAGCCAGAATATCAGCATCCTGGGTGTCGGCATGGCCGTCGCACTCGGTCATCAGCATTTCAACTTTTGCTTCATAGGCTGTGTCCGGGGCAGGGGGGATGGGCAGGCCCTGTGCCTTGGCGCGGGCTTTGGCGTGCTCGTATTCGTCCTTCAGCACTTCCAGGTCGGCATTCATCTGGCGGGTCAGCTCTTTGCGCAGGGTGGCCTTTGCCATATAGGTCACGTTGCCGCCCAGCATGATATCGGTGCCGCGGCCGGCCATGTTCGTCGCGATCGTGACGGCGCCGAACTTACCGGCCTGCGCGACGATCTCGGCCTCGCGCTCGTGGTGCTTGGCGTTCAGCACGGTGTGCGGCACGCCCTCGCGCTTGAGGAGCTTCGACAGAAGCTCGGATTTTTCGATGGAAATCGTACCGACCAGCACCGGCTGTCCCTTTTCGTGGCAGCGCTTGATCTGCTCGATGACCGCGCGGAACTTGCCCGCCTCGGTCTTGTAGACGACGTCGTGGTGGTCAATACGGATGACCGGCTTGTTCGTCGGGATCTCGACGATGTCCAGATTGTAGATCGCGGAGAATTCCTCCTCCTCGGTCAGCGCCGTGCCGGTCATACCGGAGAGCTTCTTATAAAGACGGAAAAGGTTCTGGAAGGTAATGGTCGCCAGCGTCTTATTCTCGCTCGCGACGTTCACGCCCTCTTTTGCCTCGATGGCCTGATGCAGGCCCTCGTTATAGCGGCGGCCGTACATGAGACGGCCGGTGAATTCGTCAACGATGATGACCTGGCCGTCCTTGACGACGTAGTCGATGTCGCGCTTCATGATGCCGCGGGCCTTCATCGCCTGATTGATGTGGTGCGAAAGCGTGGTGTTCTCCACGTCCGCCAGATTTTCCACGCCGAAGTATTTTTCCGCCTTGGCAATGCCGGAAGCCGTCAAAGAGGCGGTGCGGGACTTTTCATCGACATAATAGTCGCAGTCCAGATCGTCCTGGATCTCCTTCTCGTCCGTTGTGGCAAAGACCTTCTTGCGCAGGCCGGCAACGAAAAAGTCCGCCATTTCATAGAGCTTCGTGGACTCCTCGCCCTTGCCGGAGATGATCAGCGGCGTTCTGGCCTCGTCGATGAGGATGGAGTCCACCTCGTCGACGATGACGAAGTTATGCCCGCGCTGCACCATGTCGCCCTTGTAGAGCGCCATGTTGTCGCGCAGGTAGTCGAAGCCCAGCTCGTTGTTGGTGCAGTAGGTGATGTCCGCAGCATAAGCCTTGCGGCGCTCGTCATTTTTAAGGTCATGGACGATCAGACCGACCGTCAGCCCGAGGAAGCGATAGACCTTACCCATCCACTCCGAGTCACGCTTGGCCAGATAGTCGTTGACCGTGACGATATGCACGCCCTCGCCGCTGAGCGCGTTAAGATAGGCGGGCAGAATGGCCACGAGGGTCTTGCCTTCGCCTGTCTTCATCTCGGCGATACGTCCCTGATGCAGGACGATGCCGCCGATGAGCTGCACATGGTAAGGCCGCATTCCCAGCACGCGGTCGGCCGCCTCGCGGCAGACCGCGAAAGCCTCCGGCAGAAGATCATCCAGCGTTTCGCCCGCCTGATAGCGTTTCTTGAATTCGTCGGTCTTGGCGCGGAGCTGCTCATCAGAGAGCTTCGCCATCTCCGGGCCGAGCGCCTCGATGCGCTGCACCTGCGGCAGCAGCTTTTTGACCTCGCGCTCCGAGCGGGTACCGAACAGTTTTGTAAATACACCCATATTTCAATTGACCTTTCGTCATGGATTTCTTTGGAATAGTCCGATTATAGCACATTCTGCCCCGGAAAAAAAGTCCGGCGTTGAAATGGAAACAGAAAATTCAAATTTTTCAGGATACAACCGCCGTACCGGCCAAAACAACCATCGGTTGCTTGCATCCAAAGGCGTTTCATTCTATACTTTCCCCGTTCTCCAGCGCATGGTCGAAGGTGATCACGGTGTAATATTTGCGGTCTTCAAACTGCACACATTCATCGATGCGGCGCTTGAGCTCCGCCGTTTTGCCGCTTAAGTCAAAGGGCACCGCCAGATCAAAGATCAGGTTCGTATGCTGCGGGCCGCGCACCATCCGGAAATCGTGCATCGACAGCCGCGGGTCGAGCGCCTGAAGCTCCTTTTCGACCAGCGCACGCATGTGGTTCAGCTCCTTATCGTCCGTCACGATGGGGTCGTAGTGGATGACCAGATGCACCCGCAGGTCGCGCATGGCATCGCGTTCGATGTCGTCCAGAATGTCGTGGCAGGCCATCGGATCCTCATGCATATCCATCTCGGCATGCACGGAGGCAAAGCACTGTCCGGGGCCGTAGTCGTGTACCATCAGATCATGGATGCCGAGGATCTTCGGATGCGACAGCACCAGATCGCTGATGCGGCGCACCAGCTCCGGGTCCGCCTGCTTGCCGAGCAGCGGGCTGATCGTTTCCTTGGCGATCGACCAGCCGGAGGCGAGAATGAACAGCGCGACCAGCGCGCCGACCCAGCCGTCGATCTTCCAATGGAAAAAGTGTCCCGCAAGACAGCCCAGCAGAACGGCGGAGGTCGTGATCACGTCGTTGCGGCTGTCGGCCGCGGTCGCCTCCAGCGTCGTTGAATCGATGCGCTTTCCCAGCTTTCTGCAGAACAGGCACATCCAGAGCTTTACCAGAATGGACGCGACCAGCACGCAGAGCGTCAGAACGGAAAACTCCACTGCCTCCGGATGCAGGATCTTCTGGATGGAGGACTTCGCCAGCTCCACGCCGATGACCAAGATCAGCACCGCGACCAGCAGGCCAGAGAGATATTCCATGCGTGCGTGACCGTAGGGATGCTCCTCATCGGCCGGGCGCTCGGCCAACTTGAAGCCCAGCAGCGTCACAAGAGAGGAGGAGGCATCAGAGAGGTTGTTGACGGCATCCGCCGTAATGGAAACCGCCCCGGCAAGCGTGCCGGCCACCAGCTTCCCCGCGAAGAGCAGGAGATTGCACACGATCCCCACGATTCCGGCCAGGCGGCCATAGGCGCCGCGGACGACAGGATCGTCGGTATCCCGATTGTTTTTTACAAAAAGCCGAAGCAGAAGTTCTGTCATCCGCCCGCCTCCTTTCAGGGTATTTTATTATTATACAGACTTTACGCGCAAAAGTACACTGTTTTTTCCTGAAAGCTATTCCATGTTTCGGCGGCGTGTGATAAAATACTTCGGTATGGTCAGGGAGGGAAGCTAATGGAAGCATTTACCAACGCCCTTTTGCGGGCAATTCAGATTGCGCAGGACGAGTGCGGCATCCGGCAGCCGCGCCTGCGGCAGGCCGTGCAGGAATATGGCGGCGTTCCCACCGCCAAACGGTATTTCGGCCGGAACTGCGCTTCGGACGGCTTTGACGCGCTGGCGCGTGCCGGGCGGCTGGAGCTTTCCCTAGAGGCACTGGCAGTCAGCGCAAAATTCAACGCTTTATTCACGGACGAGGAAGTGAACGCCTGCTTTGAGCTGCTCTGCGGCGCAGGCTATTACGAAAGGAAAAAATGAAACGGATCATCAAATATCTCAAGCCTTACCGCGGCAAGCTGGCGCTCGCCGCGCTGATGGTATCGGTGTCGTCGCTGTGCGACCTGCTGCTGCCCACGCTGATGTCCAACATCCTCAATAGCGGCGTGCGCGCCGGGGACTTCCCCTTTATCCTGCGCACCTGCCTGATCATGCTGGCGGTCGCGGCGGTCAGCCTCGGCAGCATCCTGCTCGGCACCAAGACCTCCTCGGAGGTGGTCGCGGATTTCTGCGGCGACCTGCGGGCAGACATTTTCAAAAAAGTCAACACGCTTTCCTTTGAGGAATTCGGGCAGCTCGGCACGGCCGCGCTGGTCACGCGCGCCACGCACGATGTGGACACCGTGTCATGGATCGCCTCCATGCTCTGCGGCACCGTGGCGACCATTCCCATGCTCTTTATCGGCGGCGTCGTGCTGGCGATGCGCAAGGACGTCAAGCTGTCGCTCATTCTGCTTGCCTTTATCCCGGTGATCCTGCTGGGCGGCTGGCTGGCAGGCAAGAAGGTGCTGCCCCTGTGGAAAAAATCCGACCTGTACATCGACAAGCAGAACGGCATCATGCGCGAACGCCTGCGCGGCATCCGCGTCATCCGCGCCTTCAATTCCGAAGCGCACGAGCATGAGCGCATCGCGGATGCAACGCGCGTCATGGCGGAAAATATCATCCGCAGCAACGTCTCCATGGGAACACTGCTGCCCATCGCGACCTTCCTTCTGAATGTGGCCATCGTTCTGATCGTCTATTTCGGCGGCTTGCAGATGGTGCACGGAACGAGCCGCGTGAGCGCGGGCGATATTTTCGCCATCACGCAGTATGTGACCATGGTCATGAACGGCGTGATCATGGCTTCCTTCGCCATCATCATGTTCCCCCACGCGCGCATCGCCGCCGGACGCATCGGTCAGGTAATGGACGCCGAGGGCATGGGCGACCCCAGCGTTGGCAAGACCGCCGCGCTCTCCGGCGACATCCGCTTTGAGGACGTCTGTTTCTCCTACGGCGGCGCGGAGGACGCGGTCAGCCACGTTTCCCTCTCCATCCGCGCCGGGCAGAAGGTCGCCGTCATCGGCGGCACCGGCAGCGGCAAATCGACCCTCATTTCCCTTCTGCTCGGCTTCCGCTTCCCAACACAGGGGCAGGTGCTGTTCGACGGCATCCCCACGACGGAGCTGAGCAAGCACACGCTTCGCCGGAATATCAGCAGCGTCCTGCAGGGCGCCGCGATCTACACCGGCACCATAGAAGAAAACATCCGCATGGGCAATCCCGAAGCGAGCGAGGACGAACTGCATCAGGCCGCGCAGATCGCGCAGCTTGCGGATTTCATCGACTCCTGCGAGGGCGGCTATGCTTACGAGATCCGGCAGGCGGGCAAAAACCTCTCCGGCGGTCAGAAGCAGCGTCTGTCCATCGCGCGGGCCATCATCAAAAAAGCGCCCATCTATGTCTTTGACGACAGCTTCTCCGCGCTTGATTTCCTGACGGAAAAGAAGCTGCGCTCCGCACTGAACGAAACCATCCACGGCTGCACGCAGCTCGTCGTGACGCAGCGCGTCACCTCGGCCATGAGCTCGGACTGCATCTTCGTCATGGACAAGGGCCGCCTGATCGACGCGGGAACGCATGAAGAACTTCTCTCCCGCTGCAGGATCTATCAGGAGATCTACGCTTCTCAGACAGGAGGCGGTGCAAAATGAAGCAGAAACAGGATAAAATTCTCCGCCGCCTTGTGCTGGAAACCAGACCCATCTGGAAATGGCTCGCGCTTGCGTGCCTTCTGTGCATCGGGCTGATCTCCTGCGCGGTGATCGGGCCGAAGCTCCTCGGTCAGGCCATCGACCAGCTGTACGCCTACTGGGAGGGCAGCTTCGCGGGCGACCTTCTTGCAACGCTCCTGCCGATGCTTCTGACGCTGCTTGGCGTCTACGCAGCCTACAGCCTGTTTTCCTACTTCAAGATGCTGCTTCTGAACAAAGTCGTTTCCCGCTACTTCACCTGCAACCTGCGCATCCGCATCTCGGACAAAATTCAGCGGCTGCCCGTCAGTTACGTCGACCAGACCTCCGTCGGCGACGTGCTGTCGCGCATGACGGGCGACGTATCCACCATGGGAAATTACGTCCACCAGATCATCGACACGCTGATGACCGGCTTCCTGATGATCCTCGCCATTGCCGTCATGATGTTTCTGGAGGACTGGCGGCTGGGGCTGATCGTCATCGCGCTGACGCCCCTGTCCATCCTGCTTTCCTCCTTTATTTCCTCGAAAAGCGAGAAGCACTTCTATCAGATGTTCACACAGTCCGGCGAGCTGAATTCCCTCGTGGAGGAATCCTTCACCAACTTCGCCACCACCAAGGCCTACAATCTTGAGCAGTATACGGAGCAGAAGCACGCCGTGCTCAATGATCGCCGCCGCGTTTCCGAGGCGACCGCCAACTTCACCTCTTCCATCGTCCGGCCGCTCATCGCCTTCTCCAACGCGCTGGCCTATATCGCCATCTGTCTGGTCGGCGGCTGGCTGATAGTCAATTCCGCCGGCGCCGTCGGCGTCGGCGTGGTCGTGACCGTTCTGCTGTATGCCAAGCAGTTCTCCGCTCCGCTGGAGCAGATCGCCGGCGGCTTCGGCGACTTGCAGCACGCCAAGGCCGCAGCGCGGCGCGTGTTCAAGCTGCTCGATCTCCCGGAGGAGGAAAACGCCGCCGGGACGCTCCCCGCAAAGGCGGAGGGCAATATCTGCTTTGAGCACGTGGACTTCTCCTATGACAAGTCCGCACCGCTCATTCAGGATCTGAACATCGACGTGAAAAAGGGCCAGAACGTCGCCATCGTCGGCCCGACCGGCGCCGGCAAGACGACGATCGTCAACCTGTTGATGCGTTTTTACGACGTGGACCGCGGACGCATCCTGATCGACGGCGTGGACTGCGCCACGCTCTCCCGCGAGGAAATGCGCGACCAGTTCGCCATGGTCTTGCAGGACACCTGGCTTTTCCGCGGCACGATCGCGGAAAACGTCGCCTACGGCAAGCCGGACGCGACGCGCGAGGAGATTGTTTTCGCCTGCGACCGCGCCTACTGTGACCACTTCATCCGCACGCTCCCGGCCGGCTATGACACCGTCGTCGGCGACGACATGACGAATCTCTCCGGCGGCCAGAAGCAGCTTCTGACCATCGCCCGCGCGATGCTGGCCGACCGGCGGCTGCTGATCCTCGACGAGGCCACCTCCAATGTCGACACCCGCACGGAGGCGCTGCTGCAAAAGGCGATGGATCGCCTGATGCGCGACCGCACCTGCTTTGTCATCGCCCACCGGCTGTCCACCATCGTCGATTCCGACCTCATTCTCGTGCTCGACCACGGACAGATCGTCGAACAGGGCACCCACACGGAGCTGCTGGCAAAGAAAGGTTTCTATTACCAGATCTACAATAGCCAGTACGCCATATAAAGAAACAGAGCATCCGGCAGGTATGCCGGATGCTCTGTTTTTGTCGATTAAAAAATCTTTCTTCCTGCCGCGTACTTGGCGTGCACCTGCCGTTCGTCCGCCAGATAAATGCAGCGCTCCAGCCGGGCGCGCAGCGTCAGCTCCTGCGGATGGTCAAGTGCGGTGTCGTCCAGCACCACGGCATCCAGCTCATAGCCCTCGGCAAAGCTGCCGACCTTGCCGAAGAAGCTGCCGCCGCCCAGTGTCGCGATATAGAACGCCTGATCGACCGTCAGAGGCGCGACCGACTGGTCGAGCAGCCGCCAGCGCAGCTTGGAATCACGGATGGCATCGGCCATCACGCGGAACATATTCTCGGTCTCGCCGCCGGCCACGTCGGAGGCAAGGCCGACCTTCAGGCCGCGGGCGAGATACTTCGACACCGGCGCGACGCCGGAGGCCAAATTCGCATTGGACATGGGCGAATGTGCCACAAACACGCCGTTTTCGCGCATTCGCTCGATCTCCTCCTCGCCGGAATGGACGCAGTGCGCCATGATGCAGCGGTGGTCGCTTCCGAAGAGGCCGAAGCGGTCGTAGGCATCGCCGTAGAACTTTGCCTGCGGGCAAAGTTCGGACACCCATGCGATCTCCCCAAAATTCTCCGAAAGATGGGACTGCACCGGCAGATCATACCGCTCGCGCAGCTCCCGCAGGCCGTGCAGAAGCTCGTCGGAGCAGGAGGGGATAAACCGCGGCGTCAGGATGGGGTGCGTGTGCGCGAAAGCATCCTTCGTTTCGCAGATCCAGCGCTCGGTGTCCTCCAGCGCCGTGCAGGCGTCCTTCTCCCGCAGATAATCCGGGCTGTTGCGGTCCATATTCACCTTGCCGACGTAGCTGACAAGGCCGCTTCTCTCCAGCTCCCGCATCAGATACTCCGTCGCGGGCAGGTGAAGCGTTGCAAACACGCCCGCGCGTGTCGTGGCGCTGCGGCGCAGATGCGCGGCAAACTGGGAGTAGGCGCGCTGCGCATACTCCATCTCCGCATATTTGGATTCCTCCGGGAAGGTGTATGTATTCAGCCAGTCGAGCAGCTCCATGTCCATGCCGAGGCCGCGGAAGGCAAACTGCGGCGCATGGATATGCAGGTCGATCAAGCCGGGGATGATCAGGCGGTCGCCGTAATCCGCAACAGGAAGCGAGGCATAGCGCTCCGGGAGCGTTTCAAACATACCGGCACTGCGGCCATCGACGCAGACAAGATAGCCGTTCGGCACGAGGCGGATGTGGTTCTGATCTTCACTGTAGCAGAGGTTTCCCTTGAGGATGTAGTTTTCCATTTCAAGCCCTCCCGAAAAGTTGATACTTGTTTATTGTACACTGCATCGTTGAAAATGTCAATTCTATTTTTTCTTACAGGCATTTCTTTGTGCAAAAGCAACAGCTTCTTCCAACAGCGTGGTTTTCTCGTTCGAAAGCTCTCCGGCAATGACGCGCTGCAAAAGATCATTAAGTATCTCTCCGATCTCCGGTCCCTGTGGGATGCCCTGTGCGATCAGATCCCCGCCGGAAAGGGCCAGCTGCCGCAGGGAAAAGCAGCTCTCCTTTTGCAGAACCGCTTCCACCAGCGCCTCCGCCGCGCGCACCTGCGCCTCCAGCGCCGCTTTTTCTTCCGTTCCCTTTCCCATGCGGTCGGCGCGGTGCAGCCG
>ENA-ORMS01003577-ORMS01003577.1-human-gut-metagenome-genome-assembly--contig:-NODE-3577-length-10031-cov-3.906576_pt1 | contig 10031 bp, 8 predicted proteins | sample MGYA00242104_ERZ508997 | MGnify/ENA primary metagenome ERZ508997 (study PRJEB26280, sample SAMEA2338704) | human gut metagenome | biome: human gut; feature: human-associated habitat; material: faeces... | reverse complement strand
CCGCCTGTATCGGTTCGAGGGATTGAAACGCGTTGAGGCAGAGTCCGTCGGCGTGGGTGATATCGTTGCCGTTGCAGGGATCCCCGGGATTTCAATCGGTGAAACGGTATGTGACCCCGCATGTGTTGAACCGCTGCCCTTCGTTCATATCGACGAACCGACTGTGAGCATGGATTTCATAGTCAATACAAGTCCTTTTGCGGGCAGAGAGGGAAAATATGTAACTTCACGCAATCTGCGCGACCGCCTGTTTAAAGAGGTGGAAACGAATGTTTCAATGCGGGTTGAACCCACTTCTTCAACCGATGCTTTCAAAGTCAGCGGCAGGGGTGAGCTGCATTTGTCGATTCTTATCGAAACCATGCGCAGGCAGGACTTTGAATTTGCAGTTTCCCGTCCGAAAGTAATAATGAAGCGCGACGAGCAGGGGCATCTGCTTGAGCCAATCGAGGAGCTGACAATCGACGTCCCGCAGGAATACATGGGCACGGTTATGGAAAAACTCGGAACGCGGCGCGCTGTTCTGAACAACATGATTAACGAAAACGAGGGAAGTGTTCGCTTAATTTTCGATATACCTGCGCGCGGACTGATGGGCTATCGCAGTGAGCTTCTGACCGACACAAGGGGTAACGGCGTAATGAGCCATATATTCAAGGATTATGAACCTTACACGGGCGAAATTGCGGAGCGTACACGCGGTTCGCTTATCGCTTCCGAATCCGGCGAGGCGAACTCATACGGTCTGTTTAACACTCAGGAACGCGGAAGACTGTTTGTTCGTCCCGGAGATCCGATTTACGAGGGACAAATTGTGGGTGAATGTTCCCGCAACGAAGATATTGTTGTTAACGTTTGCAAACGTAAACATGTCACGAATATGCGCGCTTCCGGTTCGGATGAAGCTCTGCGTCTTACACCGCCGGTTGATTTAAGCCTTGAACAGTGCATGGAGTTTATTCGTGATGATGAGCTGGTTGAGGTAACGCCGAAGAATATCCGTATGCGTAAACGCCTTTTGACGAAGGACCAGCGGATAAAGGAATTTAACCGCAAGCAGTCACAGACAACCGAGTGAAATTAAGCAGTCACAGACAATCGAGTGAAATTAAGCGGTCACAGACAATCGACCGAAACTGATTCGAAGAAACAACTGCTTGCGATCCCGCAGGCAGTCGCAGACAATTGAGTGGAAATAATCGGCAGAAGCGGCAGCCTGTGCGGACTGACGCAAAAGCACTGAGAACAGATCGGACAAGGAGGAGAGGATGAACGAATTCTTGAAATCATTGGCAGAAGCGGTTGCGGACAAGCTTTGGCTTGCACCTGTTATTGCAATTGTTTCAGGCGTGTTGACCTCGCTCATGCCGTGCTCATTGTCAACTATACCTTTGGTGATAGGTTTTGTCGGCGGGCAGGATTTGCCGCAGAACGGAAAGAGTTCGCGCCGTGCATTGCTGTTGAGCATTCTGTTTGCCGTTGGTTCAACCGTAACTTTCTGCATTCTCGGAATGCTTGCTTCAGCACTGGGCGGGCTTTTGGAACGCGCCGAAACCGTCCTTCATTTTGCGATGAGCATATTGCTTGTGCTGATGGCACTTCAGATGTGGGAGGTAATTCGAATCATTCCTTCCGGCAATTCGGTGCTGGCAAAAAGCCGTTTAACAGGCGGCGTCGGTGCGTTCATATCCGGAATAATTGCCGGATTATTTGCTTCGCACTGTGCGCTGCCGATAGTTTTTGCTTTGATGGCGATTGCTGCTGATGCGGGCGGCGGGAATGTTCTGTTTGGATTTATGCTTTTGCTCCTGTTTTCGGCAGGACATGCAGTGCTGTCTGTGGCGGCAGGCACAAGCGTTGGCTTTGTTCAAAGATTAACTTCAAATGCAAAGTATGAAAAAATAAGCAGAGTAATTCGCATTGTACTCGGCATAATTATCATACTTGTTGCGCTTTATCTCGCGTATGAAGGACTGACGGAGTGCCTTGCACATAATGCGGCGTAAGAAAGTATCGGTTTCAGATATAAAAACAGGCAAAACAAGCCCGTGCTGCCGACGGGGGAAGGGAATTCAAAAAGATGTATTCCGCAAATTATAATGATTCAGTAAGCGAAACAACAAGAGCTTGGGCGGAGATCGATCTCGGCGCACTTAAGCATAATTTTGAATATGCAAAAAAACGTTCCGACCGCAGGGTTATATGCGTTCTGAAAGCGGATGCGTACGGACACGGCGCGGTTAAATGCGGGCAATTCCTGCAGCAGCACGGGGCTGAAATGTTCGCGGTTGCGGCGCTGAGCGAAGCTGTCGAGCTGCGTGAGAACGGCATCACAATTCCGATTCTGATACTCGGTTACACCGCTCCCGAATATGCTGAAACCCTCAGCAGGCTGAATATCGAACAGACCGTTGTGGACGAAGCTCATGCTGCTGCGCTGAATTGTGCGGCTGGCAGGCTCGGGGTCAAGGTGATGGTCCATATCGCACTTGACACGGGTATGTCACGCATAGGCATATTCGCACAGAGCAATCACTCCGAGGCTGTTGATGCGGCGGAGCGCATTTATCACATGAAAAACCTTGACACTGTCGGAATGTACACGCATTTTGCCGTTGCGGACGACCCTTCGCAAAAGGCTTTCACCGATTTTCAATACAACAATTATCTTGCCGTTTTTAACGGACTTGCCGCGCGCGGTATCCGAATCAAAAACTGCCATGTGAGCAACTCTGCTGCAATACTGACGGATGTGAAGCATTTCGATTCCGTTCGCGAGGGAATTATGCTTTACGGCATGTACCCCGACAGCGAACCGGTCGAGAACGGCCCGCTTAAGCCGGTTATGACGCTCAAAGCGCGCGTTTCACAGGTTCGAAATCTGCCCAAGGGCGCAACCGTGAGCTACGGAAGAACATATCGCGCCGAGGAAGGCATCACAAGTGCCGTAATTCCTGCGGGGTATGCGGACGGCTATCCGCGCAGGCTTTCGAACATGGGAAAGGTTTTCATAAACGGAAAAGCATACAACCAGATCGGGCGCATATGCATGGATGTCTGCATGGCGGATGTAACCGGCGGCGATGTGCGGCAGGGTGATGAAGCGATTCTGTTTGGACGGGGCGGCATGAGCATTGAAGACGTGGCTCAAATTGTGGGAACCATAAACTATGAATTGACCTGTCTCGTCACTGAGCGTGCAAACCGTGTTTATGTCAACAACTGAAAAATAATTAATGCCGAAATTGATATTCAGGTAAAAAAATGCTTGACAAGAGAATATAAATGTTGTAATATAGCATCATTGAAGACTGTTGCACCGGAATGCGGGCAAGGTTTTTATTGGTGCGTGAAACTGCACCTGCCTTCAAAAACATAACACTGCTTGACTGTTCGCTTATTTTTCAAACAGTTAACCTGAAATATTTTATTGTTTGTTTTCAAATTTTAAACATATTATTTTTTTGAATTCGCAGGAGGGGGAATATGGACTTTGACAGTTCGATCTACGAAGCTGTAAAGACGATAATAGATGAATGGTATCCCCATGGACTTGTGTCCTGCTGCTGTGCATCGGTCCATGAATTCGGAGCTGAGGCGGCAATGATAGCTGTGCGGATCGAACCGAACATGAACGTTCGGCAAATTTCGGCTGTTATAAGCGATGTTTTTAACACTCAGTTTCCTGATAAAATCTTAGCAGAGCGGAAATGCCGCGCACCGGCAAGGCGTATTTTGCGCAGCATTAAAGAGCTGAAGTGCGGAAAAGATCCCGCGGCAACTGTGTGCAGGTACAATAAGCAAAGATAAATCTATGAAAAATTAAAAACCACTTAAGTCGTTTGCAGAACACACAAAAGAGCGGCGGTGCAGCTTTGTGCATCGTCGCTCTTAAATTTCAGCCGGAAAGGGGCATGCGGTCCGACTGAACGGAATTGAACAGTATGACGGCGTTATGCCGGCTGAACAGTATCTTTTTTGTAATATTGTGCCTGAGCATTCCAAAGTTCAAAGTATTTGCCGCTTTCATCCGCAAGCAGGTCGGAATGGGTGCCCTGCTGAATCACGCTGCCGCTGTCAAACACGGCGATCTCATCACAGAATTTGCAGGAGGAGAGGCGGTGGCTGATGTAAACCGCAGTCTTATCACCTGCAATTTCATCGAATTTTGAATAAATCTCCGCTTCGGCAATCGGGTCAAGTGCGGCCGTCGGTTCATCAAGGATAATGAACGGCGAATCCTTGTACAATGCGCGTGCAATGGCGATTTTTTGCGCTTCACCGCCGGAAACGTCAACGCCTTCCGTATCAACACTCTTATAAAGATATGTATCAAGTCCGTGCGGCATTTTTGCAAGCTTCTCGCCGAACCCTGCCTTGTTAAGACAGTCGAGTGCGGCATCGTATGTTTGGCTTGCTGCAACGTTCTGCCCGAGGGGCAGTGCCAGAAGTTGGAAATCCTGAAATACCACAGAGAATATCTTCATGTAATCATCGTAACGATATTTTCGAATGTCGATGCCGTTGAGCAGTATTTCGCCTTCGGTCGGGTCATACAGGCGGCAAAGCAGCTTTATGAAGGTTGTTTTGCCGCTGCCGTTCATTCCCACAACCGCAAGACGGCTGCCCACTTTGAACTTCATGTTCACATGGCGGAGTGCATACGCTTCACTGCCGGGATATTTGAACGACACATCACGAAATTCAACATCATACTGAATATCGCTGCGCTTTTCGGTTGTGAGGCTGCCCTGATACATTGTGTTCGGAGTATCCAAAAGCTCAAACACCGTGTCAAGGAAACTTGAATTGATTCGCATCACGCCGATGCACTTCATCAGTTCCGAGAAGCCTCCGAAAAAGCTTGTTACCGAACCGATATACTGCGTTGCGGTGCCGAGACCGAATGCGCCCGCCCACGCCTTTATGCAAACAAGCAGATAAATCAGACCGGTCAGAAATGCGGACACGCAGCTTGAAAGCGCAATGAGCAGTCCCATGGGTCCCTTTGCATATTGTGCAAAGGTGGATTTCATGCTGAATGCATTGTTATTTTCAAGGTAATACTCGGCAATGGCCTGCTGCTTATAAAAGCGCATATCCGCCATTCGGGCTCTGTTGGAGGAGGCACTTGAAAAATAACCGAACACGCGGTTTCCGAAAGTGCCCTGTTCATCGTTGCGTTCCCAATAGGAGTTGCCTTTTGTTGCACAGACGGGCGCAGCAAGTGCAGCCGCAAACAGAAGGGCAATAAAACCGACGGTGAAGAGCGGGGAGTTCAAAAAGCCGAGTCCGGATGCCTGAGGAATCTTTGCAAAGAACAAACCGAGGGAAAGTCCGATGCCGCCGATGATCTGAAACAGTGCATTGCAGCCGGAGCGAAAGATTTCAATCGATTGCCTAAGGCCGTATCCGGTGAAGTTCTGGCTTTGCCATATCTGCGATTGAAGCTCATAGACGCGCTGACTGTCAGCATTCGGAAAATCCATATCAAGTCTTTTTTTGCCGAATACGGACTGCATCTTGACAGAAAAAGTGGATTCCTCCGCTTCGCGCCAATGCTGCAAAATCGCATTGAGCAGCATTATCCCGGCGGTTGCGCCGAGCGTCAGCAAAACCCAATTGCGGAGTGCGGCAGGGTTTCTGCTGCCTGCAAGCTCATTCAGCAGCTGAGCTGAAAACCAGATCGTCACAAGCGGGCTTGCGGCGGCTGTGAGTGCGCTCAAAAATATCGAAACAAATGTTCCTTTGCAGGGTTTGAACAGTATTTTCCATGCGCGCAAATTGTTTTTGAACGCAGCGGCGAAACTTGTTTTTTTGTTGGTATTATTACTCATTTTCACTCACTCCTTTCATTTGATTGCGGCGTCGGGAGAACCGTCTGACGTGCCGTCCTGATTATCACTGCGGTAGTACTTGCTTTGCACTTCAAACAGATAGGCATAGCCTCCGCCGTTTTTCAAAAGCTCGTCATGTGTGCCTTCCTCTGCAATTTTTCCGCCGTCAACAAAAATGATTCTGTCGCAAAAACGCGTTGAGGCAAGGCGGTGAGAGATGAAGAACGAGGTTCGTCCGTGCGTCATATCATTGTATTTTTGATAGATGTCATTTTCTGCAATCGGGTCAAGTGCAGCGGTAGGTTCGTCAAGCACGAGTATCGGTGCGTTTTTATACAATGCCCTTGCAAGCATGAGCCTCTGCGTCTGCCCGCCGGAAAACTCAACTCCGTCCTTAAACACACGCCTGCCGAGATGCGTTTCAATGCCCTTGGGGAGGGACTTAATTTTTTCGGTCAGACCTGCCTTATCAATGCATTGCCAAACGCGGGTTTCATCGATTCCGTCAACACATTGCGCAACGTTTTCCTTAACGGTGACGTCAAGCACGGAGAATTCCTGGAAAACCGCCGAAAAGAGCGCGTAATAGTCGTTGCGGTTAAACTTGCGGATATCTTCTCCGTTAAGCAGTATGCGTCCTTCGGTCGGGTCAAGAAAACCGCACACAAGCTTCACGAGCGTTGTTTTGCCTGCGCCGTTAAGACCGACAATTGCAAGCTTTTCACCCGGATGAACGGTCAGGTTAATGTGAGAAAGCGTGTCTTTATCCGCCTTCGGATACCGGAAGGAAACATTATCGAGCCTGATTTCGTATTGTTTGTTCGGTTCAAAAGCGATTCTTTCGCCGCCGTTAAGGTCGAAAGGCTCATCCCAATCAAGAAATTCGCGAATCGTGGAAATATCAAGGCTCTGCTTGTGCATTACGGAAAGCTTATCCAGAATCTCAACGACCCACTGTGCAAAGCCGCTCAGTGCCGCAAAGTACAGAAGAAATTGGGAGGCAGGCAATCCGTTTTTGACGGTGATTCCGATAAGAAACGCATAAGCGATGCCGTTGCGCAAAAAAGTCAGAACGATATCAATGATATTTGCCCAAATATATTTGCGCTCGCGCTTTGCACAAAACGCACTGTACAGGCGCATTGTGCTGCCCCAAAGATCTTCCAGCCAGCCGCGCAGGCCGAACATGCGGATATCCTTAGCAAACTCGCGCGATGTTGCGGTTTTGTCTGCGTATTCGATTCTTTTTGTAAGCTCAAGCTCTTCGCTGCGATGAAGATAGCCCCATTCGTTGATGCGTTTGCTTGCAAAATAGCTGACAGCCGTTGTTGCGGCAACAAGTGCGGCAAGCCAAAGGTTAAGGTTCGTCAGCAAAGCAAGATAGACGATAAAGCCGATGCATGACGTCATCAGATCCGTCAGAGTCGTCCAGATGGCTTCGGAGGCCTCTGAGTTGGCGTCGCAGGCAGCACTTGCCTTTTTTCCGAGGGCAAGAAAATCCGTGTTCAAAAGGTTCGGATAGGATGTTGCGGCATATTTGCGGGAAATGCTGAGATAGATTCCCTGGCTCCGAACGGCGATTCTTCCGAACAGCGCATTCGTGTCAACATAGGACCAAAGCCCGGAAAGCAGCATGAGCACCAAGGCAAATGCCGCAATTGTGAAAACAACACTGCCGAGGGATGCGGAAAGCTCGATTTTGTTCAGAATTGCAGGTGCAATAAGCAGTTCGGCAACGCTTTTGCCCGCGCTGAGCAATGCAAGCACGATGCAGAGCGGGAAAACACTCTTTGCGTACTTTCGGGATGTGCGCAGCATGAATCCCGTGTTCTGCCAAAGATTGTACTTCGGTTTCGGTGCTTTTTTTGCGCCGGGTTTGGATTGAGTTTCTTTTTTTGTTCTTTTGTCCATTGTATCAACCGCCTTTCAGCTTTTTGATGTTTGCATTATAGCCGAAATTCGTTCGAGCTGCATATTTAGGGGACGAATTGTTGATTGGCGGGGACGAATTGCAGTTTTGCCGCCGCAGAAGGCGGGCGGAGTAAGGCTCTGCATGATGTGAAGCAAAAAAACACCCGAATGCAATGCTGCATCGAATGTGTGAAAAAGATAAGTGAAAATACAGGCAATTATTCCTGCGGAAGAAGTATTTCCGCAGTGAACGCTCCGTCTTCGGAGTTAAAGCTCAAATATCCGTCATGCTTTTCAACGATGGTTTCAATGCGGGAAAGCCCGAGGCCGTGTCCCAAACCCTTTGTTGTTGCAAAAACGCGGCCGAGTTTGCCGAGCTTTTTTTGAGAGGTGAAATTTGTAAACGAGATATAGAGCCGGCTGCCCTTCATGTCCATATAAACACGGATGAGCCTGTTTTGCGGCGGAAGAGCCATGCTTGCATCGATTGCATTGTCGAACAGATTTCCGAGAATGCAGCACAGGTCAATTTCGGATATTTTAAGTTTCACTGGAATATGTGCATCAACGCGGACATCGATTTCCCGTGCTTTTGCAAGTGAAACTTTGCTGTTCAAAATTGCATCCGCCATGGAGTTTCCCGTTCGGATCGAACTGTCAAGAATCGAAAGGTTCGTATCGAGCTCGTTCAGATATTCCCTTATTCCGACAATATCATTGTTTGCGGCAAGAAACTTGAGCGTTTGAATATGGTTGTGATAATCGTGCCGCCATCCGCGCATTTTTTGATACATGTTTTCAACTTCGCGATAATGCGTCTCAATAAACTCATTTTGGTCGGCTTCAAGCTGCCTGTCATAATGCTTTTTTAAAATGCACTTTAAAAGGCTTTTCATCGATTTCACTCCGTATATATGGAAAATTTGTTTCACAAGTGCGCAATTATCGCACGGTTAAGCGGTTCGTATGCGCCGCGGGGAAGGGGAAGCGCGGTTCCGTCCGAAAGCTGAACCTCGGTTTTTGTAACGTGTGCAACGAACTTAAGGTTCACAATAACGGCTCTTCCGATGCGGTGAAAACCGCTGCCGAGCTCCTGCTCAAACTCGCTTAATGTGCGCTTGACCGTGTATTCGCGCTTTGCGTGAACGGTAACATAATTGCGGAAAACTTCAAGGTAGCGTATCTCGTATACCGGAATGCGAAGCATTTCGCCGCCGCTCTCAAAGCATATGCAGCGTTCGTTCTGCGTGATTTTTTGAGCCGCCCGGTTCAAAACAGAAAAGAATTTTTCCTTGTTGAGCGGTTTCATGAGATAATGCAGCGCGGCAACATCATAGCCCTCGGCAATATAATCCGAATAGCCGGTGATGAACACGATTTGAACAGCTTCATTTTCGCGGCGAACCTTACGCGCCGCCGACACACCGTCCATCCCGCTCATTTCAACATCAAAAAGCAGGATATCGAAAGCTTTATACTCGTCGTAACGAAAAAGAAAGCTTTCCGCAGAAGGGAAAACCTCAATCTCAACCTCCGTACCGCGCTGTTTTGCCCATTCAAGCAAAAACGACTGCACGAGTGCTGCATCGGTTTTACTGTCGTCGCATATTGCAATGCTGTATTTCATACGCATACCTCCGAGGAGCTCCGAAGCCATTATATTTATTGTATCAAAAAGAAGCATCATCCGCAAGCAACCGTTGTTTGATATCCGAAAAAAAACTACAACGGCAAATATATTTCACGGAAAGAAGGAGCTGCGCCGGTGACCCTTTTGCTCAGAGCATTCTTTCGCCGTCCATAAACACGGCTTTAAGGTTTAAATTCGCATCAAACACAGCAAGATCCGCAGCGCGGCCGCACTCAAGTCCAAACGGAGCGGAATCGCCGAAAACGGAGGCGAAAGGTGCATATGATGCAGCAAAGAATGCGTCGGACGGCGAGATGCCGAACGAAACAGCGTTGCGAACCGCATCGGCAAGGGATATTGCAGAACCCGCAAGCGTGCCGTCCGCAAGAGCGGCGCATCCGTCGGACAAAACGAATTCCTGCCCGCCCAAGCTGTACCGACCGTCGGGCATTCCTGCGCAGCGAAGCGAATCCGATATCAGGCAGGTTTTTTTGCCGAAGACCCGAAAAACTCCGCGAACCACGGCAGGGTGAACATCAGAAACAGCTTGAGGGTCTGCACGGCAAGGATGCGGGCACAGCGGCCCTTGTCGGCCAGCAGGAGGCGGCTCTCGGTGGCCAGGGTGTTCAGCTGCTCCAGCCACTTTTCCCGGC
>ENA-ORMS01003572-ORMS01003572.1-human-gut-metagenome-genome-assembly--contig:-NODE-3572-length-10046-cov-2.341207_pt1 | contig 10046 bp, 7 predicted proteins | sample MGYA00242104_ERZ508997 | MGnify/ENA primary metagenome ERZ508997 (study PRJEB26280, sample SAMEA2338704) | human gut metagenome | biome: human gut; feature: human-associated habitat; material: faeces... | reverse complement strand
CCTGCGAGCATAGGGTCGGAGAGTGTCCCGGCCTTGACGTCCTCGCGCAGAAATACGCTGCCCCTTCCAATATCCGGGCCGAGCGCGTCGATTTCCGATTCCTTTACGAACCAGAGGTTGGAGTTCGAATTTATTGGAGAGATATTCTCGCCTTTTAAATTGCGCTTGTTCAAAAATTCCTTTTGGGCGGAGTCGTCGCAGCCAAAGACTATTGCGTCCTGCCATTTGCAGAAGTCGCCAATGACCTTCAAATAGGAGGAGCGCATGCGGATTCCTGACGTATCCGCGTTTGAGAAGGTCGGCGGGAATTTCCAGAATGCCCCGTGCATAGTCATAAGATAGTCTTTTCCCCCGATTTCCCTTATGCGGGGCCATTCCGTATTCCAGCCGTGGGAGCCGTCGTAGGAGTGGCTTGTCTTGGGGAGCCTGTACGACGACCATCTTCCGCCGTCGTTTAGCATTAATATTACGGATTTGGGATCCCACCCGAGCGCCCAAATGGGCGTTTCGTAAGGATCAGGCGAGCCGTAAATGCCGCCGGGGCCTGTTATCTCGGTAAATTGGCAAATGCGCAGGGGGGTCCAATCCCCGTCTCCGGGCTTCCATTCTGCGAGGGCGCCGGATTTTAGAGTCGGGTCCTTTTCGACATTTTTATGGTGGACGCCGTTGTTTGAATAAAACGCCTTCCCGAAGCCGGAATAAAAACCCTTGCCGTGGTATCCATGCAGTTTCGACTTTTTCGGCTGTGGGACTACTTTTCCGTTTTTATCAGTTTTTTGGGGGTGGTCTTTTAAGTTGCCGTCGCGTATGATTTCCGTGACGTTGAGGGAATTTACATCGACTTCATACAGGCCCTCTTCCATTGTGGCAAAATATATTTTGCCTTTTGGGTCTGTGATTGAGCGCGCGTTGCCGGTCAGCCTGCCCGGCATGGCGCTCCTCGGAATGGCGCGGACATTGCCCTTTGAGTCTATCGCGTAGCAGCCGATAAAAAGCTGGTTGGATTCTTTGTGAATCATTCGGTTGGCATGTGTGCCGCCGAGGCTCTCGGAGCGTATTTTTCTGTCGAGATTGGGGGATATCTCGTAAAGTTTGTCGGAGGATTTGTACACGCAGTGCGGCCCGTATGTGACGGCCCAGAGCTTTCCCGCCCACGGCACAACAGCGCCTGTTCCGCATTCGCCTTCGTTGTTCCACCATGCGAGGTGCGGATAGACTCCGGATATGCAGAGCTTATCGGATTTTATCGGCGGAGTCTCGCGTTGCGGAGCGGTCTCGGGTTGGGATTCAACTTTTCCGGCGCATGCTGAAAGCAAGGCGGACGCGATTATTGCAAGCGGTTTTGTTAATTGCGGTTTTTTCATGATTTCTTATAGTTTTACATTATTTTAAAAATGCGCGTTTTTATGGGAGGTGTCGAGTTGCGATTTTTTCGGTTTTTTACCGCGCAGTCTCTTTTTTAATTTTAGCCTGTCCTCGACGGCAACTATATAGCCGACACATTCGGGGAATCCGCATTTGCACGGGTGGTCTATGAAATTTTCAAACGCGTATCCGTAGTTGTATAAAATTTCTTCGCCCTTTTTTATATCGCGCGTCGCATAGATGAATATGCGGCCGTCTTCGCAGACGGATTCGCTGTTTGTGCGGCAGGCGTGGTTTATATAGCGGGCGTCGTTGTAGTCAAAGTTTCCGTCGATGTCCCATTGGTCGTCGAGCTCGAAAATGTACACGGCGCCTTCGCCAGTCTTTTTCGCGAGCTCCTCCCTCTCGACACCCCTGCGGTTTGACTCTTCCTTCGAGATTTTCTCTCCAAGGTATTCTATTATTCGCTCGCCTTTTTTTATGTCGCGCGCGGCGAACACGCCCTTTCCGTGAATGGGCGAATTGCGGACTTCGTAGATTTTGTCGCCGTCTCTCATTTTTTCTGCGACGAAACTGGAAATTCGCCGCCGCGGACTTCGCCGACATACTGCGAGTAGGCTTTCAGAATTTCTCCCGAAATATCGGCGTATTTTTTTACAAACGGCGGGGTGTATTTTGAGAGCCCCAGAATATCAGTGCAGACGAGAACCTGCCCGTCGCTTTTCGGCCCGGAGCCAATGCCGATTGTCGGGACTCCAACGGCTTCGGTGACGGCTTCGGTGGCGGCCTCGTCGCACATCTCGAGAACTATGGAAAAAACTCCCGCGTTTTCGAGGGCCTTTGCGTCGGCGACGAGCTCGTCTATCTCCTCGCGCGTCTTGCCGAATTTTCTGTATCCGCCAAGTTTTAAAACCTGCTGCGGCTGGAGGCCTATATGCCCCATAACGGCAATTCCAGCGTCGCAAAGCCGCCTGATTTTGTCCGCCATTTTTGCGCCGCCCTCGATTTTTACCGCCTCAGCTCCCGCCTTCTGGCACAGCGCGCGGCAGTCGTCGAGAGCCTGTCGAACTCAAAATGAGCGCAGCCAAACGGAACGTCGGCAACTACGAGCGCGTCGGTTTTCGCGCGCGCGACCGCAGCTGTGTGGTGCAGCATCATCTCAAGGGAAACCGGAACTGTTGAGTCGAATCCGAGGAAGGTGTTGCCCAGGGAGTCTCCGACAAGTATCATATCGGCTCCCGCTTCGTCTGCGAGCCTTGCAAATATTGCGTCGTAGGCGGTTATCATGGCAATTTTTTCCCCGTCTTTCATTTTTGATATGCTTCTTACTGTCTTTTTCATTTTGCAATTAATTATCCCTTTTAAATAGGGAATTGAAAATCGAATTGCCTAAATTTTTTATAGCTTGCGCGGAATCGTCGGACTTGTTTTCGCGTTTGCCCAAGAGAGCTTGCATCAAGTCGTTTTCAGGCTTTGAAACAGTCCCGAATATTTTGAAGGATAGAGCTTCATAGGCGTCTTTTACCTTGTCGGATTTATTTTTTGCAAAACCGGCCGACGCAAACACCTTTTGGGTTGGAGTGTCAAAGACTAATATGTTTACGGGAATGTCTATGTCGGATTCGCCAAAAGGCTTGTCGGGATTATAGACGATTTTGCCGTTTGAGGCGTCAAAGAGCATGTCGGGGGTTTTTATTTTGGCGGATACGATATTGAAATCGTAGGTTTGGGAGTCGCGCGAGAGCTTTAAATCAACCGATTCATACTCGATTCTCGACAATAGCGACGCAATGTCGCCAATGCCAGAAACAATTCCCTCTTTCTTGTCGAGCACCGCGCCCGTTATTTTTAGTGCAGTTCCGGCGAGCCCCGCTGTTGCGCCCGCTACGGTATCGGGCTTCAAGAGCAGAAGCCGCCCGTTAGAGCCTTTTATCTCCGCGTTGCCAGTCAGATATTGGAATAGGTGGGAGGCATTGGTGCCGGAGGCGCTCGCCGATATTGACGCGTTGAAAAGCCCGCTTAGCAAGGGGTATTTTTCGTCGGCGAAAATCTTTGAGGACTCGAAGTTTTCGAGCTTTGCCAATATTTTGCGCGCCGTGTATGGGGCGGCGGCGGAGGCGTCAAAAAATATTTCGGCGTCGCCTGATAGCGAGGCGTCCAATAGGGAGGCTCTCGATATTTTTAGACGGAGCAGGGATTCGTCCGCAGAAAGGGAAATGTCGGCGTTTGACAATAAAACCCGCGCGTCCATTAGCACTTCGCCGATTTTTGCGTTTGCGCGGATTTTCCTGCCGAGATTCCAAAACGCCTTTGAGTCTTTCGGCGCAAAAATATCGGATTTCCCGCTTGCCGCGGCGGACGTCCCGCCAGTCGCTTTCGCTTCACTGGGGCGGACGATTTTTTTCTTACCTCTGCTTTCGGAAGCCGCGATTTGCGAGGCTTCCGCGTTTGGATTTGAAAAAGCTTTTGCCAGAATCATAGCGTCTTCTACGACAAAAGTTTTTGCGTCGAGGTTTATGTCTATAAAATCCGAGTCTGATATTTTAAGCGTCGCGCTCGTTTTCCCGCGCGTGCTGTTTGACGTGTATTCTGCGGAGGCTTCCGTTATTTTAAAGTTTTCGCCAATGGGGGCGGAGATTTCCGCTTGGACATTGTCAAGTACTCCTTCGGCTGAGCGGGTTTTTAGATTGTCTATGCGCAGTTTTGCGGATATTTTGGAGGCGTCGGCCTCGGCATTGAGCGTCAAGTTGCCGGCGGATACGTTTGCAAATTTCAAGAGTCCCGGCTGGGAAAGCAGGGCGGGCAGGGAAACCATAAAATTCGCTTCGGCTCCGCCCAGGGCAAACTGTGGCGCGAGAATTGCATTAAAAAATGCGTCTGCCGTCGCGCATTCGATTCCGCCTGAGGATATGGTGCAATTCTTAATTTTTGCCTCTACTTTTGTAAAGTCGGAGGGAATGTCGGCTGCGATGTCCGTTTTTACCGAGACGTCGGCGAAAAATCTTTCTTCTCCCACATTTAAATAGAGCGATTCCAGAGCAGCTTCGGCATTTACGCTAAATTGCGATTTTTTCGGCTCAGACACCGTACCTTTTATTGAAATCCATTTCGCGTCCGCTCCGGCGGCGAACGGTTTTATCGGCGCAAACGGGAATTCGGCAACCTCGAAACTCAAAAGATTTTTTGATTTGGGGGATATTTCTTTTGTCGAAAGGTTTATTGAAATAGGGCTGTCCGATAAAATTTTGGCGGTTTGCTTCCCGTTTTTATCGAAGGCGATGAATGAGAATTTTTCGAGCGTAGCGGTTTCGCCCTCAACGGTTGCAGTGGAGGATAAATCTATCGAAATGCCGTATTCGGCGAGGTTTGCCACGGAGTATATTCTCGTTGCGAAAGGCGTGATGGAGCCTTTTGCGGATAATCCCGCCGCAATTTTGCCGGCGTTCTTATCGATAGTCGCCTTAATAGTGGCGGATTCTTTTAGCGTGTCGCCCGCCGTCAGTTCCGCGGCGGCTTTAACATTTGCAAAGAAGTCGCTTTCGGCGGACAGAGAAAGTTTTGCGCCAATATTTTTGAGGAAAACCTCCCCGTTTTTTGAAAGGTTTATGCCTGACGCCGCAACCGGGGAAACGGTTTTCAGGTAGATTTTGTCGTTTGCCACTTCCACCAAAAGTTTTCCGCAAATGTCGGACGACGAAAAGTCGGCAAAATTTTTCACAGCGCGCGACACTGTTGCGCTTGGGAACGCGGCTACACATTCTATTTTTCCTTCCGGAATTTCTTTTGCGCTTTTAGTCGAGAGCGGAATTTTAACCGGCTCCGGGAGCGACAGGGAAAGTAGAGTCTTTGAATTTTCCGACAGGTACGCTTTCAGTTTCGGTATTTCGACGCCGCCGTTTTTTAATGCGGCCGTTATCTCTGCGGAAAATTCGCAGGGGCCGAGGAATGCGAGCGAGCCGTTAATTTCCGACGGGGAGGGCAGCTCGTTTTTCACCACAATTTCCGCCTGTGCGGATTTGCCGAAATCGGAGTATTTTATATTTGCAAATACGGAGGATTTAAAGCCCGGTATTGTGCCGAGCACCGGTTTAAGAGGCGCGATGTCCGCGTCGGATAAATCCACTTTCGCGGTGGTTTCGGCCCTTGCAAAATTTTCAAAAAAAGTCCCCTCGAATGCTACAACGCGCGTTCCGCGGCCGCCGAGCACTTCAAGCGTTATTTTGGAGCCTTCCTCCAAGCCTTTCACGGCGGCTTTTGCAGAAATTTTATTTTTTCCGAAATCGGCCGAATCGGAGGCTATTTCAATATCTAATGTACCCGACATCGGCTTTAAGCCGTTCTCGATTAGTATGCCTGACGCCGATATTTTTGCCGACGCCTTCGAGTTGTCTGGGGCGATAACCGCTATATCCGCCTCCAAATTCCCGAGCTCAAACTCCCATTGCGAGAGAGTTTGCATAATCCCGCCTTCCTCTTTCTGCGGGCTTTCCACAGCAGCTTTAGCCTGAGATTTTTCAGCACTTGCGCTTGCCGTGCTCTTATTAGCGGATTCTGCAGCGCCTCCGGATTTTTCGCCCTTAGCGGGCATTTTTATTTCAACGCCCGCAAAAGCGGCGGAATCAATGCCGATCTTCTTTGAAATCAGCCCCGAAAGGGAATATTTCATTTTTGCGGATTTTAGCGATATCTTTGTGCCGTCCGGAAGCGGCAGCTCCAATCCGTCCACCGATATGGAAGATATCCCCGCGTCGAGTTTTTGAAGCTTTGCTCCCGCAAATTTTCCCTCTAAAACGGACGACGCAATTCTCGTCTGCAAAGACGGGTTTAACGCCGCCGCGATTATCCCGATTACCGCGACGCACACTGCCACCGCGCAAACGCAACCAATTTTTTTTATTTTCATCGGATTAACTTCTCAAATAGTTCTTTCTTTATATAAAGCGTGAGCACAACATTTTTTCTTATCCCGAAAAATTCCGGGACGTATTTTTCATCTCCGATGGCTTTCCCAACGGCTTCCGCTGTTGACGGCGCGCATACGATTACCTCAAAATTTGAAATGTTTTTCGGAAAATCGTTTCTCCAAAAACCGACGTTAGCGTAATTGCGCAGATCCCACGGGGCGGGCCATGGAGACTCGTTCCCCATAACAAATGCGATTGGAATGTCTCCGCCGTATTCCGACACCCGCTCGGCGTCGGATATTCTCGACAGTAGATTTTTGTAGTCGCTTACAGTGTGGGAGAAAATCATGGGGTTGCGCGGGTCTTGCGGATATTTTACAGCTGCATTTTCAGACAGTCGGAATTGCCAGTATCCAAGTGTTGCGAGTATCGCAAATCCAAAAACAAGCGGGAGGAATTTTTTGCTTCTTAGCAGGCCTGTTGCTCCGTATCCCGACACAACACACATTAGCGCAATCGGCGCCAGCAAAAGCCACGGCGTCTTGTATGTGATAAAGCTCAGCACTAAAATTTGGACGGCGGCGCATATTGCGCAATACAAAATATACTCCGCCTTTTGCGCGTATTGCCTCTCGCCTTCGCGGATTGCGGCCACGGCGCGCGCGAGACCGGCAAAAAATAGAATTGTTATCGGAAGCTCGCCGAACCACACCCCTTCGGACTTTGAGATTGCAAGCAGTTTTGCGTAATACCAAGCCGGCTCTGCGAAGCTCTCCGATGCGGATTTCCCAAAAAAATGCGAGTAGGATAAAAACGCGTCTAAAATTCCACTCGGATTCGCTCCAAATGAGGAGTAGAAAACGCAAATCATAGCTGCAAACCCGCCAAGGGCCGCCGTTCCAAGATAAATTATTTTTGCGAAACTTTTTTCAAATAGTTTTTCCCTAACTTCTCGGTTGATTGCCAATATTGCGCATGCGGCTACGGCTGCGGAAAAGAATACTATTATGGAGGTTTCTTTTGTGGATTGCATAAACCCTGCAGATAGACCGACAGCTACTGCCCACTTGAAAGACGGATTTTTTAGCAGCGCCCATAGGCATTGCGCGAATAATAGGGCGGACGCGGCAAAAATTATCTCGTGTACAAAATATCCGGCGTAAATGCAGGATAGCCCGGAGAGCGCAAAACACGCGCACGCCGCCCAAGCCGCCGCTGTACCTGAATAGACCGAGCCTATTAGATAGCATACAAATATAATCAGAAGCCACGGAGCGAGCAATTTTCTTAGAAGAATAATTGAAAGCCCGTCGTTTTTAGACTGCACGGGAGTGTCGGCGGACACGTTTGCCTCCTGCGCCATATCGAAGTATTTTATGTTTGGCAGCTGGTGGCAGGCAAAGGCGTAATAATATAGGGTGGGGCCGTGGGGGCCGTTGGGATTGTATTCGTAGTCTCCGTTTAAAAGCAGGTCCGCGAAGGTCGATGCCTGCTCGGATTCGTCGGCATGCCATATCCTGTTTTCGATATTGTAGTCGCGCATGAAGAATGACGCCGCAAATGCGGCAGTCAGCATTATTATGCACAGGGCCTTTTTCATTATTCTTCCGGATTTTCGTCAAAAGCTTTTAAAAGCGTTTGCGCGTATTCGCGCGGAGGCTTTATGGGCGCGCCTTCCGAATTTACAAAGACATGCACGGTTTGCGCCTCGGCGAGCAGAACACCGCCCGCGCTTATTTTGTATTCAATTTTGATTTTTACGCTTGGGCGTTCCGTTATGGCGCTTTCTATTTCGACAGTGTCGCCGAATCTCGCGGGGCGGCGGTATTTTACGCGGACCTCCACCACGGGAAGGTGGAAGCCCTTTTTTGTCATTTCGGCGTAGTTTAAGCCTATACCCTCTATTAGCGCGAGCCTCGCGCACTCGCACCACGGCAGGTAATTGGCGTGGTAGACGACCCCCATCGCGTCGGTCTCGGCGAAGCGCACTTTTAGCGATGTTTTGGCCTTAATCATCTCTAACCTCGTTTTCCAGAATCTGGGCGAGCGTCTGGCGGCGCCTTATCAGTTTTATTGAACCGTCGGACATCAGCATCACTTCCGCCGCTGCAGGATATGAATTGTAATTTTGGGTGCACATTGAGGAACAATATGCGCCGGCGCCGCCTATTACGCAAAAGTCGCCTATTTTTGCCTTCGACATTTTTCTGGGCAGCAGCCCTTCGGGGTCGCCCGGGGCGGGCGTCAGTATATCCCCGCTTTCGCAGCAGTGGCCTGAAACGATGTATTCTTCCTCGGCGGGATCCGGAGCTTCCTGCAAAATTGATATCGGGTGTTGGGCTCCGTATATCGACGGGCGGAGAATGTCGGTCATGCCGGTGTCGAGCTTTATGAATTTGTAGCCGCCTTCTCCCGTGTCGCATATATCTTGGACTCTCGAAAGCACTGCGGCGCAATTTGCCATGAGAAATGTTCCGGGCTCTATTTCAAAGTGCAGCTTTCTGCCGGTTTTATCGGCGAATTCGGCTATGCGCGCTGCCACAGGTTCCCCTATCTCTATGAGGTCGGTGGATTTTTCGTAATCCATGCGCGCCACTTTGTACCCGCCGCCCATGTTGAGGATTTTTACGTCCGGGAATAGGGCAACGGTTCCGATGCTCATCTCGGCAACTTTTTTCCATACGAGCGGATCGGAGCCAGAGCCGATATGGGTGTGGATTCTTACGATTTTAAGATTTCTGTCGCGCGCGACCTGTTTTATTTGCGGTATGTATTCGTGCCAGACTCCGAAGCTCGAAGCAGGCCCGCCCACGTTTGTGCGGTTTGTGCCGCCCGAGCCCAATCCGGGGTTTATGCGCACCCCGACCTCGGCGCCCGGGTTTATTTTTCCGAATTCGTCGAGCTGCCGCAGGGAGCACGCATTGTACTTTATGCCGGCTTTTATTAGTTCCGCGAGATTGTCGGGCAACTGTTGCGACGAAAGCGATATGTGGTCGGCGGGAATGCCCGCGAGCATAGCGCGCTCAACTTCGTATGCGCTCGACGCGTCGATATGCAGCCCTAGCGAATTGAAAAGCCGCAGTATTGCGCGGTTTGAAGCCGCCTTCATCGCGAACCTTACCGTCAACCCGAAGGCGTTGGGGAATCCCAGCGCTTTTTTAGCCTGCGCCACGAGAGATGCCTCGTCGTAAACGTAGCAGGGCGTTGAAAATTGTTCGGCGATTTTACGAGCCGTTTGGAGTGTTATGAAAGATTTTGGCATAGGTATTTTAAAGTTTGGAAGTATTACACCCCTCGGCCGCTTTGTCAACCGCTTCGATTACTATATCGGGCGTTAGTATTGCCGGCAGAACTTCCGGCGGCAGATTTTCGTCGGCGGGATAAACGAGATTTAGCGGAACGCCGGCGCGCCCGAATTCGGCGAGCTTTTTTGAGATATCCGGATTTTTGTTTGTCCAGTCCCCAACGATAAATTTTACGCCGCGTTTTTTAAATGCCTCCTGGACGGTGCCTGATTCCAATATCTTTTTATTGTACTGGCAAGTTAGGCACCACGATGCGGTGAAGTCGACATACACTATTTTCCCGGACTTTCTCAATTCCGAGAGTTTTTGCTCCGACCAATTTTGGGCGGAATCCGATGCGGCCGCGGCCGGCGCGTCCCACGCTATCCAAGCCGCGGCGGCGATGGAAGCCAGGCAGACAACAGCTGCGGATGTTCTTGCAGCGCGCCCGAAGTGCGGCATGTAGTACAGCCCAAAAATTCTTAACCCGACA
>ENA-ORMS01003567-ORMS01003567.1-human-gut-metagenome-genome-assembly--contig:-NODE-3567-length-10055-cov-3.575400_pt1 | contig 10055 bp, 8 predicted proteins | sample MGYA00242104_ERZ508997 | MGnify/ENA primary metagenome ERZ508997 (study PRJEB26280, sample SAMEA2338704) | human gut metagenome | biome: human gut; feature: human-associated habitat; material: faeces... | reverse complement strand
TGCCTTGCCTTTTGAGAATATCATCAAGTCCTCGCTGTTCTTGGCTTTTCTGCCTGTGTTGCTGACAAATGAACCCTTTATCCATGGAACCTTGGCATAGTATTCAAAACCTGCCTCCTGTGCCATCTTCTTGATTCTGTATAGATAATCAAAGTTGTTTTCATTCTCGGCAGGTATCACTTCACACAGGAAGCTACCCTCCTTGAGTACTCTTGATTTCTCAAGAAAGTCCTCAGCTGTATATTCGAATACATCATACTCAGCGAAGTTTCTATTTCCACCCTTGTTTGATTTCTTATCGCTCCATGGGTGGTCTGTAATGATGCAGTCAATGCTTGCATCATTAAGGAAGCTTAAGTCTCTTCCGTTACCTTCAATTACGATACAGTCTGATTCCCTGGCGAGGTAGACACCTCTGCCAATCTTGCTGAAGACTGTTCCTAGATTCTCATAGATTCTACTGCGTACGCTTTCCTTGTTGACTGTTGGACATGCCTCATAAGCCTCAGACAGTTTAAATGGATATCCCTCAAATGCATTTAATAGATTACTAACAATACTCATATTCTATTCCTCCTAATTTTTAACGGCTTTTCAGCCTCGCCTCCTAAAGGTGCAACCCCTGATAAGTCAAATGTCAAGGAGGAGTCCCATAGGGAAGCTCCTTGATATTTGACAAGGGGATGCAACAGGTATTTTTTTCAGTTAGAACTAAAATAATGAAAATGAACCGAATAAATATTAAAAAAAGAAGACTTCCTACATAAGGAAATCTTCTTGAATGTCTATTAACTTGAACAGCAATCAAATTCTGATTGCACTGCAAGTATATCCTAAGATTGATTTCAAATAATTATTAGCCTTATCTTTCGAGTCAAACCATCTTTCCTGGTATGTCTGACCTATGAATTCGATACTTACAAGGTCATCACCGAGCCACGTTCTTTCTGTATCTTCTGAATCATAGCAGTTATATCTGATGCAGTCATATCCTCCCAAAAGGATACAGTAGACTTTCCCTGCATAGTTTTCAAACTCGACAGCAACTCCAACAGTTGGCGTATACGAGTCATATGTTTTATATACTCCTGTGTAGACATCATATGTGTATCTTTCCTCAGTTCTGACAGGGAATACATCTGTCAGTATCTTGAAATTACTCATATTCTTTTCGAGCCATACAGCGTCTTTATTCATAGGTTCATTTATAACAAATCTACCAAAATTTAATATTTTATTCATCTTTCATTTCTCCTGATTCTAAAGATAGTTTTAGTAAGTATCTCTTTCCGTTGATTATATACAAATTAAAATAAAGGGGAAAGGATTTTTTTCTTCCCTTTAAAATACTGTTAAATACTAATAAATACCGTCAACCCATAGAACATAAATACTGTCAAACCATAGAACATACGGTTGCTTTTCGGATTAACAAAAGTTAGAATGAGGATAGTTTGAGTATGTAAAAGATATAGGTGTGGAGGGAAAATGACTGGTTTAGTAGATAAATGGTGTAATTTAGAGGAGACGGCAGAGTACTTAGGAGTAACAAAAGATACAATTAGAAAATGAATTAAAAAAACAGATATACCTGCACATGAAATTGGAAGACTATGGAAATTTAAATAGCAGAAGTAGATGGATGGGTAAAAAGCGGTAAAAGTACGCTGTAATTTTTGAAAGTAAGTGGGGATGAAAATATGAATAAAGAAAAATTATCAAGATTAATAGCCCAGTATCAAAAAAATGTTGAATTTTATAGAAATGCAAGAGAATTTAATGAACAAGATTGTCGAGATGAATTTATAAGTCCATTATTAGAGAGTTTTGGATGGGATGTACATAATGAGAAAGGAACATCACCTCAATACAAAGAGGTGGTTGTGGAAAAATTTTCAAATAGTGGAGATAGACCAGACTATACGTTAACCTTGAATGGGGTATCAAAAATATTTGTAGAGGCAAAAAAGCCAGCAGTGAACATAAAAGAAGAGGCTGAACCAGCAATCCAGGCAAGACGTTACGGATGGAATGCAAAACATAAATTGTCCATATTAACAAATTTTGAGGATATGATGATTTATGATGTTACTAATAAACCACAAGATGGAGATGCAGCAACAGTGTCTCTATATCGTAAATATCATTATTTGGAGTATATAAAAAAGTATGAAGAAATATATGATTTGATTTCACGAGAAAGCGTTTATTCTGGAAAATATGATGAATATGTTGAAGAAAAATTTCCAAATGAAGAACGATATTCAACAGAAGTAGATGAAGTTTTTTTGAAACAAATTAATGAGTGGAGATTGGAAATTGGTGACTATCTGTATCATACTGATAGTACTTATAGAGATATAGAATTTTTGAACGATGTGGTTCAGGAGTTTATAAATCAAATTATTTTTTTGAGAATCTGTGAAGATAGGAACTTGCCTTTGTATCAAAGTTTAAAAGAAACAGCTCAAAACAAGGCAGAATTACAAGATGCATTGACAAAAGTATTTAAGGAAGTTGATAAAAAGTATAATTCTAAGTTGTTTGCGGGCGATAATATTATTTTTAATCTAAAAAATGAAATTATTTTTAATATGATTCTTTCATTATATTATCCTAAGACACCATATATGTTCAATATTATTGAACCAGGAATTTTAGGAAAAATATACGAGAGCTTTCTAACAGAAAGCCTTATCGAAAGAGAACACAATATAGTATTGGCTACTAAGAAAGAATATAAGTATCGTTCGGTGGTATCGACTCCTGTCGAAATCGTAAAATATATGGTGAAGAACACGTTAGCACCAATTTGTAAAGAAAAAACACCAGATGAAATAAAGAAAATTCAGATTGCTGATATTGCATGTGGCTCTGGAGTATTTTTGGAGGAAGCATATCAATTTTTAGTTGACTATTGTACAGAATGGTATATGCAAAACGCTCCAAAACATTTATTAGAACTAAACAATGGGAAAAAGAAGTTGCCATTAACTGATAAAAAAGATATTTTAACAAAATGTATTTATGGTGTAGACATTGATATGCATGCTGTTGAAGTTAGTAAATTTTCGTTACTGATAAAATTAATAGAGGATGAAACACCAGCGTCTGTGAAAGAATGTGTTCCGATTTTACCAGAGCTAAGTTCTAATATAAAAAATGGAAATTCATTGATCTGTAGGGATGATATTCATGATAAAGAAATGCCAATAGAAATGTTGTGTAACATAAAACCATTTGAATGGTATACGATTAATGGAGGGGATAAATTTGATGCTATTGTTGGTAATCCTCCATATGTAAAAACTGAGGATATACACACATTGGAGACAGAGGAAGAATTCGCAGTTTATAAAAAGAAATATAAAAGTGCATATAAACAGTTTGATAAGTATTTTTTATTTCTTGAAAAAGCATTTAACCTCTTAAAAAATAACGGTCAGATGTGTTATATCGTACCAAATAAATTTTATAAAATAGGAGCAGGACAAGAACTACGTCGAATAATAGCTAAACATGTGTTAAAATTGGATGATTTTGGAGATATGCAACTTTTTCCTGATAAAACTATTTATAGTTGCATCATTACACTATGTAAAGATTGTAATAAACAGTTGCAATATATGAATGTTATTTCATTAACTGATCTCTGGACAGGTAAGGAACAAGAAAATATTAATATTAAGAATAAAATGCTGGACGAAAATCCATGGAAACTAACTACAGATATTAAATTCATGAAAATGATTGCTAAGGTAGAAGAACATAGCAAACCATTAGGAGAAATAGTAAATATTTTTAACGGAATTCAAACAAGTGCAGAAAGACCTAAGCCAGTGTATTGGTTTAGCAAAGATGAAATTGTTTTGGAAAAGGAAGACGAAATAATTGTTGATAAGTTTGAAAAAAGATATCATATAGAAAAAAGCATTTTAAAGCCTTTCTTTAAACCTACTAAGGCAGATGAAAAAGGAATGGGAACTTATTCGCTATTAAAAACAGACAAATGTATTATTTTTCCGTATAATGCAGATGGTAGTCTGATTAGCATTGACGTTATGAAAAAAGAATATCCAGGAACATATCAATATTTGGAAGATTGTTATGACTTATTGGTACCTAAATGCTTAAATGGTGGGAAAGGTCGAGATATTAAAAATGCAACAGCAGATACATGGTATCAGTATGGAAGAACTCAAGCAATAACTGCGTTTGTGAATACTCCAAAGTTGATTGTAAGAATTTTGAGTAAAGACCCCATGTATGCATACGATGAAAATGATATGCTTATTGCTTCTGGAGGAACGGCAGGATATTGTGCTATATCAAAACTGTCTAATTCAAAATATGATTTACGATATATACAAGCATGGTTAAATCATCCGTATACTGAAAAACTGTTTCAAATTATGGGAAGTGAATTTGAGGGGGGATTTACAGCAAGGGGAACATATTTACTGAAAAAGATACCTTTTGTTGAGTTGGATTTTAATGATAAAATACAAAAAGAATTGTATGAATCAGTACTTGTTTCTGTGAAGAGAATTAGAGAATTGAATAATGTGTTAGAGCAGAGGAAAGATAAAGCTTCAGTTAGTGTAATTGAAGCTGAAAAGGAAAATTTAAGTAAACGAATTGAAGATGATATTACAAAAATTTATAATTTAGAATTTTAGGTGGTTAAATGATATTAAAAGAAGATAGCTCAGAGCAAAAATTAAGAGGTGCTTATTATACGCCGTTAAAATTAGCCAAAAAGATGGTTGATTTTTTTAAAGACAATTTATCTATAAAATCCATATTAGAACCAAGTTGTGGGGATGGAGTATTTGTAGAAGCATTACTAGAAAGTCAATTTTTTTCGCAGTATAAAAAGGTGACCGCTATAGAGATCGAAAAACAAGAAGCAGAAAAATTAGATGAAAAGTTGAAGGATAATTCAAACATAGATGTTGTGAACGGAGATTTTTTTGAGTTCTATCATAAACATAAGGATATGGACTCATTTGATTTGATATTAGGGAATCCACCATATATTCGCTATCAATATCTGGAAGAAAAGCAAAGAACTGAAATGGCTGAAATCTTAACAAGTCATGGGATGAAAGCGAATAAATTAATTAATACTTGGGTAGGATTTATGGTTGCCTGTGTTCATATGTTGAGTGATAATGGAAAAATTGCATTTGTGATTCCAGCAGAAATTTTACAAGTTGCCTATGCGGAGGATTTGAGATTATTTTTATCTAATGAATTGTCTAAAATAACATTGCTGACATTTGAAGAATTAGTTTTTCCTGGAATTGAACAGGAAGTAGTAGTTTTTATCGGAGAGAAGGGAAAATCGGAAAAAGGTATAAAAATTGTAGAGCTAAATAATCTTGAAGATTTAGAAAATCTTAATATATATGAAAATGGATTTCAGAAACTCAATCATGTGCATGAAAAATGGACAAAGTATTTTATGACTATACAAGAAAATCAATTGATTTCAGATTTGAAAAGAGATAATCGATTTCAAACATTGTCTGAAACGGGCATTATTAATGTAGGAATTACGACCGGAAATAATAAGTATTTTTCAATAAATAAAAATACTGTTAAAAAATATGATTTAGCAGGTGTTGTACGACCGCTAATAGGAAGAAGTTCTCATGCACATAGTATCTATTTCAAAAAAGAAGATTGGAAAGAAAATGTAGAGCAAGGAAAATCAGCATATTTGGTAGATTTTCCAGATGTACCGATAGAAAAATATAGTCGTGGGCAAAGAGATTATATTGAATTTGGGGAGAAAAATGGCGAGAATACAGGATATAAATGTAAAATCAGAGCAAGATGGTATCAAATACCATCTGTATGGGTACCAGATGCTTTTTTTCTGCGCAGAAATAACTTATATCCTAAATTTGTATTGAATTGTTGCTCTGCTGTTTCTACTGATACTATGCATAGGATAAAATTTAAAGAAGGTATTGAGCCAGAGAGGATAATTTTATCGTATTATAATAGTGTTTCTTTTGCGTTTACTGAAATATGTGGACGTAGTTACGGAGGTGGGGTGTTAGAGATATTACCTCGAGAAGCGGGAAATGTTCTGGTGCCTGTTTTAGATTGTGTTCCACTTGAAAAAGTTAGAGAAGTTCTGCAACAAGTAGATCAGATTGTTCGTAGTGGGGAGAACATTGAGAAGGCGTTAGATATTGTGGATAATGGTATTTTGAAAGAGTATTTGGGTATTGATGAGAAAATATGTTCTATGTCGAGAGGAATATGGAGAAAGATGCAACATAGAAGGTTAAAGAGAGGGTAAAGTACACGGCGAGAAGAAGAGATACAATAGATACAATTAAAGGATATTATTATCTCTATTTCACTCTTTATTTTGATATGTCATTGAATTTGTGTTAGTGTTATCTATAGGAACGGAAAGGTGGAATGCATTATGGCTTTGAAATCAGCGTACAATTATGTCAGGGAAAACATCGACAATAACGTATCTTACGGCTGTGAGGAGGATATTGAAGATATTAAGAGATGGATATCTGAAGAAGGGGAAGACGCTCAGGTAGCTTTATATTACGCTCAGCATGAAGGTGCGTATGTATTCAATGACTTTGATATCTATGTTGAAGGAATGGACTTTACGTACGATAACTATCTTATAACAACTCTGAAAAAGGCATTAGCCGTGCTTGAGTTGCAGGATGAGATGTTTGATAATGTAACAAACTGATAATAGACAGGGGGCTGATCCTCATGTCTATTTTTATACTGAATAAATAAAAAGCACCATATTACAGCGTAGCTGCGATATGGTGCTGTTCTATTTATATGTTTATGGGGAATAAAACTAGAACATATATATTATAGCGTATTATGCTGAAAATCTCAATGTAATTGCGTTCCATCGAGGGTGACCGAGGGTACTATTGCAAAAATAGAAGTAGAATGATAAAATATTTCTGTCCTGAAAAGGACTCTCATAATTTCCCTGTCCTCCTCTTATATATATTTCGCACATATGGATTCCTTCCCTGAATTCGTGCGAACATTCCATTCTCACGAGGACAGCGTGGAACCTGCCAACTTTAAATAGGCTGGAGATTGCTGGATACCAAACAGCAGTCTCTGTCTGTTCAGACAGGTTGTGAAGATGCATAACCAATGATATAATAATCCTAGTCCCATATAGGATAGTCGTAGGATGAATGATGCAATTTACTTCATGGCAGGCTTGATGCCTGTCTTTTATTATGGGTATCAAGATATCCAGAATAGAGGGTAATGTTGACATCAGATAAAGAAATCTTTACAATATATATGTATTCGGGATAACGGGAGAGATGGTGGCATCTCTTCCGTTTTTTGTTTTAGATAGAAAAATATAAAGGAGAAACCAATATGAAAGTGATCAGATGCAAACTGCAACAGCAGACCGCAAAGCCTATAAATGATAATCAGAAAGACTACTACTTTGCATGTCCCCTCAAGGATGTGGAAGTCGGTGATGCTGTTCTTCTACAGTATTCAGTCTCACGTGAAAGAAGAAAAGGAGATGTAAGAAGAGGACACTCAACATACGTCACAGTCGGGAGAGTAGAAGAGATCTTTGAAGGGAAGGCATGGGACCTCATGGAAAAGTATCATCCAACAGCGACAGCTGTATGCCGTCTTGAGGAGCAGTTTCAGAAGTATGATGCATTCTGGGACAGACTCAACAAGGCTAAGATGATGGCATCATCTCTTCACAAGACATATGATCAGCAGGACCACAAGATAGCTGTAGTTCGCAAGTCGAAAAGAAGAGAAGAGTATGAAAGACGAATCGAGGCGAAAAAGAGAAGAAAGGAACTCAACAAGAAGAAGATGCTGGAACAGCAGAAGAGGAAGTCTGCAAGAAAGGCAGGTCACAAGAAGACCAACCCTGAAGGAAGTAAGACAGCTAGTCCAGAGAAAGCTGTGGAACAATGAGAATAGCAGGCTATCTCCGTGTTTCAACACTTAGACAAGCGGAAGATGGCGTATCAATCGAGATGCAGAAGAGAATCATCATCAATCATTGTGAGATGCTTGAAATCATCTCAGATGAGTCAGAAATAAAGTGGTATATAGATGATGGGTGGTCTGCAAAGAGTCTTGAGAGACCCGCCATGAGGTCTCTCATTGGCGATATAAAGACCAGACAGATGGACCTGATCGTTGCCTATGACATGTCGAGAGTCAGCCGTGATATCATGGATATGATGTCTCTTATGAAGATGCTGGATAAGTATGGAGTATCTCTCAAGTGCCTTTATGACAATCCTTCCTTCGAGACTGCAAGTGAGCGTTTCATGACTACAATAAAAATGGCAACGCACCAGTATGAACGAGAAAGAACATCCGAGCGTACAAGAGATGCAATCATCAATATAGCTGAGTCAGGAAGATACCCGTTTGGTGGTATGAGCCATTACGGCTATATGAAGGATGAAGACGGCAGGATGGTGCTCAATCCAGAAGAGGCATCCTTAGTTCTGGAGATATTCAAGATGGCGTGTGAAGGATACAGGATGCGAGAAATAGTCAGGGTGGCAAACATACGTCAGGACAAGGAAATCTTCACGATGGGACGCATCAGGAGGATTATCAAGAACAGGAAATACACAGGAACTATAAGCGTGTATGGTAAGGATTATGATGGTCTGCTTCCTGCAATCATCACTGAAGAGATGCAGAGAAAGGCTGAAGGTAATCTCGTGACCCATTCGCACAAGTCAGATAGATACATCTTCACATCCGTTCTCAGATGCAGAAGATGTGGCAGTACGCTTCTGTGCAAGTCAGCATATGGCAAGATGAAGAAGTTGTATCTCTATTATTTCTGCCCGACATGTAAGAAGAGAATACGTCAGAGCGATGTGGAGGGTGAACTCTCAGAGTTTAAAGTGGAGAATGCTACAAAGGACTTTAAGAACCGTTATAACGCCCTCAGAGACATTGAAACCCTGCTCCTTAGCAGGAGGAGCAAACTGAACGATAAGTTCCTGGAAGGTGCTGTCAGTGTGGAAAACATGCAGATTATGCTGACTGCGATTGAAAATGAACTCAGAGATGCAAGAAGAAAGCGTTCCGCCATCCAGAGTCTTGATGAAGTGAGAGTGTTCAGCGATTTTGAGGATACTGAACAGAAAAAGGCGTTTATTGAAATGCATATTAGATGTATAGTTGTTGACCTTCAAGAAAAAAAGATCCTTACAATCGAATTCAAGGAATCGGGATTCAATGAAGATAAAAAAATATAATTCCATAATAGGAATTATATTGACAAATAGGCGTGTTAGTGATACTATATAGATACAAGGAGGAGATGAGAATGGATAAGAACAAAAAAGCCATTCTTGCCAAAAGAGTGAAAGAAAGGATAAAGATGTTCGACCTGAATGCAGTACAGCTTTCAGAGAAGAGCGGGGTGTCCCGAAGCATCATAAGCCGTCTCATGACAGAAAAGGCATTTCCTTCAGCTGGCAATCTGGAAAAGATAGCCATGGCACTGGATACAACGGGCTCGTATCTTCTTGGAGATTCAGAAACCTGTGAAAGACGAAGCCTCGATGAGATCAAGAACAGCGTCAGTGGACAGCTTGATGGTCTCACTGTTGAAGAGAAGGCAGAACTTGCATGGTTCATCCTTACTCCAGTAAATAAAAATAAAAAAATGTAGTAAAAAACAATATCATTCCAGCATATAATGTGTTAAAATGATTTTGTTAAAAAAATCATATAAAAAAAGCTCCAGCCTACTAGGCTGGAAGCCGATAGAATTAACATCAAAACCACTTGAAGTTAATTGATGAATGATCAAGCACAAAGGCTTGATTGATATATAATATCCTTAGGTTGAAGTTTACTTCACGAAAGGGATTATATCATAATCATTAATAATTGACAACAAGCAGGCGATGTTAACATTGTCTGCTTTATTTATACCCTGATACAAGGTTCAATCATCAAGAATGGTGGAGCCTAGGAGGATCGAACTCCTGACCTCCTGCGTGCAAAGCAGGCGC
>ENA-ORMS01003565-ORMS01003565.1-human-gut-metagenome-genome-assembly--contig:-NODE-3565-length-10057-cov-3.039992_pt1 | contig 10057 bp, 10 predicted proteins | sample MGYA00242104_ERZ508997 | MGnify/ENA primary metagenome ERZ508997 (study PRJEB26280, sample SAMEA2338704) | human gut metagenome | biome: human gut; feature: human-associated habitat; material: faeces... | reverse complement strand
TTTAATTTCTCTTATAATACAAGAAAGCTGTTGGTCTATATATTCATTTATAGCATGATTGCATTGTTCATCTTGCACTGTATGAATTACTGGTTTTTTCACTTCTTCGACAATTTCTCTCAATTCACTTTTAAAATTATCTCCAAAATCTTTCATTCCTTCTTTTACAGCTGACTGCATCAACTGTAAATTATTTTGAGCATTTTCTGCATTATTTTTTTCTGTGTTTTTCTTACTAAGACACAAAAACGTTATAATAAGAGCAGCCATCATGACAGGGTATATTCCATATTGTATAATTAAATTAATCGTCTCTGCCATAATGTACTTCCCTCACTTTACTTTTTAATTTCTATAAAAGTAGTGAAGGTTTCCATTCTCGCTTCGAACGATTTATAATTACCCTCGTATCTCTTAGCCATTTCAGCCCAGATATCTGCTTGCTTTCTATAAGGAACAAATCCAAGTAAAAATTCTTCCAGCTTAATCTTTACCTCATAATCCCCATTAAACTCTGCAACTTCAATTGTGTCGATAATATCTTGTCTATACGTCTCACACATTAAAAGGTTGTCTGCAAAAATAGCAGCTAAATTACCCTCATAATCTTTGTCATATCCGTTTATTTGCTTTCTAATCGGTCTTGAATCTAACCTAATCATTAAATCTGAGACTGTATCTGCAAAAACAGGAAACTCGTGTGCAAAACTATGATGAAAAATATCGGCGGTAACTGGATATCTTGCATAATCAATATTATAGGCAAAATTATCTGTTTGAGCGTTACAATCAAAAGATTTTCCAAGCAAATAGTTCATTTTGTCATAAGTCTCTTTGGACATCTGCATAATCATCAATACCTCCTTCTTTAAATTGAATATATTTATTATTTTCTTTTATAAATTTGAAACCTTTACCACAAATCGGACAAAATCCAAAATATATTCTCGGCGTAGTCATTGTCGCAAATTCATTTTCAATTTGAATAGAGGTAGTTTTTGAATTAATTTTATGATTACATCCCATAATAATTAAACCTCCATATATTTTTCAGCACATTCTTCGCACAAAATTCCATCAGAATCATTGCCACAAATTACACACTTGCCTTTTTCCAATGACATTTTTACATAGTCTCTCATATCGCCAGTATTTGTTCCTTGATCGATTGATTTTGCCGTATTGTCATTGTCAATTTCTGATTCTGTTTTAGAAGGTCTCCCAACCTTTTCTTTTGTCGAAGAGTCATCATTTCCTTTTACATCTACTCTGGTTTGTTGCGTTACTGTAACAAAGTCATCATAAACATTTAACGATTTAATATATGCGTCGGTTGCTTTTACTTCGTGCAAATCCATATCAAATGCCGAAGCAATGCGCGGCATTAAGAAAGTAGCACCGCCTTGCCACATCTCCTTCATACGCGCCACATCATCTCCAAATGTAAATATACCACCCCAAAGATGTAATTTCCATTCGTATTTACAACCAATAAAGTGGTTTATAATATAATTTAATACAGATTCAAACTGTCTTGTAACATAATCTTCCTGCGCTTCTTCAAGATATTGTGCGGCTTTAACTTGTGCTACAGAAGGTTTATCTGTTGCAGCAATCAAACCACCCATTCCAGCCATTGTAATTACGTTCTGTGTAGCTTTTGTAACAAGATCAGAACTGTTTGGCTGCGAAGGTAAACTTTGTAATTTAATATTTTTTAAAGGCAAGCCAAGTGCTTCTACGTTTGTTGATGTAATGGCATTAAAGTTATTTACGGCACCAGTAATTTCTTCAATACCGAAAATACTTTGGTTTGCACCAGGACGAGCATCTGAAATCGGCTCAATTTCACCAGTAAGCAACGCTGTTAAAGGCGTACTTGCAATCAAACCAGCCAAAGTTGCATAGTCCGAAAGCTCTCTCAATTGCCCCAGAAGTCCAGTTGTATCTGGAATCTTCCAAGGGTGAGAAGCATCTGATGAAAATACATAACAAACTTCTTGCGGTAATTGAACCCAAAACATATAATCTGTTTTACGCCCCATACGAACAATTTGTTTGATACCGTTTGCGTTATTATAATCGTAAAATTCTTCTGAGTTTAAAGAATATCTCACAATGTTTCCATTTGGTCCAAACTCACTCGGAGAAATAACCCCTTTGTTGATCATATCATCGAAAATATCTCTTATATAAGGAGGATAGTAATCTAATGAGAAGACGGGGTTTAAAAATAATAACATATTTAAACTTACCAAATACGTCTTTTCTCCAATCCCAGTAATCTTAATAAAATTATCTGGAAGCTTTTGCCAAGTGCAATAATTTACTTCACCTTTTTCGTAATCAACGCTATTTCTAAGAAGATAAGCCGCTTTACCAGCGCGTTTAACTTCCAAGGCTGTTGTTTTTAATGTTTTGGCAATATCAAACGTTTGAACCCATTTTCTTACATATTTATCTTCTTTTTTAAAATCTTTTGAATTATAATCTTTTGCTTCTAAATATTCTGGTGTAATATAATGCTTATAAAGAGGAACGTCTGCTGACATTCTAATCATCTTATAATAAAGATATTGATTAAAAGACTCCTGCCACGATTGTCCCTGCAAAGCATTTTCACTACCATCTGGATTTGATATCGCTTTATATAAATCTTCTTTACTAAGTTGCTTTCCTTGTGCAGTTAAAGTCTGTCTAAGTCTGTCTTCTTGCAAAAACGGATTATATTTATTCCAATCTACAAGACTTCCTTGCACGCCTTCCTTTGTGTAATAACCATAAACTTTTTGATAAACAGAAGTTAAATCTCTGCGTAAATCTTCAACAGTAATAAAATCATCGCCGCTGTCTTCCATACGCAGTTTCTTTTCTTCTTCATTTACAACAGGTATAGCCTGTACTTTCTTAGGTCTTCCGACTTTCTTCTTCTCCGTATTATTGGAACTCGCCATATACAGACCTCCCTTTTTATTATATTAATTTGAATAGGTATTTTGGATTTGGACCAAAACCGTTTTGTGCTACTTACACCAATACCTAATACAGAGGGAATTTATCCCTCTTTTTGTTCGCAAGCAATTCTCTGTTTTATAAGATCTTTTGCTTTTTGAATATTTTTTTGCATATCCACCAATTCTTGTTGGTGTTCTGATTCGAATTTCTTTAAATAACTTTCTGTATACTGTTCGTGAAGCCAAGTAGAAACAAAATCGTTTCTGCAATCAACATCTTTTAAAGATAACTCTTTACAGTATACATCTGTTATTCCAATTCGTTTTAATTTCGACAAAAGTTTCTTTTTATCGATACTTTCGTCATTTGACCATATATATAAATTGCTATTATCTGCAATCATATTGTCGATAAATTTAATCTTCATTATTTCGCTTAACTTTACATTACTTAAATCCAGAAATAATTCAAAACACATCTTAATTAATATCTCCTCGCAAAAGGATTTCTTGCACCCAAAAACGGATTAACTTTTTTCTTATATGCTTTACTGACTTGTCCTGGTGCGTGTTTATATAAAGCAGACATATCTTGCTTTACATCATTACCGCCGAGAGCGTCTTTTCTGCGTAATTGTGATAATAAATAGCAGAAAGCTGCGAAACAGTAAGCTCTATCATCGTGCATACGGCGTTCTTTTTCGCTTGATAACCCATAACGAATATTTCCTGCTTCCGTCTTCGTTCTTTTAATTGACAAGACTTCTTCTTTCAAAAGATCAATTTCAACCAACGCTCTTCTTTCCTCTTTTGTTAAGTCAACTTCTTGTCCGTTTATAGTAAAGTTTTTAGAACCGAACGAATCTGTGTAAGGAAACTTAACCAAATCCTGTTCACATATTGTTGTTACCGCACTGTAAAACTCATTTTTATATTTTGTTGCAGTATACAAATGTAAAACATCTCTTACGGCAAGCGGGAATTTGTTTTGTTCCAAAGCAGATTTCTCATCTTCCAGGTCGATTAAACCAAAGTGTCTAATTCCATATTCATCAACAAAATTCTGCATAAGAATATCTGAATATATATGTCCGCCACCACCAGAACCAGGATCTATAAATATTGTTAAATTCTTATACTCTGGTGCGTTTCCATTATAATCAATAATCAATTTCTTTAAACGCTCGACTTGTTCAACTGCTGTCAAAATTTTCTTCTCTCCGTTATTTAAAGATTCAATAAGATTGATGCAATTTACTATTCTTCCAGTCCAACCAACTCCGTCTTTTTTCGTCAGTTCTCCAATCAAGATAATTGAGTTATCCGACATCAAAGCAGGATCGAAACACAAAGCATATATTCTGTCTCCTGGCGTAACCGTGTTATCGTTAGCAAAAACAGGAAGATACTCTTCTTCGTTTCTCATAATAATAGTTCTATTGATAACAGCATCGTTACCACCAGTAGTATCAAATATATTATAATATTCTCTCAATGCTTTATATTCGTTTACACGCATAGCGTCATCAACAACCTGTTGATTTAACAGTGGAGCATACGGCTTACCGCCTTTTGTAGGGTGTAACGGAATTTCACAATTTATATCTGCGACAAACCAAGTGTTATCACCCATCATCATTCTCTTCGCGCCTTCTTTATAAATATCCCATAAATATGAAGAGGTATCTTCCGCAGAAGACATATAAAGAAGTTGTGTTGGAATCATTTTTGGAATAACGTTCAAATCAATTTTTTCACCAGTTTTGAAGTCGGTATTTTGCGTTACAAATGGTTCTGTTAAACCATAATATTCAGCAGAAATTTTACCAGCTTCATCATATACGCTCAAATGGCTTCGCATACCAACGGTTGTTTCTGGTTTACCAGCCAACGTTGTAATATGAGAACCATTATAAAGTTTTACTTCATGATTTGATTTTTGATGTGTGAAACCGTCAGAATTTGCTTGTAATTTTACGGTTTCATTCATAAAAACATCACTTGAACCAATAAGTGAGGGTATATTCTTTTTAGCAATATCTTCCAATTTTTTAAATGTTGTCTGTGCCTGATTTGCACTCAAAGACATAAACCAACATTCAAAAGACGGAAACAATAATGCTTTTGTCATAGTATATAATGCACCCATCATGGACTTACCCGCGTTACGAGAACATACCCATATCGCACGCTATTTAGTCCAGGAGTTCATTATAATATATTTTTGATAATCCAAAAGTGGAACTTTAAAAATCTCTTCTATAAACCACACTGGATTTCTTCTTCCGTATTGAATTACTTTATTATATTTTTCAAAAATTTCAGCACGACGAGTAGTTACTTCTATTTCGGTAGAATTCTTATATACACTTATCATTATACAACTGGTATCCTTCTATCTAATTCTTCTTTAACAGCTCTATCTATTTGTTCTTCATTTAAACCTTTATCTTTCAAATCTTTTTTATACTCGTCTAATAATTCAGATTTCAAATGTTTTTCACGAAGTAGTCTTAATTCTTCAGCTTGTTTTTCCATCGTTTCTCTCATTCGATTAATCATTATCGATTGATCTTTTATCATAGCAGCTTTATCAGAATCACTAAGCGCAACTTGTTTCGCCATTGATGAAGAACTTATATCCGCAACTTGTTTCATTGCCGCTGCCGTGTCTATATCAAATTTATTGACAGCACCCCTATCATATCCTTTCTCGTTCATTTCTTTTATAATATAACCAAGTGAACCAGAACCTCTTGATTTTGCAGTGGCGTATTTTTCGGCAAACCCGTGGTCTTTTGAGAATTGAGTTACCAAGCTTGTTTCTTTTTGTTTAGTTTCAGACAACTCTTTAATCTCTTTTGTATGTTCGAGCATTGTATCTTTATCTGTTTGTAATTCTTGTAAAGCTTTACTAATTTTATCGATACGATGAAACGAACGAACGATTTCGATTGCCGCCTTTTGACGAACCATATCGTCCGCCATTGAATCGTCAATCATTGTTACAAGGTCGTTTTGTAATTTAACTCTATCCAATAATTCTTCGTCTTCAAACGGATCACAGTGAAAGACTGACAAAATTGTAATTCTATTGTTTTTATCTTCGTCAGACATTAAATCTTCAACGCTGTGTTGATTATGATATTTTACAACTTCCTCAAACATAATATTATCGGAATCGTAAAATGTCTTATCAGAAAGTATCAAATCTTCGCGAACTGCTTTATTATAAAGCAAGCCCCAGTGATAGGATTTTGGAACTGGAGTGTTATCGTCATATTTATGTTCTTCTTCTATAACCCTGTGTGCAAGCTTATCATCGTAATAATAACCTGTATACATACACATACGATATAAAGCTTTATATTTATTTCCATGCGCCTCTTCGGTATATTGATCTATTAACTTTGCAAAACAATTTTCACAAAACACAAAGTGTTTTTTGCCGTTTTTATCCATCAAACCCCAGCCGCTTTTTGGATGAACGATGGGATAAGATGAGATTTTTCGTATTGCCCCACACCCAAAACAACCGCCTTGTTGTCTTACGGTGTTAAAATTCCCAAGAGGAGGGTATTTTTCAGAAGATAAACCATCTTCATCATCGCCAGCAGCATCATACTTTTTATCTACTGGTGTTTTTTTAAAAATCATCTTCTATCCACCTTTTAATCTATTAAAATTATAACCCCTCATAAAGAGGGGTTATTTGAGGTTATTAGCCCAAATTTATATCATACAAACATTTAACAACTCTGTTTGCGTTTGTAAGGAATACGACTTGTTCTGGAGAACCAGAAATACGCATATTGATACAATGGTCATCAACGCCTTCAAAACTGCCGTTTTGTATAATTTTTACATTATCGATAGTATTATACGCGTTATGATGTCTATGTCCCATAATTACACCGTCAGGTTTTCTTCCCAACATCATTGTAAGTCGTGAGGCAACACCCTTTTCCGAGTCTTTATCTCCGTGGGTTATATAGAACAATCTTCCCGCGCGTGTTACAATACTATCTATAGTAGAATCAATCGAACAATCTTCATACACTTTTACATTTGGTCTGTTCATAAACATAACATTCAAATAAAAAGGAATTAAATCGTCGAGTTCTTCGCCTTTTAAATGATCTTGTTTGTTCGGAGAAATTCTTGAGTGATTTCCTGAAACACTATTTACCTGAATTCTTTCAAACAAATTAGAATCATCGAGTGCTTTAATAAAATCGCCAATAAGTAAAGAGGCAATTTTCACTTGTCTAATAACATCTTCATTATTTTGCAAGCGCATATTAACATGAATCAAACCACTAATATTATCGCCACCAAGTGCAATATAACAATTTTTGCACTTGTGCAATTTTTGAATTTTTAATATTTCGACCAAATATCTATCGAGTCTTTGCTTTAAAATATCGGTATTAAATTTGTTCCAGTAATTATCGCACACCATTCCAGTGTGTAAATCACTTAAACAAACAATCATATCGTCATCGTACGTTTCTTCTGGAAGAATATAAACGCCGCTATCGTATGGCTTAACTTCTTCTTGAATTACACGACGAACCAAATCAACAAAAGATTCTTTACGCGCTTCCTCTCGAATAATCCGCATATAATCAATACGCTCGTCGCGCATTTTGATTTTTGCTTTTTCGAATTCCCGAAGCTTAACAGTAATTTCTTCTTGTGATAAAGAAGAATTATCACTTTCCTCCTTCGCGATTTCATAACCCTTATTCATACCTTCGCAAAAACGCTTATAATCAGTGCGATACTTTTTTTCAGAATAACTTCTATCTGTTTCTTCATTGATTATATCGGCAACTTCCTGCCAAGTTAAATTCTCATCTTCGCGCATTGAACAAATACGAATTGTGTATTCATCGGTATTCTCGCCGTCTAACATTTGAAATTTTTCTTCAATCATTACTTCTATCTCCTTTTAATCTCAATCCACCAGACGGCGGAAACCATTTGTAAATGGAGCTTCCACTCGGACTTGAACCGAGAACCTGCTGATTACAAGTCAGCTGCTCTGCCAATTGAGCCATGAAAGCAAATCGACTCCGCGTGGTCCGCTTATCTTATACGCGTGCGGAGTTCTGTTATTTTGAAAGAAACGTTTTATTCACATTTTGTGTTTTCTATTTCTTTACTCATAAAGGAGAGGGGATGCGGTGTCGTATTTGTAAATAACTTTACCATTCTTTCTGTAATTTCTATATCTATGATAACACTTATCACATAAACATCTTTGAGTATATGATTTTCCTTCAAACTCACTTCCACAATTCTCGCAAGTTTTAATAATAGGAAATAGATGCTTTAATTCTTTTACTTGATAACCATTCCAGATCTCACAAACAACATTACCGTTCTTAAATTCGTGAATATTGAAATATCTACTTGTCTCCCAGCAGCCTTCAATATCGTCCCATTCCTTTATTTCAACCATTTCGAATATCTCATTTTGGATCGCTTCTTGTGTCATCGAGTAAGAAAGGTTTTCGGTAATGTCCTTCGTTTTCTTTCCGATATATTTCGCGAAAAGACCGAGATTGATTTCGCTTAATCTGAAATTGTTTGTCATTTTCGCATAAACCAAAATCAATAACAATAGCTGTTTCTGCCAAGTTGCTTTAACATCGCATTTATTTATTCTGTCAATCTCTTCCTGATAAATCGTCGCAATATTTTGTTTGTTTAAACGGACGGTTGAAGCGGAAGTTTTCCACTTATTCCAAAAGACACCAAGGTATTCGCCTTCAGAAGCTTTTTCGTGTGTTGTTTCGTAAATCGGAAGCCAAATCTTATATGCTTCGTCTTTATCTTTTCCTTTCTTCTTTCTTAAATAATATAAGAGCCAAGCATCCTATTTATTCGTACTTAATTCAGGAACGTAAGATTTATTATTTAACATATATTTAATTGCTTCTAACTTATTCACAATCTCCATAAACCAACCTCCTCATTCGTTCTTTGAAAGTATCGTCGAAGCAACTCCACGAAACTTCTTTTCCCGCAACTCCATTATCAATATGAAAAGTTTGCGTCGGTTTTTTACTTCCACTTACACGAAGTTGAATTCCATATTTCAAAACTGGTGGCAAATCTTCGCATTTTAACTTCTCAATACCCGATAACTCGCGCAATTTATCTATATCATAACTATCCCAACCACTCTCGTGCATATTTAATTTATGGAGCGCATAGAATGAATAAAAGAGTGCTTTCATATCTTTATTTTCAATTGTTTTTATAAAATCGTCTTCTTCTTTGTAAAACTTTATCAATTTATGTTCTTGGTTTTCAATATTTACATAATTATCGTAAAGTTTATTTAAAATCTTTACTTTATAATCTCCGTCTGGCAACGAAGGTAAAGATTTTTCAAATTCTTCCTTGTAATTAATAAAGATTTCTTCAAAATTTTCATCTTTATGTTTTTCGAATATATCATATACATCTAGAATTTCTTTTTCCATTTTTTTATCTTTCATAAAGAAGGCCTCCTTTATTCATAATATATTATAACATATTATTAAATATTTGTCAAGTTAATTCAAATGATTTTAAAAAAATATTTAAAAAATTTCCTGAAACTAGCACAAAATCACTTGACTTATTTTTGAATATATGTTATAATAGCCACAAACTAAATAGGTCCACGTTGATCAAGGGTAGCAAAAATGTTTATCTTCCCTTTCACAAGTATCGGTTTGCTTATATAAGTCCCGAATACAAAACTAATTGGTGTTGCGAGCCTAACAAGAGATATTCGCTCGGCTAATGAATAATTGCCGTTAGAGGACCGTGGTTCCCAAACTATACCTCAAATAAAAAAGACGGGAGGAGGAATTACTTAAAGTTTAAGTAATGTGTCTGTGAATAAAGATAATCGTGATTATAATAATTTAAAATATAATCTATATTATGGGCAGAATGTAATGAATGATTATCTTATTTTCATATTTCTAATTTTGATTTCAATTCTATTTTTGTTTTTGGATTTGGAAATATGAACTTCGAAAATTTTTCGAAGGAATTATTGGGTGGGTTTTTCTTTGGGTGGGGAATCTAAAATAAATTAA
>ENA-ORMS01003564-ORMS01003564.1-human-gut-metagenome-genome-assembly--contig:-NODE-3564-length-10057-cov-3.334533_pt1 | contig 10057 bp, 7 predicted proteins | sample MGYA00242104_ERZ508997 | MGnify/ENA primary metagenome ERZ508997 (study PRJEB26280, sample SAMEA2338704) | human gut metagenome | biome: human gut; feature: human-associated habitat; material: faeces... | reverse complement strand
GATTGTACAATATAAATCCGGTAAGAAACAAGCTGTTCCAATAGGAGATAAATATTCATTTAACTCGGGATCAGGTTTCTATGTAAATAACAAACTTCGTACAACATTCAAAGTTGGAGATACATTTAAACAGAATGACATTCTTGCATATCATGAAAAATTCTTCTCTAAAGGAGCAGACAATGTTGTCAGAATGAACATAGGTCCATTAGCAAAAGTTGCATTCATGGGAACATATTCAACATATGAAGATGCGGGTGTTATGACTCAATCGATGTCAAAACGCATGACAACAAATGTTACGATGATGCAAGATGTCAAGATCAAAGCAACAGATGATATTGAATCAGTTGTAAAAGTTGGAGATCATGTTGAGGTTGGAGATCCATTGATTGTATTCGGTATTGGTGATACCGGTGATAAAAATGTTGATAACTTTTTGAAAGCATTCCAAACAAACAAATCAAACAATGTTATCAATAACGCAAAACGCGTATACAAGGCAACTCATTCCGGTAAAGTTGTCGATGTTAGAATGTATACAACAAAATCTTTGGATAAATTATCATCATCATTATATGTTCTAATTCTGAACTTCTTCCTATACAAAACCCCATCAAGTTTTTCATAATAAGAGTTAGAATTTATGTCATCAAAATATAAGCTTTTAATAACATATGATCCATCAGATAAAGCATTTTTATCCTTATCTAATATTAATGATAACTGACTTTTTAAAACCTCAGCACACCCATTAGATATTTTAAATTTTAACTCATGCCTATATTTATATTTTTTCACTTAACATCACCAAAATACTTATTCATATCACTATTAGAAAGGCCAAAAAATGATTTGGCTTGACTTACCATATATTTATTTCTCTTACGAGCAAAATTTTTCATTGAACTAACATTGCTTTTCCACTCATCATAAGAAGCAACATTCCATCTACTCAAGTTTCTCTTAATTTCATCCTCACTAATCTCATCAATTACTGAATCTATTTTCTTTATAACGTTATCACTATTCCATGTGTTTTTAAGATTATATGAAAGCCTTTCAACAAAGGTCTTCTTAAACTCACTACTTTTTAATAAATTTCTAAGAAGGGTTGTTGGAAAATTTCCATAGCCAATACCAGAAGCTGTAGTATAATATTTATAATAATTAACGTCCACATTATAAAATGCAGAATCTAAATCATAATATATAAATTTCCATTTTCCAGAATCAACTAACGGATTAGAAAAATATCTCATATTTACTATATCATAGTTAGATGGCCATATTTCAGAAATCCAGAAATCACAATAACCTACTATATCTATTTGCTCTTTGATTTTATTATAATTTTTCACATCACTAAGAGTGTTGCTATTAGTAAAACTGACCATTTTATTATATTTAGTATTTGTACCTATTTTAACCTCTCCATCTATTCTTAATAAATCAGTGTTTTCTTTTGTTGCTTTAACATTATAATGATTTGATATAAAAGATTCATCTACCTTTTCTCTTATAAAATATAATCCCCAATATTCACCATTCAGATATAAAGCAACTGGTTTATATGCTTGAACATCAACATCAGTATATTCGGCAACTAAAGATGTCGCAACTATATCTCTAATCAATGTTTTTTTTGACCATTCAAATTCATCTTGACTGCCGGTTCTTAATACCAATGAATCAAATACAGAACTGTCTACAGTATCAAATACCTTATATTTTAAACTTCCTTCTCCATATTTTTTCTTAAATTTTATTTCATAACTTTTTTTCTTATAACTTCTAGTAGACCCACCAAAAAGTTTTAACCCAGCGCCAATAGAAAATCCAGTACCCTCAGAATCAAAGTACTCAACAAAGCAAGGCTCGATTACACTACTATTTAAAGCTGTATGAGTATTGACATTTGAGAGTGCTTTTTTATCAATAGAAATAGACATTACATTTATTTTATGATTCTCATTCATTATATACGAATATGTATTAGTCTTACTTTGAAGTTTCCCATTATCTTTACTCATAGTTCTTAAAACAGTAGTCTTCTTTATAGTTAGAGGACTACTGTATACTTTTGAAGAAGTTGTTGGAACTGAACCATCTAATGTGTAATAAATTTTATCTCCACCAGTTAATGCAACCTCAATGGAATCTATATTGTTATATATACCACTTTTCTTATTAGCAGTTGGTAAATAAGATATGCTCATCGTACCATTCGAATTTTTTGCTTTTGGTGTTGGCTTACTAAAATAATATATACCATCATCACTTTTACCAATTGAATATCCTGAAGGCACTTCTGATATGAATAAAGTATCAATTATTTTTCTGTCTTTTGTTAGATATAGGCCTTCTACACTTGATAATTTAAACGGAGCATGTACATAAGAATCATTACTAAGATTTGTTTCACCAGAGGCCATTACTATATAGTACTCACCTTTTTTTAGTTCAATTTTAGGTAATTTAAATTCACAAATTGAATTAGTACTTGTAGTTAAACAATAATCACTTAATTTAATAGTTTTATTGCTATTATTATATAACTCAATCCAATCATAATAATTTCCACCATTTTGAGGTAAATATTCATAATTAGAATTCATTGCTTCGTTTATAATTAAATCTTTTGGCGTTTTAATATATTCACTTTGAAATTTCATTTGTCCATCTACTGTATTAGGATATCCTGGTGTAATGCTAGAGCTTTGTGCAAAACCGTTTTCTGTTCTAACATACGCCATACCATTTCCTAAATTATTGTATTCTACTCTATCAATTACTTTACCTTTATTATTTGAGAGTACTGCATAACCATTTTTACTCTTTAGTTTAAATCCTGTACTTAGTTCACTTTTTTTGCTACTAGTACCACTAGTATAAATAACTAATGTTTCACCAGGAGTTATTACTCTATTTGGAAATTGCCATTTAAAGCTACAATCAACATCATTTGATAAACTATAATTTTCCAAATTAATACTTTTATTTGATACGTTTATTATTTCAATATAACCACTGTATTCACCATTTTTATTTTTAAAATTTCCTTTATTATTAGCAAGTATCTCATTTATTTTTAAATCAGAGTCCCCCTCTGCCATTAATGATTTAAGAAATTCTTTATGTCCCTTTAAGTTATTAGTAAAACCAGGTGTTGGACTTTCTATTACCCATAGCCCATTTGCATCTCTTGCCATTACACTTCCGGAATCAAGAGAAACAGTTTTAACAGCATCTATTACTTTACCATTTGGTCTAAATAATGAAACAACTTCTCCGCCGCTAGATTTAAGTTTAAATGATGCGTTTAATCCATCTAATTTCTTACCACTTAAAAATACAACCATATATGATTTTGCCTTAATAGTTGTTTTAGGAAATACCCATTTAACTTTATTATTTTCATCCCCAAGACCATAATCCTTAAGTTCAATATCTTTATCACTACCATTATATAATTCTAAATAGTCATATATGCCGCCATCAAAAGATGCTATTGTTCCATTGTTCCCAGTCATTATCTCATTAATAACGAGAGACTTAACCGATGTCTCTTTATTATCTAGTTCTTTCTTTTCAAGAGAATTACTATTTTTATCTTTAAATATACCAAGTAATATAAAAATGACTAATAAAAGCCCACTAATTACAAAAAATGATATGTTATTTTTAAATTTCTTAACATTAAATTTCATAATAAAACTCCTATTATAATTATATAATAATAAGAGTTTCTTTTCTATAAAATTTTATATATATTTTAAAACTTTACACTCTATTCAACAGTTACAGATTTAGCAAGATTTCTCGGTTTATCAATATCACATTTTCTTAGTTTAGCAACTTCATACGAAAGTAATTGACATGAAACCATAAGAAGTAAATTTTGAACATATTCACTAGTTAATGGAATAACTATTTCGTAATCAGCAACATTTTTTTCAATATTTATGGATTCTTTTCTTATTATGATAATTTTTGCCTTACGACTTTTTGCTTCAAGAACATTGCTCAAAGTCTTTTCATATACTGAAAATTCTGTCATAAGTGCTATTACTGGAGTATTCTTTGATAATAAAGCTATAGGGCCATGTTTAAGCTCGCCAGCAGCAAAGCACTCGCTGTGTATATATGATATTTCTTTTAATTTTAAACTTGCTTCATAACAACTATATATATCTATACCACGACCAATGTAATATATATCATTAGATTTATATATTGCTTTAGCTATAATTTTGTAATTAGGATTTTCTATAACTTTTTTTATTAATTGAGGCAATTTCTTAAACTCTTCAAATATTCTAAGAACCTCATCTTTTTTAATAATTCTTTTAGAGTACATATATTTTAACATAAGCAAACTACATAAATAACTTTGAGCAAAATATCCTTTAGTAGTCGCAACACATATCTCAGGACCAGCGAGCATAGGCATTACATATTTAGCTTCTCTTGCTATTGTAGAAGACACCACATTTACTATTGCTAATGTATCTATACATTTACTATTACACATTCTAAGAACAGCAAGAGTATCAGCAGTCTCACCACTTTGTGATATTAATACAACTAAAACATCTTTATCAAAATAATGATTAGTATATCTATATTCACTAGCTACATAACAATTAACATAAAAATCTTTTGATGAACAATATTTATCAGCAAAATATTTAGCAACTAATGATGCATTATAAGCACTACCACATGCTACGAAATCTATTCTTTTGTATTTAGTTAAATCAATAACTAAATCAGAAAATTTATCATTAGGAATATACTTAGAATATAATTTTTTAGCAAGTTCTTCTTGCTCATTAATTTCTTTAAGCATATAGTGGTCATAACCATTTTTATTAGCAGTTTCCCTATCCCAACTAGCTGTTTCTATTTTCTTCTTTATTATTACACCATCATAATAAATATTAAAGTCTTTATCAGCTTCAACTATTTCGTTATCATCTAAATATATATATTTATTTGTATAATCTATTATTGCACTTATATCACTAGCAATAAAATGTTCTTTAGAACCTATGCCTAATACTAAAGGGGCATCTTTTCTAACACCATATATTTTAGATACACCCTCAAAAATAACACCAATCGCATAACTTCCTTTTAATTTATGAATTGCTTTATCAATTGCTTCAACTGGGTTAGTTCCATCATAAAATGAATCTATTAATGCAGCAATCCTTTCACTATCAGTATCTGATTTAAAAGAATACTTGCTCTTTAGTTCTCTTTCTATTTCTTTATAATTTTCAATTATTCCGTTGTGTACAACACTTACTTTGTTAACAACTTGTGGATGTGCATTTAATTCACTAACTTCACCATGAGTTGCCCATCTTGTATGGCCTATACCACACGTAGAGTTATTTAAATCAATCTTTTTTAATTTCTTTTTTAAATTCTCAATTTTACCAACAGATTTAACTGTTCTTATCTTATTATTATCAAGTACACTAATACCTGCAGAATCATATCCACGGTATTCTACACACTCAAGTCCATGTATTATTACACTACCTATATTCTTCTTTCCTACATAACCTATTATTCCACACATATAATTCTCCTTATATATATTATAAAACATTAAAATAATTATTTCAGCAAATTGGACATAATTTTACATAGCAAAATAAAAGAACAATATTGTTCTTACATAAATAACTTCATTGTTCTTATCATTTGAGCGGTGTAGCCAACTTCATTATCATACCACGCAACGACTTTTAATAATTGTTTTCCATCACTTTCAACTATATTAGTTAACAACCCATCAACAGTTGCACCAACCTCTTCACCAATAATATCACAACTAACAATAGGATCTTCAGTATATTTTAAGCACTTACTTTGATTAGATTTAAACATATTATTAACAGATTCTTTAGTAACAGACTTTTCAAGTTCTAAAGTAACATCTATAACGCTACCGTCTCCTACAGGAACTCTAAACGCAAGGCCATCCATCTTTCCTTTTAAACTTGGAATCACTTTACCAATTTGAGATGCTGCTCCTGTTGATGTAGGTATAATATTTAAAGATGCTGCTCTACCACGTCTTGCCATAATACCTTTTTTATGAGGAATATCTAATGTTTCTTGATCATTTGTAATAGCATGTACAGTTGTCATAAATCCTTCTTTGATTATAAATTTATCATTTATTAATTTAAGTACTGGTGCAAGACAATTAGTCGTACAACTAGCCGCGCTTATAACTTCATCAGATTTATTTAAAATATTGTGATTAACACCATATACTATAGTTTTAACTTCATCCTTAGCAGGAGCACTTATAATAACATGCTTAGCCCCAGCATCTAAATGAGCTTTGCATTTTTCTTTTGATGTAAACACACCAGTACATTCAAGAACTATATCAACACCTAATGCTTTCCATGGAAGTTTAGAAGGATCCATCTCAGCAAATACTTTGATTTTCTTATTTTTAACTATTAATTCATCAGAATCAAATGATATTTTACTTTTATTTGTTCTATGAACTGAATCATATTTATAAAGATATGCAAGTTGTACTGGATCAGTTAAATCATTAATTGCTACTACTTCTATATCCTTATCATTTTCTAATAATCTAAGTGCTGTTCTTCCTATTCTACCAAAACCATTAATTGCTACTCTTAACATAATTTCATCTCCTATTCAAAATATCCATTTCCTATAAATTCTCTTAATACGCTTGTTTGAGGTACATATTCACTCGGTATATTCAAGAAACATTTTAAGAAGTTTAATACTCTTATTGCCTCTTCATAATATACTGAATCCGGGTTAATTGAATATAATAGTGGTTCTGCATATGTTCTTAATACTCCAACCTCATATGCAAGTGAAGTATTAATTATAATATCAGCAGTTCTTTGATATGGATAAACATACTTTTCTTCACTCTTTCTCATACCCATCCAAGCATTTAATGTATCCTCAGCTGAATAACCTCTATGTTGATAATCTCTAACCATTCTTCTTATAAATCTTATATCAATTGTTGATATATGATTATGCCTATCAAGCCCAATTGGAGTAAATGGACTAATGTATACTTTTAATTTATTTTTCTTATCAATAGATGAATTTAATTTTTCATTTATTGCATGAAGCCCTTCAACTATAATAATTTGATTTTCTTTCAAACTTACAGGTTTACTTTTATATTCTTTCTCACCTGTAATAAAATTATACTTAGGCATAACTACTTCTTTACCATTTAATAAACTCTTAAGTTGTAAATTAAATAATTTCATATCAATTGCATCAATTATTTCATACTCATAACTACCATCTTCTTTTCTTGGAGTGTCTTTTCTCTCGACAAAATAATCATCAGTTGATATTACAAAAGTATCTTTTCCTTTAGATTTTAAATATAAAGCAAGCTTTTTAGATGTAGTTGTTTTCCCGCTTGAAGAAGGGCCTGATATAAAGACTACCTTAATATGTTTGTTGTTCACTATTTTAGTAGCAAGAGTTTCCATATTTTGATCATACAATATTTCATTTGTTTGAATGAAGTCAGCTATTTTACCATCAGTAATAATCTTATTAATATCTCCTGCATATCTAACTCCCATAGATAACAGCTTCTTTTCATAAGTTGTAAATGCATTCATAACAAGAGGAGAAGGAGTATAAGAAGGCAAACTATTTTCAATTGGATAACTTATTGCTATTCCATTTGGTGATATATAAGTTAAATCAAATCTACTAAGTATTTTTGTACTAGCTGGCATAAGAAAATAGAAATAGTTATATGTATCCCCTAATTCATACATAGTTACAGAGTCATTAGTCATATATTTATAATTTAATGATTTTTCTGTTTCTTTAAAACTATTAACATAATCTATCGCATCACTTCTAGAAACACTAATGTGTTTTATTTCCATGTCACTAGCAATAATTTCTTTCATTTTTTTCTTTATTGCTTTGACTGTAAACGCATCAACTTTTTTATTAATCTTAATTTCACTATATATAGACTTATCAATTGAATGCTTAATATTTACAATAGCATTATCACCATATAATTCTTTAACCGCCAAAATATACACATATTTTAAACCTTTTATGTATATTTGTCTTCCAATTCTATCACTAATTCTTATATACTTTACATTAGAGTCTTCAATCAACTCAAAATCAGTCGCAACGCAAACTCCATTAATTCTAAGTGCTATAACTTGATCATTTTGATTAATTAATTTAAGTACGTCCTTTACTTCTGTGCCTTTATCAACCTCTAAAACACTGCCATCCTCAAATGTTAACTTAACTTTATTATTCACAACTATCAACCTCTTATTATTATGATACTAATATCATATCAAAAATTCATTATTTTGTGAATATTTATTCATTATTTTATTAAAATATAACTAGGAGGAATATAATGCATATACCATATATTGTAGAAAAGTATGATGGAAGTGAAAAAGTATTCGATTTATATTCAAAACTATTATTAGAAAGAATTATATTCATAGAAGGGGAAATAAACGATAAAACAGCAAACATTATAACAGCGGAACTTTTATATTTAGATTCTTTAAATAGTGATGATATTTATATTTATATAAATTCACCAGGTGGAAGCATAACAGCAGGATTTGCTATATATGATACTATGAACTACGTAAAAAGTGATATAGTTACAATAGGTATCGGAATGTGCGCTTCAATGGCAGCTTTTTTACTATCAAGTGGTACAAAAGGTAAAAGATCTGCTCTTAAAAATACAGAAGTAATGATACATCAACCACTAGGTGGCATTAATGGACAAGCAACTGAAATCCAAATCGCCGCAGAAAGAATATTAAAATTAAAAGATAAAATAAATAAAATTCTTTCAAAAAATACAAAAAAACCTCTCTCAAAAATCAAAAAAGACACAGAAAGAGATCACTTTTTAAACTCAGAAGAAGCATTAAACTATGGAATCATAGATAATATTATCTAACCACCGATATTCTCTATTATTTCTTTTATTTTTCTAAATCTATGATTAATACAACTTTTACTAATAGGTTTTTCAGTTTCACTACTTATTATTTCTGCTAGCTCAGCCATTGAACTTTCAGGATATTTTTCTTTATAAAAACAAATTTCTTTAATTTTATCATCAAGAAGGTCTATATCAATTAAACCCTTAAGTTTCGCTATTAATTTTAGTTGTTCATTACTGGCTTGAATACTCTTATCAACATTTGCCTGCTCACAATTATTTAAACGATTAGTCATATTTTTATGATCCCTGTATATTCTTATATCTTCAAAGTAGAAAAGAGCATTAGTGGCATTAAGCATTTTAATAAAATCACTTATTCTCTCAGCTTCTTTAATATATACCATATAATTTTTATCACGCTTTATTAATTTACTCTTAAAATGCATTTCATTTAACAAGTTATTAACATACTCTGCAGTATTATAATTAGATATTACAAACTCACAATGATATCTACTAGTTTTAGGATCATTTATGCTACCACACATTAAAAACACTCCTCTTAAATATGATTGCTTATCACGAATGTCATCCACCAAATATAATGAAGGAACATAAATTCTTTCATTATTTTTTATTATACATAAATCATTAAGTATCAAATCCACCTTATCTCCAACTATTAATACAATAAGTTTATTGCCTCTAAGTGTATTAACCTCACCTGTATCCATTTTAATATCAATATGATATATTTCTTTTAATAGTTTATATATTCTTTTAGCTACACTTGCATTTTCAGTATATATTTCAAATTTATTATCTTCTATTTTAACTGAAATATTTAGAATTCCGGATAATTCAGCCATATTTTCAGATAAACTATATATATCATTACTAATTTCTGTTTTAATTTTACTTGTAAAAGACATACGAATCACCAACATAATTATAATTTAAAAACAGAAAAAACACAAATAAAAAGATATAAATTAATGAAGTTGTCAATAGAAAGTAGACAGTAAAAAGATATTTATTTAAACCCTAGTTGAGTTC
>ENA-ORMS01003558-ORMS01003558.1-human-gut-metagenome-genome-assembly--contig:-NODE-3558-length-10081-cov-3.218731_pt1 | contig 10081 bp, 5 predicted proteins | sample MGYA00242104_ERZ508997 | MGnify/ENA primary metagenome ERZ508997 (study PRJEB26280, sample SAMEA2338704) | human gut metagenome | biome: human gut; feature: human-associated habitat; material: faeces... | reverse complement strand
TATGGCAACAGCCGGTGACCGGAGAAGTGGAAGCAAAAGCAGGAGACACACTTACCCTGACCATTCATGTGACTGGAAATGCAGGTGCATGGGGAACCATTGATGATGTGTTCTTATATTGCGCAAAACAGCAGAGTGAAGACAGCGGAAACACAGAAGATAAGGGAAACACCGGAGACAGTGGAAACACCGGAGACAGTGGCAATACAGGTGATAGTGACAATACCGGAGATAAAGATAACACGAAAGATGACGCCGGCAGCAGCGATCATGGTAATTCCGGCAGCGACAATAACAACAGCAATAACAATAGTAACAACAGCGCAAATGGCAGCACAGCAAATGACAGCGCGAACAACAGTGTAGCCGGTAACAACACAACTGTGACAGGAACTGTCACAGACACAACCAAGTCTGATACCAATAAGACTGAGACCGCAAAAGAAAAAATTGTGATCCCGGATAAAGCAGTGGAGACAAATAACAAGGCGGAAGCAGGAACAGCAAAAACAAAGTTGAAAACAAGTGGACAGTCCCTTGCAGAGGCGCTTTTGACAGAAGAAGAACTTGCACTTGTGAAAGCAGGGACAAAGATCAATGTCGAGATGGACGCAAAAGACATCAGCGATACTGTAAGCAGAGAAGACAAGAAGTTAGTAGAGCAGAAACTGGAAAACTATGAAGTCGGAACTTATCTGGATATCACGTTATTTAAACAGATAGGAGACAACGGAAGTACACAGGTGACAGAGACCAACGGAGCGATTGAGATCACAATTCAGATTCCGGATGCACTTTTAAATACAGATGCTTCCATCAACAGGGTATATAAGATCATCCGTATCCATGATGGAGCAGCAGAGGTGTTAGACGGAACATTCGAGAATGGATATTTCACATTTGCAACCGACAAATTTTCTGTATATGCATTGGTTTATCAGGATGTAGACAGCACCGGAACCGTGCTCACAGCTCCAAAGACAGGGGATGACTGGAACCCGGCGGACGCTTATCTGCTGCTGATGATGGGCTGTGTGATACTGACAGCCGCCTGCAGACGCAGAAAAAGCTTTAAATATTAAAAAACATCATAATAATTGCCTGAAATAATCAAACATAAGCTCTTTCTTTCCTATTATAAGTATGCTATAATAAACGCAGATTTTGGAAAAAGAAATGGTTGAGAAGTGAATCTGCACAATCCTTTCAGAACGGAGGAAGACATGACAGAAGGCGGTTTTTTAGTTTTCATGGGAATTTTATTACTTTTGGTTGTCATCGTTGTTGTGATAGCGGTTGTTTCATCTGTGGCAGGTGCGGCAGCAGCAATCGTTGATGATGAAGACAGCGAAGATGAATAGAACAGGGTGAGAACAGAATAGTGGGGCGGTACTTTTGTGCCAGTCCCCTTTTTGCAGGTCTTATGGATACTGCGAAATGTCCCGAGATCGAATCATAAGAAAGGAGACAGAGATTATAATGCAGTTACTTACATTTTTGTTAAATGGAGTGAAGTTTGGTATTCCTGTCAATGATGTGGAATCCATTGAAACAAGAATGAATGTGGTGAATATTCCAAATTCACTGCCACAGGTTCATGGGATCATGAATCTGCACGGAGAAGTTATTGCAGTGTACAGTCTGGCAGAACAGTTTCATTATCCGGAACAGGAAATCAACAATATCATCGTTGCATCCATGAATGGTACAAAGATTGGGCTTGAGGTTGGAAACGTGGATGAGATTATTGATGTCCCGGATGAGAAGGTTATTTCCATGCCAGTCATTATGAAAGCAGTAGAAAATTGTTTTGATGAGGTTGCTTCCTATGCAAAAGAACTGATCGTTCTGATCGAGGTATCAAAGCTGATGCCGGAAGCAGAGCAGCAGGCAATACAGAAATTGGTAGAACAACAGTCATAAACAAAAAAGAGTAAAGCCTCTGTTATTATATATTGGAAAGATACAGTCTCGTGGGATGGAGTACCGATAGGTACTCCATTTTTGCGTAAATAGGAAATTTTGTTCCATTTCTAAAATAATTCTAAATTCTGTCCGATTTTCCTTGCATTTTGATGAGAGAGGAGTAAACTGATTTTTACCGACCGACCGGTCGGTTTTGGCTTGCGGGAATGCAATAGCCAATCAGACATATAATTTTTCAGGAGGAACGAGAATGATCCCGAAGTATAGTGTAAAACGTCCATACACAGTATTAGTGGCTGTTGTACTGGTGATCGTTTTAGGAGTTGTTTCACTGACGAGAATGACAACGGATCTGCTGCCACCAATGAATCTGCCGTATGTGATCGTTGTTACAACAGATGTGGGTGCAAGTCCGGAGGAAGTGGAAAAGGATGTGACATCGCCAATCGAAGCGGCAATGGCAACGACTTCCAATATTAATAGCGTAAGTTCCATGTCCTATGATAACTATTCTATGGTTATTTTGGAGTATGAACAGAGCACGAACATGGATTCTGCTATGATTGAGATTCAGCAGCAGCTGGATCAGTTGACCGGACAGTTCCCGGATTCAGCGGGCTCACCGATCATTATGCAGATTGATCCGGATATGATGCCGGTCATGATCGGATCTGCGGATGTGGATGGTATGGATCAGGCAGAGATATCTAATTATGTAGATAATGAATTATTACCGCTGCTTGAGAGTATCGAGGGTGTGGCATCTGTGACGGCAACAGGTGTGCTGGATACGGACCTTCAGGTAACCATGAATCAGGAAAAAATAGATGCTTTAAACGAACAGATTTTAAGCAAAATAGATGCCCGGTTTACAGATGCACAGGCAGAGTTAGATAAGGCATCTTCCCAGATCGACAGTGGGAAAAAGAAGCTTTCCGATAGTGAAAAAGAGATGGGAAGCCAACTTGGAGCAGGTGAAAATGAGATCATTAATAATAAAATCCAACTGTTTAACACCGAAGCAGATCTGACCACACAATTATCAGATCTTCAGAAATCACAGTCGTCCATGGATGGTGCAATCAAGTTGTTACAGTCAGCTTATGATGGAGCAACACAGTTACAGAGCGCGATTGACGGTTTACAGAAAGCAAAAGACGGTGTCAGCCAGGCGAAGAGTGGGGCAAAGCAGTTATATCAGGCGCACGATGGTGTAATGGCAATTTTAACAGCAAAAAATCCAATGACAGGTGCAGACATGACAGTGGAGGAAGCGCTTGCAGCAGCGGTTCAATATGGTCAGATGACACAGGAACAGGCGAATCAGTTGAAAACAGTGATTTCAACTTTACAGGCAGATCCTAAAATGTTAGAAGCATATAAAAATGCGGCCAGCGAATCCGATTTCGTCGCCTACATGGAATCCACAGCCATTGCCCAGATCAACGCACAGGCAGGGACTACCTATACAAGTGAGAGTGACATTGCAAGCCAGATCGTGACCTTACAGTCAAAACTGGACGACATCAATGTGATGCTGATGAATCAGGCATCCTCTTTTGCAGATGCAGGCGTGACGCTGACTTCTTACAAAGACATTCCGGCTGCAATCTCAAAATTAAGTGAGAGCAAGACGCAGATCGCGGCGGGAATTGCGACAATCGAGTCCGCCCAGACACAGGTGGCAGACGGTAAAACATCTTTAGATGACGCATTAGTGACTTTAAATGAATCCCAGATAGCCGGTATCATGGAGATGAGCAAGGGATATGCGGATCTTGCTGTTGCAGCAAATAAGATCGAAGAGGGACAGAGCCAGTTAGATGATGCAAAAGAGCAGGCAAAAGATTCAGCGGATCTGAACACAATCCTTACAATGGATACCTTAAAAAATCTTCTGACAGCACAGAACTTCTCCATGCCGGCAGGTTATGTGACAGAGGGAGACGAGCAGTATCTGGTGCGTGTCGGAGATGAGGTGACATCCAAGGCAGACCTTGAAAATCTCGTCCTGATGGATCTTGGTATGGATGGTATCGAACCGATCAAACTGTCGGATGTGGCAGATATCGAATACATTGACAATTCCGGAGATTCCTATTCCAAAGTGAATGGAAATCCGGCGGTAATGCTTTCGATTGAAAAGCAGACCGGCTATTCCACCGGAGATGTGACAGACCGGTTATTGGATAAATTTGACAGCCTGGAAAAAGAAAATACAGATTTACATTTGAGCGTTCTCATGAATCAGGGTATTTACATTGACATGATCGTGAAATCAGTCGTAGAAAACATGATCGTGGGAGCCATCCTTGCAATTATTGTATTGTTATTATTCTTAAAAGATATCAAACCTACACTTGTAATAGCATGTTCCATTCCGCTCAGTGTTGTTTTTGCAGTGGTACTGATGTACTTTACGAATATTACGTTAAACATCATTTCACTGTCGGGTCTGGCACTCGGAATTGGTATGTTGGTGGATAACTCCATCGTCGTGATCGAGAATATCTATCGATTGCGTGGGGAGGGACATTCGATTCGAAAGGCAGCCGTGGAGGGTGCTTCACAGGTGACAGGAGCAATCATAGCATCCACACTTACAACCATCTGTGTATTTGCACCGATTATTTTTACAGAGGGTATCACAAGACAGTTATTTGTGGATATTGCGCTGACAATTGCATTTACGCTTGCAGCGAGTCTTCTCGTGGCATTGACTTTCGTGCCGATGATGGCAGCAGGATTATTAAAAAATACAAAAGAGATCAGGCATAATTTCTTTGACAAAGTAAAAGAGGTTTATGGAAAAATTTTAGCAGTATGTCTGCGTTTTAAGCCAATCGTATTTATCGCGGTGATCGTATTGCTTGGAACAAGTGTTGTGGCAGCATTTTCCAGAGGATATTCTTTCATGGATATGAATATGGAAACGAACCAGATCAGTGCGACGATTTCAGCAAAAGAGGATCAGACACTAACGTTTGACGAACTGACAGAAATGGCAGATGAAGTCGTGGAAAAAGCATTGACGATCGATGGCATTGAGACCATTGGTGCCATGGCAGGCGGAAGTGTTCTTTCCATGATGGGAAGCAGTTCTACAGACAGTATTTCCATGTATATGATTTTGGATGAAGAATCTGAAGTGAGCAGTGCAGATGTAATCGAACAGTTGGATGAACTGACCAAAGACATGGACTGCGAAGTTACAACAGACACCTCTGCTTCTGATATGACATCACTTATGGGAAGTGGACTGACGATCAATGTAAAAGGAAATAATCTTGACAAACTGCAGGAACTTGCAGGCGAGGTTGCAAAAGTCGTAGAGAACACCGAGGGAACTGTGGATGTGGATGATGGACTTGCCAATACGACACCGTCTTTCACCATTTCTGTAGACAAGGAAAAAGCTGCGAAATATGGCATGACCGTTGCACAGGTATTCCAGCTTGTTTATGGGGAGATGGCATCCTCAACATCTGCAACGACAATCTCTACCGATGTAAATGATTATCAGGTTTATGTACAGAGCGAGGAGCAGTCCGATGTTACATTGGATGATATCAAAAACCTGACCTTTACCTATACAGACAGAGAAGGAAACGAGACAGAAGTAGAGCTTTCTGATATTGCACAGTTTGAGGAAGGTTACACCTTAGGATCGATCAACCGTGATGCGCAGACCAGATATATCAGTGTGACCGCAGGAGTGGATGATGACCATAATGTCAGTCTGTTAAGCAATGAGATCCAGAAAGAGTTAGATAAGATCGATCTGCCGGAAGGATACTCCATTGAGATGGCAGGTGAGGACGAGATGATCGCAGATGCGATGAATCAGTTGTATCTGATGCTTCTTTTGGCAGTTATCTTCATTTACCTTGTCATGGTAGCACAGTTCCAGTCACTGTTGTCGCCGTTTATCATTATGTTTACAATCCCGCTGGCATTTACAGGCGGTCTGTTCGCACTTTACTTTACCGGCAACGAAGTCAGCGTTGTGGCAATGATCGGATTTGTCATGCTTGCCGGAATTATCGTAAATAACGGTATCGTTATGGTAGACTTTATCAACCAGCTCCGCCGTGGCGGAATGGAGAAAAAAGATGCCATTATCGAATCAGGAAAAACGAGACTCCGTCCGATCCTTATGACCGCACTCACCACGATCCTGTCCATGTCCACGATGGCAGTCGGACTTGGAGAAGGTTCAGAAATGATGCAGCCAATGGCGATCGTAACGGTTGGCGGTTTGTTATATGGTACACTGTTAACCCTGATCGTTGTTCCATGTATTTATGATGCATTCAACCGCAATAAGAGCATGGTCGAGGAGGACTTATAATGGATGAGCAGAAACTGATACAGGATCCATCACAGAAAGTACTTGCCATGTATCAGGCAGTCATTGAGTTCATTAATGAAGGCTGTGATATCAACACTTTAAAAGTAGCTGATATCACAGGCCGGGCAGGCATTGGAAAAGGAACGGCATACGAATATTTTTCTTCAAAGGAAGAGATAATCTCTTCTGCAATTTTATATTATGTGAAAGTGTGCTTTGAAAAACTGCAGGTAATTTCTACAGATAACAGAACGTTTCAACAGAAAATTAACGAGGTCATGGATTTTATTGATGAGCATGTAAAAGAAAAGCAGGGTGTCTTTTTCCTGATAAAAATGGTATTGGAATCATACGAGATACCAAAGAATCTGAAAGATGAGTATGAGCGTATGAAACACCAGTGCTGCGATAAGGAGAAAAACGAGATTATCGACTGCATTGTGGAGGAGGGTGTCCGCGAAGGTCTGATCCGGGAGGAGAATGTTTTCCTGCGAAGAGCCGCGGTCGAAACCCAGCTTTCGGTCTATTTTATGTACCGCATTGCAGCAGAGAAAAAAATCGAACTTGACCTGGAGGCAGATTCTTTGAGAGAATATATCTATCAGAATATATTGAAATTATTAGGATAGAAAGAAGGAATGAATATGTTAACATTTTTATTTATCGTGCTAATGCTGGGCGTTTTTGGAAAACTGCTTGTTTTTGCAATCAAGGCAACATGGAGCATTACCAAGATTATTGTTAATATTGTATTTTTGCCATTAGTCATTATTGGATTATTTGTGAGTGGTCTGGCATATGCAGCGCTGATCGTACTTGCAATTGTAGGAATTGTTTCACTGATCAAAGATCACATGTAAAAACTGATCAAAGATCACGTGTAAAAAATCAGTTGACAAATGCTACGTTAGCTTTTATCATGAGAGAAGATATAAAAAAGGTGATGAGAAAGAGGAGTACACACAGACACCTGAAAGAGAATGACATTCACCGGCTGAGAGATGTCACCAGAACATGTTGTGTGGAAGGTAGCTTTTGAACCGTCGTGCCGAACCTGTCTGTTTTGTATATGAGTAGGAGAACTTGTATACGGATCATGCGGAGAAGAGTTTTCGTATATCGAAGAACAGTCAGAAGTAAGTGGGAACGGGTTGTCCCCGTTACAGGACAGTGGCTTAGGAATGAGCCTGCAGAGATATGTTGTTTTTACAACATAACAAAGGTGGTACCGCGTTGACACGCCCTTTGCATCCGTATGGATGTGAAGGGCTTTTATTTTTTTAAGAAAGGAAAAAGACAAATGAAGGAATTAGCAAAGACCTATGACCCAAAGGGCATTGAAGAACGTCTCTATAAAAAATGGGAAGACAACGGTTACTTCCATGCAGAAGCAGACCGCAGCAAGAAACCATTCACGATTGTGATGCCTCCACCAAACATTACCGGACAGCTTCACATGGGACACGCATTAGACAATACCATGCAGGATATTTTGATCCGCTACAAGAGAATGCAGGGTTACAATGCATTATGGCAGCCTGGAACAGACCACGCTTCCATTGCAACCGAAGTAAAAGTCATCCAGTCCTTAAAAGAAAAAGGAATCGACAAGGCAGATCTTGGAAGAGAAGGTTTCTTAGAGAAATGCTGGGAGTGGAGAGAGGAATACGGTAACCGTATCATCAACCAGTTAAAGAAACTCGGATCTTCTGCTGACTGGCAGAGAGAACGTTTTACCATGGATAAAGGATGTTCTGATGCCGTACAGGAAGTTTTTATTAAATTATATGAAAAAGGATATATCTACAAGGGTTCCCGTATCGTAAACTGGTGTCCGGTTTGTAAGACATCCATTTCCGATGCAGAGGTAGAGCATGAGGAGCAGGACGGATTCTTCTGGCATATCAACTACCCGGTAGTTGGCGAGGAAGGAAGATTCGTTGAGATTGCGACGACAAGACCGGAGACTTTATTCGGAGATACCGCTGTTGCTGTAAACCCGGATGATGAGAGATACAAAGACATCGTTGGAAAAATGTTAAAACTTCCGATGACAGACCGTGAGATTCCGGTGATCGCTGATCCATATGTAGACAAAGAGTTTGGAACAGGATGTGTGAAGATCACACCAGCCCATGACCCGAACGACTTTGAGGTTGGAAAACGCCACAACCTGGAAGAGATCGTTGTCATCAATGACGATGCAACCATGAACAAGTTAGCAGGAAAATATGAGGGAATGGACCGCTACGAGTGCAGAAAAGCATTAGTAAAAGATTTAGAGGAAGCAGGACTTTTAGTAAAAGTTGTTCCACATTCCCACAACGTAGGTACACATGACCGCTGCGGCACAACCGTTGAACCAATGATCAAACAGCAGTGGTTCGTGAAAATGGACGAGATGATCAAACCGGCAGTTGAAGGCGTAAAAAATGGTGATATCCAGTTACTTCCAAAACGTATGGAGAAGACATACTTCAACTGGACAGACAATATCCGTGACTGGTGTATTTCCAGACAGTTATGGTGGGGACACAGAATCCCGGCATACTACTGTGATGAGTGTGGCGAGATGGTAGTTGCCAAAGAAGCACCTCATAAGTGTCCGAAATGTGGATGCACCCATATGACACAGGACCCGGATACCTTAGATACCTGGTTCTCCTCTGCTTTATGGCCATTCTCAACACTTGGCTGGCCGGAAAAAACAGAAGACTTAGATTACTTCTATCCAAATGATGTTTTAGTAACCGGATATGATATTATCTTCTTCTGGGTAATCCGTATGATCTTCTCCGGTTACGAGCAGATGGGCAAAGCGCCATTCCATACCGTATTATTCCACGGTCTGGTACGTGACTCCCAGGGACGTAAGATGAGTAAGTCCCTTGGAAATGGTATCGATCCGTTAGAGGTTATTGACAAATACGGTGCTGACGCACTTCGTCTGACACTGATCACAGGCAATGCACCTGGTAACGATATGCGTTTCTACTGGGAGAGAGTAGAGTCTTCCAGAAACTTTGCCAATAAAGTATGGAATGCTTCCCGTTTCATCATGATGAACTTAGAGGGCGCAGAGATCAAAACCCCTGCTCTCGATGAATTAAAGGCAGCCGACAAATGGATTTTATCCAGAGTGAACACACTTGCAAAAGATGTGACAGAGAACATGGATAAATTCGAGATGGGTATCGCCGTACAGAAAGTTTATGACTTTATCTGGGATGAATTCTGTGACTGGTACATCGAGATCACAAAAGTTCGTACCTATAATAAAGAGAATGATCCGGCATCTGCAAATGCAGCATTCTGGACCTTAAAGACGGTACTGACAGAGGCATTAAAGCTGTTACATCCATTTATGCCGTTTATCACAGAGGAGATTTTCTGCACACTGCATCCGGAAGAAGATACCGTTATGCTTGCAAAATGGCCTGAGTACAAAGCAGAATGGAACTTTGCAGCAGAGGAAGAGATGGTAGAACACTGCAAAGACCTTGTAAAAGGTGTTCGTAACCTCCGTACTGAAATGGATGTTCCACCATCAAGAAAAGCAAAGATTTTCATTGTATCTGACGATGCGAAAATCAGAGACACGTTTGAATCAAACAAAGAAGTTTATGTAAACCTTGCAGGTGCAAGCGAGATCGCTGTTCAGGCAGATAAATCAGGAATTGAAGAAGATGCTGTCTCTGTTGTGATCCCTGGTGCAACACTGTACCTTCCACTGGAAGATCTGGTTGATTTTGAAAAAGAAAAAGAGCGTCTCCAAAAAGAACAGGCACGTCTTGAGAAAGAACT
>ENA-ORMS01003557-ORMS01003557.1-human-gut-metagenome-genome-assembly--contig:-NODE-3557-length-10084-cov-2.965500_pt1 | contig 10084 bp, 10 predicted proteins | sample MGYA00242104_ERZ508997 | MGnify/ENA primary metagenome ERZ508997 (study PRJEB26280, sample SAMEA2338704) | human gut metagenome | biome: human gut; feature: human-associated habitat; material: faeces... | reverse complement strand
GTGCGATTAAATGCCGCGTCGTGCGCCGTTATGTCTGCCGCCTGCTGTTTTTGTAGAGCTTCCAAGACTGCCGTATATTTTTGCGTATTGAGAGCCGACAGTTGCCCCAATATTGTGACAAGCCCTGTAAATATCGCGCCAAGCGCGCCTGAATCCCATAGAGTCTGTATTACTTCACCCATTTTGCGCTCCCGTTTCTTCGGCGGATTCCGCCTGTTTTGTCGCGCTTTCCGCAAAGGCAATGCACCAAGCGGCTCTGCCCAATTTGCGCACGAGCGAATACATACCCAGCGCTTTTAATTCCTTCCACCACTTCCAGCTTGGCGCGCGGTACAAAATTTCGTCGAGCATATTTGCCCTAAATTCCTTGTCGGCTTCGAGCCTTTTTTCCTCTGTGCCGTCCGACTTCGCATAGCGCCAGTCATGCACTGCCGCCGAATACTCTATGAAAGAAAACGCCCTTGTGAGCTTTAAGCGCGAGTCGTTCGAGAGTCCCGAACCGCCCACTCCGTTGCAAACTTCGCAAAGTTCGTCGATTCCCGCATCGAAAAATTCCTGCGGCGCGGACAACCCCGCTTTCTGAATGCCCGCGCGGATAGCCGCCATTTTCTCTTTTGTGTATATCATAATTATCCTCCTGCATTAAGCTTGCTCCTGCGTTTCTTCCGATTCCGCCTCAATATCAGCGGGAATCAAGAGCGCCGCAATTTGCGCGACTATCGCGTCGGGAAGCCGGTCAACGTAGCTTTCGCCGTAAACGTACGGCTTCGAGAGTCCGTCGCTCCATTCCTCACCGCTCGGGAATTTTGTTATTGCCTCTCCTTTGAGAGTGATTTCTTTGAGCGCAAAGTATATTTCCACGCCTTCCTTACTTTTGATTAAAACTTTCTTAGCCATTGGATTGATTTATTTGAGTTTTGATTTCGTCGACAAAAACTTTTATTGACTGGTCGTTGTCGCCGGCAACAGTGCCGCTTCCTTGCACTGTCGCGTCATTGGAGTTGCCCGAAGCGTCTTTGACAAGCGTAGTAGTTGCATTCCGCGCGATTGTGTAGTTTTCGAGCGCGAGATTGCAGCGCGAATAGTAGGTATCAGATAATGTGATAGTTCCAGACGTTAGAGCACTGAATGCCATTTGTATTGTCCCCTTCCCCGCGAGAGAACTTTCGCAATTAAATTTTATCCTATAATGCCCCGATGCCGTTATACCCAATGAAGCATTTCCATAAAAGCCTCCGCCTTCCGCAGAATTTTTTTGGGTAGTTAATTCTGTCGAATAGTCATAGATTTCGGCGTGAGCTTTTTGGCAATCTGTATAAACTTCAAAAGATGGTGTTCCCGAAAATGAAAGTTCAATATCTATTGTAAAAGTGAAATTAAATCCACTTGGAATCACTCCGCCTGTAACGCGCGGATATGAAAGAGTTGAAGTTCCCGAACAAGTAGCGGTATCTCCCGAAACTGACCAGCCGCTCCCGTACATCCCTGTAAATTGGTTGCCAATAAGCGAAGGCGGAATAAGTCTGCCAGCCGCATAGTCTGCGATTGTGTACGGCGCGGCTGGCGCGCTTATATCAAAGTTAAAAACGTACAAATTGCGCAACATCATCGGATTCGCCGAAGCAGGCTGCGACGAATCATTTGGATTGGAAGTATTTACAGCGTAATTAACAGTTCCGCTTAAAGAATCTAATGTTAATCCTTTGTAAGGAGTTGTAGCTACTTTTGCTCCGTCAACGTATATATCAAAATTAACAGGCGTTGATTCTAATTCTCTGCAAATTCCTACAATAGTATGCTCCTTACCCAAAAATGTATCCTTGTCAAAAAAGTAAGATACTTCTGAATACGATACAGTTCCGTCTGTATTTTTTGAAATTCTTAACTGAATATTAGGATTGTTTTTTACGTTGTTAAAACATATTGAACCCCATAACGCCCCAGTTCCGCTGTTTCCAAACTGAAATATTGTTTGAATTCCCTCGGTTGAGCCTTCCCACGAATCGACCCGCACTGTCGCGCAAATCGAGAACGGGAAATTGGGAATCGCAAAATTCGACCCAAAAAGTTTTCCTTTGTCGAAATACAAAGTGCCATACGGAAGCTTGGAAAGGTGTGAATCTAAAACTTTATTTTCTATTGCAGTAATAGTATTTTCTGCCGCATTTATATTTCCCTCTATAATGTTTATTTCAGATTCTATTTCGTTTAGCGACTGTTCCGTACTTTCGGCGCTTGCGTAAAGATCTTGCGCTTCGGATTTTTTCAAATATTCCGAATGCTCGTGGGTGGCGTCGGCTTTCTGCGAGCATGCGGATTCTATTGATTGCAGAGTTTCGGCCGCGGAAAGCGCGCCTAAATTTTCGAGGGCAACCGCCTTATCAAGTAAATCCGAGAGGTTTTTGTCTTTTTGTAAAAAAATACCTTTCGCGTCTTCCGTTTTTAAAAAAGACTGCACAATTTCCGTTTCCGCCGCCGGAGAATCTCCAAATGATTCTTCAATATTTATCCAGCCCTGCGTGAAAGTTGTCCGTTTCCCTTCGGGGGAAAATGCGCATATGCGAATCCATTTTGAGCCTGCTTCAAATGCGTTTTCCTCCGCCGCAACTTCTATTATTGCATTAAAGGAGCAAGTGTCGGATATGTCGGAAATATCCTCAGTGCTTTTGGAAAGTAGGAGCTTTACGCTTCGCGGCGACGGCGCGTTTCTTGCGCCAATATCGAATATCTCGACAGATACTCTCGCTACGGCTGACGCGGATATGCTCTCGCCGGATTTTGCGAGCGTTATTGCAAATTCGATGTCGTCGTGCGACTTTAACGAAATCTCGCGCGAAGTCTGCGCGTTTTTCGGAGAGTCCGAATTTTGCGAGTCGGCGCGTATTATTATTCTGTTTGTGATTGAATTGCTTTGTGTAGCCATGATGGGCTACAAATATCACACAACAGTGATAGCCGCAAATTTACTTTGGGAAGAGTTGATTGGGGAAAAGTTTTGGGAATTTTTGAGTCGCTATTTTCTTTTACCGTTTTTGGCGGCGTCGAGTTCAACTTCAAAGAGCAGGTCGTCGCGGCAAACAGTGCTATATGAAGGGCAGTGTGGAAGCTCCAGATTGCGTTTGAGACACCAGTTTTTAAAGGCGGCGTAGAATTCCGGACGCTGGCAGTATGCTATCGCTCTTACCGTGTCGGAGAAATCCATATCGCGGGATTTTAGTATGCCTTCTATGACAGACATTGTGAGGCCGACTTGTTTTTCAATATCGCCAAAGTGAGCAGTTGCTCCTCCCGGTTCTATGCTTGCGGTTCCGGATATTATTATGCGCCTTGAATATTCGGTATCGATTTCCACAGCCCTTGAAAACGAGCTTCCGTATTCGGGCGCACCACATTGCAGAGGGGATTGAAGCTCGCGCACGTCCCAAAATCTATTGGTGCCGTCGCTTTTTATGGCGAGTATTCCGCTTTCAATCTTGGCTCCCGCGGGATTGGGAGCGCCGATTCCCGTGCTTGCGGGTAGCAGCGCTTTAAATATGCCTTCTTTCTGGAAAAACTCAGTTCTGGCGCGGTTAAATTCGGAGTACCAGTCGAGCAATTCAAAATTGTAAAACCAAGTTCTTGCAATGTCTGTAAATTTATATCCTCCGCTTTCGAGCAGGCGCTTCATCTCCGAGAGATTTTTTAAAGTTTCCCCGTAGCCCTCAGCATCGGATTTTCCCGGCGTTATTCCGAAGCTTCTAAAATATTTTATCCCGCCGCATACGTTGCGGTAAAGTAGTCTCCTACTTTGTTAAAATTCGCGCGCGTCCCTCTAATTGCGGTAATATGGGCGCCTGCGAGAACCGGAAGCTCATTTTCGCGGAGCGGTAAGATATGGTTTGCCGGTATTCCCTCCAAAATATTTCCTGCCGCTTCCGCCACCCACTTTGGCCCGAATAGTTCTGCGCAGACAATCTGGGCGCCGAGGTTTTGCATTGTGCGTAATGCGCGCCCGAATTCGGAAACAGCCTCATCATGCGATTCGAATATGAGCGGCATGTGAAGTTCGGCGATATCTGTATCGAGCAGTATTTCTCTCATGTTTATTATTTCCTCCCTTTGGCGAAACGGCGCTTAAAGTATCGATAGTTGCGCGCCGTACATTTACATAAAAATACGTGTGCGGAATCTGTCAATCCTTTGTATTGAAATTGAGTTTTTTATATAAAACAAATCTGCGCGCCAATGTTTGCCAAGTTCCGTATTTTTTGTTTAATATGCGCTTATGGAAAAAATATTTTATGGGGGGATAATTAGGGAAACAAAAAAAGCTTCGGCTTAACCGAAGCTTTTTGAAGTTTTGTTAGCGAGTAATGCTTTCCGCAGCAAATAGGGCTATCTTTTCCTACGCGCCGCTATTGCAAGCGCTAAAAGCCCTATCAGCGCGCCTATCTCGGCCGGTTCCGGGACGCTTGCGAACGATACCGTAAGCGTATTGCCCACCCATTCAAAATTTGCGAAGCAGTTTTCAAGATTCTTCGCGTAAAAATCTTCATTTGCGTCGTCGGAGAAGCCTTCGCGTTCGGTTGCCGTCAATAGCTCGTAGAAGAATTCTTCATTGTCTATATTCTCGGATAACATTTCATAGCCGTTAAAGTCCACTCCTATTGGGCCGTCTCCAAGTTTTGAGAGTTTGCCGTCAACTGTTATTTTGTCGGCGATTCCGCTATTGAGGGCATCGTTGCCGTAAAGGATAATGTCGCCGCCGTACCAGTCGGCGCCGGATACTGTAACTCCGCCGTCTATGCCGCCAAATGCGCCGCCTGTCATAGTTAGTTTGCCGAGGGCGGTTGAGCTTTTCATTATAAGAGTTCCGCTTTCGACTTCCACTGTGCCGCTAAATTGCGCGTCTGCGTGGATTATCTGCTTTTTCCCGTCAATGCCGGCCATTTTAACGCTCATTACAGTAGTGACGTCGTTGGCGGGCTTTTCGCTGAATTCGCCGCTGAATTCGCAATCCACTTCGTTTGTAAATATCAATTTTACCGTGCTCGATTCCATTGTGCGCGAGTTGTTCGTAAAAACGCCCATGCCGTCAAGACCGCCGATTTTTGCGTAAATGTGCGTCGCCCCAGGCGCGGGCTTCGAGGAGCTCCAGCTTATGACGTTTACCCTGTTTAAAATATTTAGCCGCGGGAGCTCTCCGGTGCTGGAAGGCGTCATTCTCACGACTCCGTCTATTACAATGTCGGGCGTGTTTTCCGAGTGCAGCGCGGATGTGTCTTCATTCCAGACATTCAAGCCGACAGTTGAATTGCCTGTTATGTTGAAATCTCCGTTTACTGTTAGGTATTTCATGCAGGCATCTTCATTCATAGTGACGTTTTTCCCGGCGCTGTCACCCATAGTTGCGAGGCAAACGCCCGAAGCGTCTCCGCCGAAGTATATAATTGATTTTGCGCCGTCGCTGCCTATATCGACGCTCCCAAGCGTAACTTCAGGTTGCGTTGAATTGAATTTTGACGACCCAAACACTACTGTCGCCGAAGATGTTCCGCCTGTAAACGTAAAATTGCCAATATTCCAGTATGCATTGTTGGCGTCGGAAATTAGCATTGTTTTGGCGCTTGCGTTGTCGCCAGTTATCAGATTGCCCTTAGAGTCATAATATGATTCGATGGTGTTATAGTTGAAGTTCACTATTGATATCGAACCCAAGTTAAGAGTTGGGGTTGTTATATTGTAATAGTATCCCTCTCTGCGCATGCTTATGGGCAAGTGCGCTTCGTAGTCTATTACCCAATTCGCGTCCGTAGAGTTGACATTCGTCCCCTCAGATGGCGGTACATATTCGCTTCTTGATGTACTCCAAGATGCTGCGTCGACGACATTTGGCATTTTTTGATATCCCGTTGCGTCTCCCCAAAAATAAAATGTATTTTCAGCTGCTGAGAGCATGCCACAGCAATTTAGAGCCAAGGTGAAAAGTATTATTTTGAAAGATAGTTTACTCGCATCCATACGGATATTTTTGCCGTTTTTTTAATAAAGTCAACTTATTTTACGACAACTAAAAAATGCCTATCTTCCTAGAATAAGAATGCAGATTGTTGTTTTACTATTGAAATATAATACCTTTGGGCAGCATGCATTGCGCAAGATTGCAATAATTGAAGCAATGCGCTATGCGAGCAGCGCTATCCTGTAAAAAATAAACGCCATGCAATATGCGAGCAGCGCGAGCCCAAAAAATTGCGCAGCTGCCATTTTTAACGACTTAGTTTCAGAGTAAGTAGTTGCGAGAGTCGCGATGCAAGGGGCTGTCATTAATATAAATATAAGTATGCTTATGCCCTGGGCTTGATTATAGTCGGCAGATATTTTTTGCCGAAGTGAAACGTCCGCATTTTTGTCGCCCGAGCCCGAGCCGTATATTATTCCGAGTTGCGATATAAATACCTCCTTCGCCGCGAGCGACCCTATAAGCGCGCTTACTATTTTATTATCGAATCCGAGGGGTTTAAAGAGCGGTTCGAGCGCATTGCCAATTCTGCCCATTGCAGTGTAGTCGAACGATTCTTTTAGCTTTGCGTTTTCTATTTGCGCCGTTTGGGAAGCTTTTGTTTTTGCGTCGATGGAGGTGTCCGCCTCTATTTTTGCGATGGCGGCATCGTAATCTTGCGTAAAATTTTTCTTTTCCGGGAATGTTGAGAGCGTCCAAAGTATTATGGACATCGCCAAAATTATCGTACCCGCCTTTTGGATAAATCCGTAGGTTTTGCACCATACTTCCAGCGCCACCGTCTTAATTCTCGGGAGCCTGTAAGGCGGCAGCTCTATCAGGAACGACGAGTCTTCGCCTTTTACGACGGTTTCGCGCAAAACTTTTGCGAGCGCCATTGCCGCCGCGATGCCTATTACATAAATTGCAAACATAACCGGGCCACAGTACTTTGGCGCAAAAAACGCGGGGATAAGCAGCATGTAAACGGGGAAGCGCGCCCCGCAGCTAAATAGCGGAATCACCATAATCGTCGCCAGCCTTTCCATTCGCGATTTTAGCGCGCGCGTTGCCATAATGGCCGGGACCGAGCAGCCGAAGCCAAGAAGCATTGGAATCACGCTGGAGCCGCTTAGCCCAAACCTTCGCATAAACCTGTCGCAAAGGAATGCCGCCCTTGCCATATATCCGCTGTCTTCGAGAATCGAGAGCGCAAGGAAGAGCAGGGCGACATTCGGCAGAAATACGAATACTCCGCCGACTCCTCCTATGACGCCCTCAATAACGAGCTTTTTTAGGAAAGGCATGCTGTCGGGCCACGAAGCCCCTATTGCGCCTGCGAGCACCGCAAAAAAATGTTCAAGCACTGCCATCAGCGGTTCTCCGAGCGCAAAAACAAATTCGAATACGCCGTACATCAGCGCGAAGAAAATGGGTATGCCTACAAACCTGTTTAGAAATATGCAGTCAAGTATTCTTGTAGCATTTGCGCGGGCGTGGGCGCGGGTTTTTAGGCACGGCATGCAAATGTCGTCTATAATTTTGTACCTTGCGGCTGCCACGAGCGCGCCGGGGTTTTCGTCCGTCTGGGCTTCAAGCTCGGCGGCGCAGGCTTTTGCGGCTTCGTAAATATGCGGAGCTTTTTCGCGTATGGAGGCGGTCACTGAGGCGTCTTTTTCGAGAAATCTCACAGCCATCCAATCCGCGTACGACTTAAAGGGCGGCGGGAGGGCATCGGAAATTATTCTGGAAATTTCCGCCATTTTTCTCGTGAGGATATTGTCGCCGGAGGCCTTCCACGGGAAGTGCGCGAGGGTGCATGCGCGCGCGTTTTCCACAATGAAATTTTTAAGACCGGATACGGAGCGGGCGTCGTAGCCTGTGGTTTTAATCACCGGGCAGCCAATCGCGGCAGAAAGGGAGGCCGCATCGATGAATTTGCCCTCTTTTTCGAGTTCGTCGCTCATGTTTAGGGCTACAATCATCGGCATTTTCATCTCCGCAAGCTGCATTGTGAGAAATAGGTTTCTCTCAAAATTGGACGAATCTACGACATTTACGATAAGGTCGAAGTCCCCCGCCGAAATCGCGTCGGCGGCGACTTTTTCCTCGGCTGTGGAGGCCGATAGCGTATAGACGCCCGGCAGGTCTTCGACTTCTATTTCAAAGCCTCCCGCGCTGAACTTGCCAGTCTTCTTTTCAACTGTCACGCCGGCGTAGTTGCCGACTTTCGCCCTCATTCCCGAGAGTTCGTTAAAAATGGTCGTCTTTCCGGAGTTCGGATTCCCGGCGAGCAGTATTTTAAGATGGCCGTTTTTCATATGTTAGTTTTGCCTAACTTGGTTTTAAAAATTTTTATATGCGCTTAACCATAATGTTTCGCAGCTGGGATTTTCTCATTGAAATTTCCGAGCCGTGGACGCTTATTATCACGGGGTCCCCGAGCGGCGCCACGCGCAGTATTGAAACTGTCGAGCCTATTGTAAGGCCCATTCCGGCGTAAGTCGCGAGGTTTCCGATTTTCTTGTCTATGGAAAGGACAAGCGCGCGTTCGCCTTTTGAAAGTTCGCTAAGCGGCATCGCGTGCGGGCAAGTTGCCTCGCAGGTCGGTGAGCGGTTTGGGCAGGCTGAGCACATGCCGGTTCCGCGGCCTTTGAGGAATTTTACGAGCTTTCTCATTATTGAATCTTCGAGCGCATGCTCCATTCGGCATGCGGCGAGATCCGCTTCGCTCGCGTTTACGCCTAAAACTCCGGTGAAGAAGTCGCTAAGCAGCCTGTGCTTGCGCCTTACATTCATAGCCACGGCTTCGCCGTCTTTTGTAAGGGTTACGGGTTTATATTTTTCGTATTCTACAAGCCCCTTTTCCCTGAGCGAATTGAGCGCGGCGGTCACCGACGGCCTTTTGACGCTCATTGCGGCGGCGATGTCGGACGGCCGCCCCCGTCCCCGCCGACAGCGACGAGATTGTTTCGAGGTAGTCCTCGAGGTTTTCCGAAAGTTTTTGTTGGTTTTCGGGCATAAGAGATTTTTAATAGAATTAGACGCGCTTAATTTGTCAACTATGTTTTGACTGGCGCAAGTATTTTACTGTTATAAAAAATTTGGATTGGGCGGTAAGTCGCAGTTTCCCGGAATGCGGGGGCGGCGCTTAAAAGTCCTTCCGGCGTATTGCGCATTTTTGCGGCGCTTGCGGGGAAGAGCTTGGTAAAAATTAAAAGAGCATTTATTTTAGCAAACTTTTTTGCCTCAGATTTTGCGCGATTAATTGCATTAAACGGGTGTTGCGGCGGCCGCTGCAAGGCATATTCCGCGCGATGAGCCTGCTGCCTTTGCAAGGCAAACTTCAATATCGGGGAGTACGCGCGGCGGCAATTGGGCATTCAATTGCGCCTAATGTTGCTATTGCGCAGTCGCCCACAAAAAAAATTTGCTACGCTTCTTTTTTTTGCGGCGCGTGTTAGCGGCGGATTTCACAAAAAGCGAATCGGGACGTGCGCTTTCATGCGCTTGCCTATTCGCAAATATAGATTTTTCGCTTCGGGAGTTGAGATTGCGGTTATCCATTCGATGCCGTCTCCCTTTAATTTTGCGATAATTCTTGCGGCAAGTTCGCCGCCTATTCCGCGGCCCCTGTATTCCGGATCGACGAACAGGTCGAGCAAATACGCGTCGGAAACGCCGTCCGACAGTGCACGGAAGAAGCCGACAAGCTTTTGTCCGTCAAAAGCCCCGAAGGCGCAATACGAGTTTTTAATCGCCCTTGCTGCGCTTTCGGAACTTTCGCCCGAAGGCGACCAGCCTGCGAGTTCGTAGAGCCTTTCGACTCCGTCTGCGTACGACTTCGGGCTGTGGGTGTCCAGTTCGAATATTTTAATCATGCCGTTGCGCCCTTTCTGGGTTTTGCCCCGAGTCGGCCGTACATGAAATCCGGGTCGAGCGATTCCTTCGCGTGCCTTAGGTTAGGATCGCCGAGGTCTTGTTCGCGGTTCATGAACTTTCCGCCGTGTTCGAGTATGGATTGGGCTTCGCACTTTACAATCATTTGGCTCGCCCCTTCCACGAGTTTGTCGGATTTTTCAAAGTGGACGGAATGTGCGGTGG
>ENA-ORMS01003555-ORMS01003555.1-human-gut-metagenome-genome-assembly--contig:-NODE-3555-length-10084-cov-6.584704_pt1 | contig 10084 bp, 11 predicted proteins | sample MGYA00242104_ERZ508997 | MGnify/ENA primary metagenome ERZ508997 (study PRJEB26280, sample SAMEA2338704) | human gut metagenome | biome: human gut; feature: human-associated habitat; material: faeces... | reverse complement strand
CCACCAAAAGTGATTGAATTATATCTATATAAAATTAGTTGCAAGTCATTATTATTTCTTAGCCGGTCTAATAAACATTAATTCATTTTGAAATTGCTTAAAAGTAACCAAATTTCTAAATCTATATCCTCGGACATCGAAGCAATTAATAATTTGTTTCATATTATCTACTGAATAAAATTCATCGATGAATGGTTTCATTGCAATAACACTCTTCACTTTTTCCCCATTATATTTGCAAATAATATTATTATTTCAAACCGTGTACCACTCTTCGGTCTCTTTTCCAAATTTAATAATATAATTAGCGTGAATTAATGGACGTTTGTCGATGAGTGCTGTATCTGTATTAATTTTATTTGTGAACGTTGAAGCTTTTGGCAAAATAAGATCGGCCACAGTACCTTTTCTTCTCGCCAAATATTTTTCGGTTGGTGCAATATTATAAATAACACATCTCTTACTCTTTAATTTAAACACCCCCCATTTTTCAGGAATGAAATTAAAAGCACAAAGAATATCCGAAGCTTCTTCAAGTGTATTACCCATTAAAAATATTTTAATTCGTTCTTTAGTACTACGAACCATATTTTCCAACTGATTCACCAAAGCATATACGATGTTAAATGTATTTTTTTCACCCTTTTCTCGTTCAAATTCATCTACTGCTATATGATATTGCATTTTCATGTCTTTTAAAAAGTTTGCGTCGAACAAAGAACCTTTATCGTTGTAGAATGTACTCAATGCATAGACACGAGCCATAATTTTTTTCTCAACAATTTCCTTCTTTATTTCAATCGTTCCATCTTTTTTCTTAATTTGTTTCTCTTGTCTCTTTACACTATAAATAACGTTTCCGATGACTTGCAGATCCAAACCATATCGATCTCTAATATCTTTGTCAATGAAGTCAAGCGCATTATTACATAATAATTTACGCATCGCCGTTTCCGTCAAACGAAGTCATGTGAACGGTATCCCACGATTAACAAAAGACGACACGAAGTAATCCATTACGGCGTAACTTTTACCAACTTCACGACCACCTAACAGGCAATAAAATAGTGCTCAATTTGCGTTTCCAAGTACTGGCTTTAATTGAAACCATTCACTAATAGACCTATTTTTATTCTTTGCCATATATTATTGAATTACCTCACTTTTCTTTACAAATTCCCAGTCACTTACTTCTGAATTATCGTCCCATTGATTAGAAACATAAGCCAAAATATACTTGCTATTTTTAATTTCATAAAAACCTTTTAATGTACGTGTGAATCTACCATCTCTTTCTGCTAATTGTACATCGGCCATTTGGTAAGCGTTTGGATCAATTCTTTTATTCAATTGACGTAAGTCACTAAAAGACCCCGGTGTATTATTTTTTGCTGCTTTTTTTGATTGCTTTAACTTATATTCAGGTGTTTCACCATTTTGGAAAAAGTCAATATAATCGTTAAATATAGCACTTGCATCTTTATAAGACTTTACACTTTGAGGCAAATTCGGTACATCGTATTTTAAGTGTGCACTTGCACTTGCTACAGAACCGAAAATTTGTTCTAATTTACGTTTGTTTCTCTTTACAAATTGTTCACGGACAACATCTATTTTTATTCTCTTATTAGGCATTTCTAAGTACCACCTTTCTTTTTTCTATATCGTATTTATATTTTAAATTATCTTGCCAACTACCTAAATTTTCTATGTCACTTATCGTGTTTCGAGGAACCCCTGCGTAATGTACGTCATTAGGACCCCATTGATATATACAGCTCTTTTTATATTTAAAGTCATCGCATTCGTGTTCTACTTTAAATTGACCAATCTCATTACCTATAGGTAAATCGTAGCGAGGTCTTAAACTTACGATGCAATCAATATTACAGTAAACAGTGTCCTCATCTATAAATTTTTGTATATATCTATTGCTATAGTAAATTATTGCATTTCTCATAAATATATTTCTGCGTGCAATTAACCCTGTAGCAAAATTTAATTCTTTTTTCACTTTGTCACGTTCTGGGCCCCTCTTTAGACATTTCTTTTTCTGATATCGAGTGAATACATATTCTTTAAACGGTGAATCAATAAGAGGAAATATAATTTCTGCAAATTCACCTGCTTCTGTAGTAGCCCCACCACCTTTATAAAACCCCATTTCACCTCTACGAACTATGTCATTGTATCGAGGCTCTACACGAGTATCGGGCATGGGACTTAACATTGCGTAGCTATAAGCGCTATTAATATCGTATGACCAACATTTTAAATCTTTTAAGACAAAATCTTCATTATAATACTGATAACCTGAAGCAATTTTATAATCCCATCTAATAATTTTTTTACCATCTAAATAATCACTGTATTCACTGTAACCGTATTTATATCTAAGATCAAATGGTTCTAAATATTTATAGAATGCAGTGGCAATTGCACCTGTATTGACAATATCTTTTACTTCACCTGTTAATGAACATCTATATATTTTTGAATTTGTCTCAAGCGTCACTGAAGTACTATAATTTTTTATTTCGTATTTTATTCCCCACGTTTCAAGTTCATTTACCAACGTATTAAATTCATTTGCATCTATATTTTTATTTGTTTTTTTCATACTCATTAATTTCCTTCTCTATTAAGCTATATGTCAATTCAATTGCATAGCAGTCACTCATTGTTAATTCACTTTTTCTTCTTAACTCTGAAAAAATGTGCCACTCTTGCAAAACATTTCTATTTTTATAATATCTACTGATCTCTTTAGCTAATTTTCTACATCTAGCCACTCTACGATACATCTTTTTATTTTTCTCAATTTTACTTTGCTCATAAATAAAATTTTCATATTCATCTCTGTGTAGGTCCCAATATCTCAATCTGGCTCTTGCACTATTCAATAAACTATTAATGTCATGAGCTTTTTTTCAATCACCACTCTTTTTAATTTTCTCATATAGGTCAAAATAATAATTTACTTTTTCCTCATAATATTCACGTGGTTTGGTCATTTTACACTTTTTCGCTTTTGTACACTTTGTTGTACCTTTACACAAATTTTCGTGTGGTGTTAATAATTGAAGATTCTTAATATTATTATTTTTCTTATTATTGTCCTTGTGATCTACAACCATTCCCTCTGGCACTTCACCGTGGAACCATGCGTACACTACTCTATGAACACCCATGTTCTTTAGACTATTATTGCTAATTCTTAAATAGCCATCTGCGTGTTCAAGTTGCTTAATAATTCGCGTAGTATTCAATGTTGGTGACTTATAAATAATTTCTTTACCATCTTCGCTAATTGAATAAATTCCGGCGTTAATTAATTGTTCTTTTGTTATTTTTTTTGCGTACATTTTTTTACTTCCTTCTCTGTGTTTACATCTTTAACAGCTGATCTTTATAATATAATATACAATTTTTTTTTGAGAAATAGCACACTTTTTTACCTCTTCTCATTTAATTTAGCGGAGTTTATGAGGGGTGTTTTTTGCGTTTTTTTCAATTTTTATTTCATTGAAACGGACTAAATTATTAAAGAAGAGATAAATATTTCGACCGTGGACTTACCGATCTATATCTAGTGTAGCCTAAAGGAATTAATTAGGGTCAGCCTGAAGAGGGTCTAACGTTAGGGGAGCAATGTACACTTCGACATTACAGGTCGGATGTAAGCTGAAAAGACGTGTCACTTTATTTATTTCTTCTTGCCAAATAAATACAGGCAGCTCTACTACTTAGTAGTAAAAAAATATATAAGGAGTAAATGAAAATGGAACAACAAAAAGAGAATGTAGTTGAAACAAATGAAAGAGACTACTTAGCTGAGATTGAAAATCTTAAAGCAAACACTGTCAATCGTGAACAGTACAACAAAATTTTAGAGGACAACAAACGTCTAATTCAAACAGTCGCAAGAAATAATGAACGTGCTAAGGCCGAAGAAGAGGCAGCAAAACAAGTAGAGAAAATAGATGTCAATGAATGTAGACGTAAGCTATTTCAAGATGGCGGAAACCTAAGTAACCTTGAATATATAGAGAACGCTCTTAAGTTACGAAAAGGCATAATGGACGACGGCGGTATAGATCCTTTTCTACCAATTGGCAATAGAATAAGTCCTACTAAAGAAGATGTAGAAACAGCTAATAGGGTTGCAGAAGCGTTTCAAAGCTGCATCGATTATGCGGATGGTGATTCTCAATTATTTACTCAGGAGTTGCAAAGAATTACCAATGATATTCCGATGAGTTCAATGATTAATAATAAGAGGAGATATTAAAAACAATGCCAGTAAATTTTAATGGAACTTTAAATAGCAATGAAATTTTCGCAGCTATTTATAACATGATTATTAGTCAACAAGTGTTTGCAGACAATATCGTTCATAAGAATACTTTAGTTGACAGATTCAAAACTGATGGAACTTTATATGGTGACACAAAATTATTCTATTCTACAGATGTATTAAAGAGTGCTGAATGGGGAAAAGATTTAGAAGCAGCAAATCTATTAAAATTATATAGACCTGAATCACCTGAATGTCAAAAAGTTACTATTGACCAATTCAGACAAATTTGCTTAACAGTAGATGAATATTTAACAAAGAGAGCTTGATCTACAGAAGATGCATTCCGTTCATTCAATTCAGTTATGTTAGGCTGGATCGGTGAAACAAAACTTATCTATGAAAATACATATTTCAATGTATATGTAGGTACCACAGAAACAAATGTTGGTAAACAATTACAAAATATTAAATTAAGTGACTACGAATCTGTTACAGATCCTGAAGCAAAAGCACGTCTACGTTCTCAAGCAATTGCAAGATATCTTGCAGACTTAATTGTACTTTTAGGTGACTATAGTAGAGACTATAATGACTATGCAAATCTTCGTTCATTTGACGCAAGTGACTTTATTATTGTCGGAAATAGTAAGTATGTTAATGAAATTACTTATATGGATTTACCAACTATTTTCCACAAAGATGGTTTAAATTTCGCTGAAAAAGTTGTTATGTTACCTTCTAGATATTTTGGTGAAGTTGGAAAAGTAACTGGCTCTGCTATTAATGCAGATGGTACTCAACGTTCATTAAAGGAACAAGACGTTACATATAATGAAAAAACTACACATTTATTCCCTGGTGATGTAATTCCTACAGGTGTAGCTTTAGCAAATAGTAGTGAAATTTTAGTACCATTCTATGTAGAAAAAGCTGATATTATTTGCAAAGTAATTCACAAAAATGCTATTCCATTTATGAGCGCATTTGAAACTGCTACAGACTTCTTCAATCCTAAATCTTTAACTGAAACTCATTATTTAACATGGGGTTATAGTGAACCTGATTATTTAATGAATTATCCATTCATTACAATTTACGAGAAATAGTATGAGGGAAGGGATAATTTCCCTTCTCTTTATTTATAAATAATAAGAGGGAGGAAATAAGGAAAAGTGGTAAATCTTTATTTTTTGCAATATAATAATTATTTTAATAGACAAACAAAACCACATAGAACCGTAACTTCGTGATTCTTACCTTACCAAATAGGAAGCACTGTTGGTGTTCAATTATTTAATTATGGTGATGGTGTAGATACTACTCAAGTTGTTAATACAACGGGTTGGGTAAATGAAAATAGAGTTCCCGACTATTGCGTAGTAGAAGACCAAACAAATAGTAGTAGACAGTACTGGTACGTAACTGAATGGAAATATTTGAGAAGAGGTCAATATGAAGCAACACTTAAGAGGGACGTCTTAAGTGAAAACTATGACCTTATTATTACAGCACCGATGCTTATTAAAAAGGGTACTGTATATGAAGGTGACTCTGCAATATTTAATAGCGAGGGTCAAGCATATAACCAAATAAAGAGCGACGAGGTTCCTCTTTACGATGAAACAGGTTGTCCTTGAGTAGTTGGCTATGTACCAAGAAATTCATTTAATAGTACTGAAGAAGCTAAGAGAACCGTCACTCAAAGCATCTACACAGAAACTGACTTTACATATGCAACGTTAGAAGACTTTAGAGCCGATTATCCATATGACTTTAATATGAGCGGTAGACACCCTATAGTAGAATATAATAATGACCCAATTTATTCGGTACGTGCACAACACCCTGCTACAAAAAGAGTTTATAATAGTTCATTTACATCTAAAGGGATTAAGGACTATAACCCTGGTGCTGAATGAGTAGATTCATTAAGTAAATATAGCTTTATGAAATATAGTTTAGGTTATTATCAATCTAATGCTGAACATACTTTTGGTACTGCTACGTGAACTAATAAGATAAGTGGTTCTACACAACAAATATATGACTATATGAAGATAAATTTGACTGATATGGATAATGCAATGGCTGCTATATATAAGGTGTATTCAGACTTTTTAACACTACTACAAAATAAATTAGGTGGTGGAAAAATGTTAAGAGTAGGTTCTGCGGAAGGTGGCTATACTTATTATAGAATTGAAGTAAGTAAGGTAACTAAGAATTTTGAACGTTTAGCACCTCAATCTATTGTTAATTACTATTCTACAAATTTACCATCTGTGGGCATTTTAAGCAATACAAGTAGTGCGGATAACTACGTAGTAACTATGGACTATAATGACTGAGGCTATACATTAGTAGAAACAACTGGCCAAGAAATTAAAGCAATATTACCTCAACCAAAAGACAGAAACACATTAAGCAGCAACCCATATGATATGTTTGCCATTCCATACGGAAATATAGATATTTATAAAGATGGTGTTAAAGAATTGACTACTAATAAATATGCAGCTACGGGCATTGCAACAGCTATTTCTGAAGTGTTGGGTGATAAAAATGTTTATGATATACAATTATTGCCATATTGCCCACTTAGAGGTCTTATTAGTGAAGATGATACAATAGATTATCACGCTGCTGAGACAAAATTATTTACCAACATAGTTAATAGCAACGGTGAAGTAATTAATAAAATATTCTGGTGTACTGATGATTCGTTTTCATTTCAAATCCCACTCAAATTAGTGGTTGAGAATTATAAAATTGAAAATGAATGCGATATGTACCGTCTATGTTCACCTAATTATACTGGTGTATTTGAATTCAATCTTGCTAAGAATGGTGGTTTAGACTATATAGAGGTTGACTGCACTTATAAGCCATTTAACCCTTACATCAAATTAAATCCGAACTTCAAACGTTTATATGGTAGTGACTTTAACGATCAAAGAGGTCTTATTTGTGGTGGCGACTTTAGTTTACCTCAATTAAGTAACTCGTGGGCAAATTATCAACAAAATAATAAAAATTATCAATTGACTTTTGACCGAGAAATACAATCAATGGAAATATCTAATAAGTATCAAAGAGTTAGCGATTGAATGAATCTTGCTTCAGGTACTGCAAAAGCCGGTTTGGCAATAGGTTCATTAAGTAACCCTGTTACAGGTGGGATTAGTGCAGCAATTAATTTGGGTACTGGTGTTGCAAGCAATATAATGAGTGATAAGTTGAGGGACGAGCAAGTCAATTTAAAGAAGGACTTATTCTATTATCAATTAGATAATATTAAAGCCATTCCCTCTGCATTAAGTAAGGCTAGTGCTTTTAATATTAATAATAAATATGTACCATTCTTAGAAAAATATACTTGCACTGAAGAAGAGAAAAATGCTTTACGCGATAAACTTAGATGGCAAGGTATGACTGTAATGAGAACAGGACAAATTCAAGACTATGTTTGAGGCGATGACACTTATATTGAAGCAATGCCGTTACGACTTACTGGTTTGGGTGAAGATACTCATACTGCTCAAGCAATAGCTCAAGAATTAAATATGGGTACATATATATTTATTAGCGAGGACACAGAATAATGAATGAAAACAAATTAGTGGGCTTTGACCCACAAATATTTAAAGAACAAAAACAAGTAGTAGAAGCAATTATCGACACAACTGAGGACGCGGAAATTGAGTTTGAAGAAAATATTGAAAACATGCTTGACTACTTAGAAAATGAGAATGATGAAGAGGGGGACGTAGAAGAAGATGGCGAACAAGAAGAATAATGCATACTTACCAAATCTAGAACCATTTTGGGCTGCTGGTATAGATCCTAAAACAGGTCTACCCGTCAAATTAGAACCTCTTGCTTGCTTAGACCAAAATATATTAAAGAATCTACGAATATTAGATGAAACACAAAAAGTGAATCTCTATAAGTGATATAACTTACCTTCTGGTATCGATGGAAATTTAATTGAACGTATTCTTTATTATAAGGGCCAAGCAGCATTCTGGTTTAACACTATAGATGGTCAATTCTACTTCTTACCTTTTGCACTTAATGGTAGTATAGATGTATACGGTAGATATACAGGGATTACACCTTTACCTTTTAATGGTACTGCTAAAGACAAAGAAGATGCATGAATCGTAGACTTAATAAGAGTACCGCAATATGATATATTTGACCCCGAAATAAGCAACAAGAAGGAAACTGCGTGTGTAATATTGAGGGACTATACACAACAAATTAGCCAAACTGTATTACCACGTGCATCTTTAGATGACCCAATTTTAAAAATGATGAGCGAAGCCATTCCGTTTGCAAGGACATCGCTACTTAGTAACTCGGGCATAAAGGCAATGCGTGTTAATGACGAATCTGATGCTAATGAAGTATATACAGCTTCAAGAAGTGTCGTAGAGCATGCACTAGCAGGTGAACCATTTGTCCCTATTAAGTCGCAAATTGAGTTCCAAGAACTTACTTCATCTGGTAGTGCAATGAAGAGTGAAGAATATCTACTTTATTACCAAGCACTCGACAATTTACGTAAAAGTTTCTTGGGTATTCCTGCCGGTGGCGTATTTGAAAAACAGTCACATACACTTCAAAGTGAACAAGATATGAATTCTAATTCGGACAACCTTATTCTTGAAGATGGTTTAGAATTGAGACAAAAATTCTGTCAAATGGTTAATGCTATTTGAGGTTTAGGAATTTGGTGTGAAAAGAACCAAGATATAGAAGACCAAGAAGATGACAATCAAGTAGATGGTGAAGGTAACCAAAATGCATTAGATAAAGGGGGTGCTGAAGAGTATGCCGATGATAATGAATAACCACAGAACTTTTAATGAAATTTACCCAACATTGAGTGACTTCATTACAGACTATAATAATTGCGGGATACCACCTGTAATTAGTGAAACAAATGCGAACACTTTATTTTATCTACTTAGTGCATCTTATGGTACTTGACAAATAGCCTCTGATACTAGTGATATATTTGCTCTAAAATTATTTCAAATTATCTGGCAATATGGACCTACTTGAGAAAAACGTCTTGACTTACAAAGTAAGATTCGTAATTTAAGTGAAGAAGAAATACAGTTGGGTAGTAAAGCAATTCACAACAGAGCTTTAAATCCTGGTACCGAACCCACAACAAGTAGTTTAGAAGAAATAAATGCAATTTTAGAACAAAATACAACCAACTACAAAAAATCTAAGTTAGAAGCATATACGCAAGTTTGACTACTATTAGAGAATGATGTAACTCAAGACTTCCTAAACCGTTTCAAACCATTATTTAGTAAGTGGAACTTAGACAGTAGAGCAATATATATTGAAAAAAGTGAGGATAATGATAATGAGTAGTGAAGAAATAATGCAAATAGTTAATGCAGTGACACCTGCTGCAATTGCAATTATAGGTGTAGTAACGAGCTGTTTAAAAGTAATTTCATCTTTTAAGAGCTTTAAAAATACTACAGCTCAAGATATAGATGAATTAAGAGAAGATATTAAAGTCATTGTTAAAGAGAATAAAGAATTAAAAAAGACGTGTAGAGAATTAACAGAAACAGTAACTAGAGTTAAAAGAGAAGCCGATGTTAAAAGTGAGGAACTTTAGTTTATGAGGGAAAAGACAAAACACTTACAAGCTGGTAAAATAATAATGCACATTATCTCAATTGCATTATGTTATGTACCTCTTCTCGTAGCACTAATAACGGGCTTTACATATAATGACGGTGCTGGTAAAGT
>ENA-ORMS01003553-ORMS01003553.1-human-gut-metagenome-genome-assembly--contig:-NODE-3553-length-10092-cov-4.483212_pt1 | contig 10092 bp, 7 predicted proteins | sample MGYA00242104_ERZ508997 | MGnify/ENA primary metagenome ERZ508997 (study PRJEB26280, sample SAMEA2338704) | human gut metagenome | biome: human gut; feature: human-associated habitat; material: faeces... | reverse complement strand
GGCCACCAAGAGCTTCACCCAGCAAGACCATGTGGGACGCGCCATCATCGTCATTACCGATGGCGAGAACCATGAGCCGGGAGCCGAGGATGCTGTCAAGGCAGCCAAGAATAAAGGCATCAATGTCTTCATTCTGGGAATAGGAAGCACCAAGGGAGCCCCCATTCCTATGGGCGACGGCTCTTATCTCAAAGACCGTACGGGCAACACCGTGATGACTGCCCTCAACGAGCAGATGTGCCGACAGTTGGCTCAGGCTGGCAGTGGACAGTATATTCACGTCGACAACACCAGCGATGCGGAGCAGGCACTCAACGACGACCTCTCCAAGTTGCAGAAGGGCGAGACCGACACCGTCATCTATAGCGAGTACGACGAGCAGTTCCAGGCTGTAGGCATCCTGGTCATCCTCCTGCTCATCCTCGACATCTGTATGCTCGAGGTGAAGAATCCGCTTCTCCGCAACGTGAAGTTCTTTACACATTAAAAATTAATCGAAATGTATCTAATTTATCATATCATATCGTCCCTGCGACTGCGCAGGCTGTGCCTGCTGTTGGGGCTGCTCCTCGTCAGTACAGTTGCAGCACTGGCACAGAACGACCGCACCTTCATCCGTCAGGGCAACCGCCAGTACAGGGCACGCAAATGGACGGCTGCCGAGGTGCAGTATCGCAAGGCGATAGCCCGCAATGCCAACAATCCACAGGCGGTCTACAACCTGGGTTGTGCGCTCATGATGCAGCAGAAAGACTCGCTCGCCATGCAGCAGTTTGCCAAGTCTGCCGACTTGCAGACCACCAACAAGATACGCCGTGCCAAGAGTTTCCACAACATGGGCGTCATCATGCAGAACCATCAGGAGTTTGCCAAGGCAATAGAATGTTACAAGATGGCGCTCCGCAACAATCCTCAGGACAACGAGACCCGCTACAATCTGGCGCTCTGCAAGCATCAGCTGAAGAATCAGAAGAACCGGCAGAACCAAAACAAGAACAAGAGCGGCAACAACAAGGACAAGAACAAGCAGAACAAGAATAATAAGGATCAGAACAAGGATCAGAACAAACAGAAAAATAATCAAAACAAAGATAAGAACAACCAGTCACAGAAGCCCGAGCAGGACAAGATGAGCCGTGACAATGCCGAGCAGTTGCTCAATGCAGCCGTGCAGCAGGAGAAGGCCACCAAGCAGAAGATGCAGAAGGCGATGAGTCAGCCACGACGCAGGCAGTACGACAAGAACTGGTAAAACAATAAGCAAACATCATTTCATTATGAAGCAAATAGAATGGTACACATTGATGATATTCGTGATGCTGGGCCTGGCGGAGGAAGCCAAGGCGCAGCGTGTGGCGGTATCTGCACCAACACATGTTGCTGCTGGCGAGAACTTCAGAGTAGCCTATACGGTCAACGCCCGTGAAGTGGAGGAGTTCCGTATGGGCAATGTGCCCGATGGACTGGAGGTGATAGCCGGACCCTACACCTCTTCGCAGTCGAGCTATCAGGTGGTCAACGGCCACACCAGCTCTTCTTCCTCTTTCACCATCACCTACACGCTCTATGCAGGCAAGGCTGGAACTTACACCATCGGTACCTCGCATGCACTGGTTTATGGCAAGAAGCTCGCAGCCCATCCTGTCAAGATCACCGTCTCGGGCCATGCTCACAACTCTGGCGGAGCACCCAGGATGCACAACGATGATGCCGATGAGCCTCGCATGCGTCAGGCGGGTTCTGCCATCTCGGGCAAAGACCTCTTCATCAAGGTCACTGCCAACAAGAAGCGTGTGCACGAGCAGGAGCCTGTGCTCCTTACCTATAAGGTCTATACACAGGTCGACCTTACCCAGCTCGACGGCAAGATGCCCGATTTGAAGGGCTTCCACTCTCAGGAGGTGCCACAGCCACAGCAGAAAGTGCTTCACACCGAGGTCATCAACGGCCGTCCTTACCGTTGTGTCACCTGGAGTCAGTACGTCATGTATCCTCAGATGACGGGCAAGCTCGAGATTCCGTCCATCACCTTCAAGGGTATCGTGGTTCAGCAGAACCGCAATGTCGACCCCATCGAGGCTTTCTTCAATGGCGGCTCGGGTTATGTGGAGGTGCATAAGTCTATCAAGGCGCCTGGCATTACCATTCAGGTGGACCCGCTGCCTGCACGTCCTGCCAACTTCTCGGGTGGAGTAGGCCGCTTCAATATCTCTGCCACGCTCGACAAGAACGACGTGAAGGCTGGCGATCCCATCAACATCCGTGTGGTAGTGGGAGGCATCGGAAACCTGAAACTCCTCAAGCAGCCTGTGCTCAACCTGCCGAAAGACTTCGACCAGTATGACGCCAAGATCACCGACAAGACCAAGCTCACCCAGAACGGTGTGGAGGGCAACATGGTTTACGACTTCCTCGCAGTTCCGCGCAACCAGGGCAAGTACACCATTCCATCGGTAGAGTTCACCTACTACGACACCAAGACCAACGCCTACCGCACCATCAAGACCCAGCCCTTCACCCTCACCGTGGAGCAGGGCGACGGCTCAGACGGTTCGTCGTCGGCCAACTACAGCAATGCCGACAAGGACATTCATGCCCTGAAGTTGGGCAAGAGCAAGCTTTGCGACATCGACGATATGTTCTATGGCAGCTTTGGTTATTGGACGAGTCTGATGGTGCCTCTCATCGCCTTCATCGGTCTGCTCATCGCTTTCCGCCGCCGTGCCATCGAGAATGCCGACATCGTGAAGATGCGTTCCAACAAGGCCAACAAGATAGCCACCAAGCGACTCAAGAAGGCACGCACCCTGATGATGGCCCGCAAGCAGGGCGAGTTCTACGACGAGGTGCTCAGAGCCTTGTGGGGCTACGTCAGCTACAAGCTCAATATGCCTGTCGAACAGCTCTCGCGCGAGAATATTCAGGATAAGCTGTTGGCTCACTCCGTTGATACCGACACCATAGAGAAGTTTACCCAGGCTCTCGACGAGTGTGAGTTTGAGCGCTATGCTCCTGGCGACCCTGCCGGCAATATGAACAAGACTTTCGATTCAGCCATGACTGCTATTATGGAAATAGAGAATGCCATCAAGGCTGCCCGTAAGCAGGGCAAGAAGACTTCTGCCCGTCAGGGCGACTATACCTTCGGTGTGGTGCTGCTGCTCATCTTCATGGGCTTCAGCCTCTCTGCCTCTGCTGTCACCAAGCAGAACGCCGACACTGAGTACACCAAGGGCAACTATCAGCAGGCCATCAAGGACTATGAGGACCTGCTCAAGAACGGTGTCTCGCCCGAGGTCTACTACAACCTCGGCAATGCCTATTATCGCACCGACAACATCACCAAGGCTGTCCTGGCTTACGAACGTGCCCATCTGCTGTCGCCCGGCGACGAGGACATCAACTTCAACCTGCAGTTTGCTCGCAGCAAGACCATCGACAAGATCACTCCTGTCAGCGAGATGTTCTTCGTCACCTGGTACAAGGCGCTGGTCAACTTCACCAGTGTCGACAACTGGGCCAAGACGGGCATCCTGTCCATCATCCTGGCCTTGGTATTGGTGCTGGTCTATCTCTTCGCGCCCCAGTTGCTGTTGCGCAAGGCCGGCTTCTTCGGCGGCATCCTCTTCTTTGTCGTCTTCCTCTTGAGCTCGCTCTTTGCCTATCAGCAGAAACAGATACTCGTCAACCGCACGGGTGCCATCATCGTGGCTCCTACGGTCAATGTCAAGAAGACTCCTTCCCGACAGAGCGCCGACCAGTTCGTCATTCATGAGGGAACGCGTGTCGACATCACCGACCGCTCTATGGATGGCTGGCGTGGCATCCACCTGGCAGATGGAAGAGATGGATGGATAGAAACCAAACAACTGGAGGAAATATGATGTTTGTCTCATGTCTTCTCACCGATCTCGAGGTGCTCCTCTTCTTCAATGGAAGCGACAATCTGTTCATCGACCAATTAGCGCTCGTCCTTACGTCGGGGCTCACCTGGATACCGCTTTATCTCACCCTCTTCTACATCATTGTGCGCAACAATGAGACGATGGCGCAGATTGGTCTGGCGGTAATGGGAGCACTCGTCTGTGTGGCTCTTTCCGAGGGTATCACCGATGGCGTGGTAAAACCCTTGGTGGAACGATGGCGCCCCAACAACGACCCCATCCTGAAATACTCCATTCAGGTGGTGGGCAACCTTCGTGGCAGTGGCTACAGCTTCTTCTCGGCTCATGCAGCCAACACCATGTCGATAGCGATGTTCTTCTCGCTCCTCATGAGGGGCAAGCGCCTCGCCATCGCCCTCTTCTCGTGGTCGCTGCTCAACTGCTGGACACGCCTGTATCTCGGCATGCACTATCCCTCCGACATTCTCTGCGGACTCCTCGTGGGTGCTGTCATCGGTGTCGTGTGCTACATAGGTTATCTGAAACTGTATTACAAGGTGTCACCCCACATCACATATATCTTCGACCAGTACACCCCCACGGGTTACGACCACGACGATATCGACAAGATACTCTGCATCCTGGCTTTCACCCTGGTCTATGCCTTCTTGCGGGCGATAGTCATGGCTGGAGGAGTGTAACATTAAAATTCAATCATAATGGATACAAAACATATAAAAATTACCGATTACAATTACCCCCTTCCTGATGAGCGCATTGCCAAGTTCCCCTTGGCGCAGCGCGACCATTCCAAACTCCTTCTCTACCGTCATGGTGAGGTAGGCGAGGATGTGTTCTACCGTTTGCCTGAATACCTGCCCAAGGGCGGACTGATGGTTTACAACAATACCAAGGTGATTCAGGCGCGTCTGCATTTCCGCAAGGAGACGGGTGCCCTAATAGAGGTCTTCCTCATGGAGCCTGCCGATCCTACCGACTATGAGCTTATGTTCCAGACGACTGGACATTGCTCATGGCTCTGCATGATAGGCAACCTGAAGAAGTGGAAGGAGGGCAGTCTGAAGCGCGACTTCGAGATCAAGGGGCATCAGCTTACACTCTCTGCCACCATGCGTCGTGGCGACGCCTTAGGCTCGGAGGCTGCCTCTATGGTGGCGAAGGGTGGTGGTACCAACTATTGGGTCGACTTCGACTGGGACAACACGCAGGTCTCCTTTGCCGAGATTCTCGAGACCGTGGGCGAGTTGCCTATTCCGCCTTATCTCAACCGTGCCACCGAGGAGAGCGACAAGACTACCTATCAGACGGTTTACTCGAAGATAAAGGGCAGTGTGGCTGCTCCTACTGCCGGACTTCATTTCACCGATGCCGTATTGCAGGACATCGACCGCCATGGCATTGAGCGTGAGGAGGTTACCCTTCATGTGGGCGCTGGTACTTTCAAGCCGGTGAAGAGTCTTGAGATAGAGGGCCACCGCATGCACACCGAGTATATCGTGGTGTACCATCATACGTTGGAGAAGCTCCTGCAGCACCATTGCGAGGTGATTGCTGTGGGTACTACGAGTGTGCGAACCATCGAGAGCCTGTACTATATGGGTGTTCATCTGCTCTCTCATCCCGAGGCGACAGAAGACGATCTGCACGTCAACCAGTGGGATCCTTACGAGTTGTCGGCAGATGGCGGTTTGGTGAATGCCATTCAGCCTTCTCAGGCGATACAGGCCATCATCGACTATCTCGACCGCAATGGTCTGGAGGCTTTGCACACCAGCACGCAGATCATCATTGCCCCCGGCTATCAGTATAAGATAGTGAAGATGCTTATCACCAATTTCCATCAGCCTCAGAGCACTCTTCTCCTCCTCGTCAGTGCCTTCCTCCATGGCGACTGGAAGAAAGTGTACGACTATGCTCTGGCTCACGATTTCCGTTTCCTGAGCTATGGTGATTCTTCGTTGTTGATTCCGTAATTCATTGCGTGGTTAATGGTTAATGACTGAAGTTGAGTAAAGGAGATTTCTCTGAGCGAAATAGGGGATCGTGGGAGCGAATGTGACGATTGCCACATTCGCTCCTATGTTTTTTGTATTCGCTCCCACGAATCTCTGTTTCGCTCCCATGAACGTCAGATTCGCTCTGGCAGAATCGTCTGTAATCCTTTAGCTGAGTGGGCTCTCTGCTTCTTCTCTTCTGAGGTTTCTCAGCTTCTCTCTTCTGAGAGTGAGGTAATCTCAGCTTCTTCCTCTGCCATTTCTCGTTGGGCTGTGAAAGCACCTGTTCTATTTCTGCATCTTTGGTCATATGTTTGTTGTTTATTCAAGTTTCGCAAGCTTTGCCCCTCACGCCCTGAAGGGTAGGGTGTTCAAAATCCGTTTAAAATTTGGCACGTTTTTTAGTCGAATAATCGGTTTAACTAACTGATATTTCAATAATTATCGACACGAATATTGCGCAGAACTAAAAAAAGTCACATTTTTGAATTCTTAACACGTTGATTTCGTGTGAATTAACTTGTATTTCGACGCAAAAAACGTGTCGAAAAATTGATAGATTTTGAACACCCTACCTGTAAGGGCAAAAGCTTTCAAAATCAGGCAATTTATATAGCTTTTGCCCTTACAGGGCGCCTTGTTGACTGCTACTATACCCAGGGCGCTGCCCTGGGCTAGGAGCTTTTGGGCCTTCAGCCCGTACTTGAACCACATTCGAAAAGGAAAAACGAGGTAACAGGTTACGCCTGATACCTCGTTTTTTTCTTGTTTTAAATGGAATTGGCTTTTGCCAATATCGTTTTTTCTTTCAAAAGATTATTTCTTCAGCCATTTGTCCAACCAGCCGAAGAAGGTACGCTGCCATAGAATTCCGTTCTGTGGTTTCAATACCCAATGATTCTCGTCTGGGAAGATGAGCAGCTCGGCAGGAATGCCACGCAAACGAGCAGCATTGAAGGCTCCCATGCCTTGGTTTGCATTGATGCGATAGTCTTTCTCGCCATGGATGCAGAGGATAGGAGTGTCCCACTTGTCTACAAACTTGTGAGGGCTGTTCTCGTATGTCTTCTTGGCGTTGACAGTCTGGTCTTTGTTCCAGTAAGCATCATCGTACTCCCAGTTGGAGAACCAAACCTCCTCAGTGTCAGTATACATGCTCTCCAGGTTGAAAGCTCCATCGTGAGCAAGGAAAGCCTTGAAGCGCTTGTCGTGATGACCAGCCAGATAATATACAGAGAAACCTCCGAAGCTGGCGCCTACGCAACCCAGGCGGTCTTTGTCTACATAAGGCAGGTTGGCTGTAGCATCGTCGATGGCAGACAGATAGTCGTTCATACACTGGCCTGTCCAGTCGCCTGATACTTCCTCGTTCCATTCGCTTCCGAAACCTGGCAGACCGCGACGGTTAGGTAATACTACGACATAGCCATTGGCTGCCATGATCTGGATGTTCCAACGATAGCTCCAGAACTGGCTGACTGGACTCTGAGGCCCGCCTTCGCAGAAGAGGAGGGTAGGATACTTTTTGCTGGCATCAAAGTTGGCAGGCAACATGATCCATACCAACATCTGTTTGCCGTCGGTGGTCTTCACCCAGCGCTGTTCGCACTTGCCTAAGTTCAACTGGTTCAGGATGTGGTCGTTCTCACGGGTTATCTGTTCCACCTTGGTGGTCTTTGCGTTCTTGCCAGGTGTCACCATATAGATGTCGGTAGGATGACTCATGCTTGCACGTGTGGCAAGAATCTTGTTGCCGTTGTTGGCAAGCGAAACGCTTCCATAGTCAGCCCAGTCGTTGGTGATTTGTTTTACCTCACCATTGAAGTTGGTCTGGTAAAGGTTCAATGTTCCGTGCCATACGCCTATAAAGGTAAGACTCTTGTTGTCCTTGTTCCATGTGAATCCCTCTACATTTGAGTCGAACTTCTCGGTCACATAATTCTTCTTGCCGGTGGCGAGATCGTATATGCAGAGTCGGTTGCGGTCGCTCTCGTATCCGTCTCGTGCCATGCTTTGCCATGCTATATACTTGCCGTCGGCAGAGAACTGAGGATTGGTGTCGTAGCCAGGATTGTTCTTCAAGTTTTCCGGAGCATTGACAGCCTGGTGCTTCATACTCTTGGTAGCATCTACCTTAGGCTCCACGTAGCCGGCTTCCTTGCAAAGGTTCTTCGTCTCGCGCGTACCTATATTATATAGATAGATATCAGAGTCGGTAGAGATAGCATACTGCAATCCCTCCTTCTTGCGACAAGTATAGGCAATGGTCTTAGAGTCAGGGCTCCAAGCCAGCTGCTCGATACCACCAAATGGTGCCATAGGGCACTCGTAGGGTTCGCCCTTCAGGATGTCTTCCCCCTCGTTGACGGTTCCGTCTTCTGCCACTTCAGCTACAAAAGGATGAAGGATGCTCTCCACGTAGTGGTCCCAGTGTCGATAGTTCATGTCGGTAACGAGTCGGCCTGTAGCCAAAGGAAGGTCGGATGGATTTTCCTTAATGGTGCCGTGGTAGGGCAGTTCCTTGATGAGGATAACCTTCTTGCCGTCTGGTGAGAAACGGAATCCCTCGATACCGGCCTTGTCATGGGTGAGCTGTTTGCGGTCAGTTCCGTCTGGGTTCATGCTCCAGAGCTGTCCGTTGCGGATAAAGGCGATTTTCTTTCCGTCAGCAATCCATGTGGCATCACTCTCGCTCTTGGCATCAGTGGTGAGGGCCTTCTGGTTCTTTCCATTGGCGTCCATGATGAAGAGCATCTGGTGACCCTTGTTCTCCTTGACGCTGTAGTAACCTACTTGGTACACGATTTGCTTGCCGTTGGGCGAAGCCTCGGCACCACCAATTCGCCCCATGGCCCATAGAGCCTCAGGCGTCATCAGGTGGTTCTCCACCTTGATGTTGTTCTTCTCAATCATTGTTTGTGCATTAGCCATAGTGCCACTCATCGTAAGTGCGGCAGCGGCTAAGATCATTGTTTTAATCATGTCTTTTTTATGTTGTTGTTTGATTTATCCCATATATGGTAATCATAGTGCAAAAATAATGATAATTTTCCAAAGCAGCAAGAAAGTTGTGCAAAATGTACCCGTGGGCGGCATTTTATCGAATGATGAGGAGCGAATGTCATATTTGCGGAGAAAAAGTAACAAACTTAGGATAAAATTTGGTTTATTCCTTAATAAATTGTATTTTTGCCTTCGTATAATCTATGTTCTAAACTATCGAACTTAAGTTCGATAGTTTCGGACACAAGTTCGGTAGTTTAGAACTTAAGTTCGATAGTTTAGAACATAACTTTATTGCGTGTTCAGAAACAATTTTAACCCATTATAATAACAAATATCAATATAGAAAGGAACAAAAACATGGCTAAGTACAAGTTGCAAGAGATGCCGGACGTGCATCATGATGGTAAGCGAAGGGTGTATCCCAAGATGATGATCAACCGTACCCTGTCGCGCAAGGAGTTTGTCGAGATGATGCATGATTATCATCGGGGCACGTCGCCCAGTATGGTAGAGGCTGTGCTGATAGATGTCGAGGACATGCTGGTGAGAATGCTCTCCATGGGATATAATGTCAATCTGGGCAATCTGGGTCATTATTCGCTCTCGTTAGAGTTCAAGGACGACAAGCCTGCCGAGATGCAAGACGAGGACGACAAGATGACTTATCGAAGGGTGGGCGTCAAGAACGTCAACTATAGGGCTGCGCCCGAGTTTGTCAAGGAAGTGATGCTTGAGACTGACCGCTATTTAGAGCGGGACATGGGTGGTGTGATACGAGTGTTGAAAAGCAATTACACCCGTGAGGAGCGCATTGCCCGAGCCTTGCAAGTGATAGAGAAGAATGGCTTTATCTGCCTTGACGACTATGCCCAGATCAACAATATGAGTCGTACGGTAGCCTCCGAAGACCTGAAGGGGATTACCGACGACCCTCAGTCGCCCATCTGTTCGCATGGTCGTCACAGCCACAAGGTGTGGGTGAAGAGAGGCGTAAACGGGAGTTACTGATTGTTGGTTACTTCTTCGCACACCACCATCTCTGTACCTCTGTAGATGACGACAATCTTGTGAAGTTGGGTAGTCTTCACGGCGGAAGTGACCACTTCGCTTTGAGCGTAGCGGTTCACTTGAGCCTCGGCTTCTTTGAAAAGCTGTTGGATGTGTGCGTCAGTATCTTTCGATTTGGC
>ENA-ORMS01003549-ORMS01003549.1-human-gut-metagenome-genome-assembly--contig:-NODE-3549-length-10102-cov-2.547726_pt1 | contig 10102 bp, 13 predicted proteins | sample MGYA00242104_ERZ508997 | MGnify/ENA primary metagenome ERZ508997 (study PRJEB26280, sample SAMEA2338704) | human gut metagenome | biome: human gut; feature: human-associated habitat; material: faeces... | reverse complement strand
AAGAGAAATCCTGAAAACAAAGGCAACAGACGGAAAAGAGCGCGCAAAAGCATATGGAGAGGCTCTGCTGAAAACAGTCATGACATGTTCCGAGCTTATGGTAAGCGGCGTCATTGCTTTCGGAAAGAATATGTCTCCTGCCGATAAGGCACAAAGCCTGCGCGGAGCCATTGCGATTTTCGGCAATGTCTGCACCGACGGAAACTACGGAATATACCATCCTTACATTGCAAGAATCTATACGTTGCTTTCGGTGTATCTATGGTTGGACGGCAAAAAAGACGATGCGTTTGAAGCATTGGATTGTGCTCTTACGCAATTCAGATATTTTGAGGAATCCTGCGCGAAAGGCGCGCATTGCTATACCGCGCCCCTAGTACGCCTGATTCAACCGGATGCGACAATTGACGATTCCCACCCACCTATATCGTATGCAAGTCTTGTCGAAGACTGGCCATGGTGGTGCGTACCCGAGGCTTCAAACGTAAAGTCTGAAATACAGGCGGACCCCCGTTGGCATGAATGGGTAGCGAAAACGCGGGCATGTGACCAAAAGAACTGAACGTGCCTGCCCTGTACGGTCAGATCGACTTGTCACCGAGGTGTCGCAACCATCAGGTTCTAGTCGGGGTTCCTCGGTGAAGGTTCAAGTCCTTTTACCCGCGCCAAACAGTAGAAATCCGAACCCAAAGCCGATAGGCGAAGGGTTCGGATTTCTTTTTGTGTTCTGGTGATATGTGATGCTGACTTGCTGTTATTGGAATCACGCCCGAGCACCGCCTAAGTAAATATCCTTGATAGTTGATGCCAGACAAAATGAATTTTAAGAAAGGATATTTACGATGAAAAATCAAATTACTTATACCGAACATAACGGACTTTACTACCCCAATCTTGCGCTCCCCGAACAGACAAGCTACACTCTTGGCAAGTACGCTAATCTGCGTCTTGACTTTATGAAAAAGCATCGTCGAGGAACGTACACCACCCTGCTCACCGAAGGACGATTAAACGAATACCTACACGCCATTGATATTCAAGCTCATGAATTGCTCGATGACATAATTCCTCACCTCGCCCAAGAACGAGGCATAGACGAAGTTCTGAAGACCCAAAACGCACTCCAATGGGCTGCCGAGATGAATAATATCAAGGCAAGCGCAGAAGAGATCATTTTGCAGGAGGTGGTCTATCAATGAGTTCGATCATCAACGAACTTTGGCACGGAAACATCATCCCCCAAGAGGATAGCCGAACCAACTCCAAGGAGATGAAAGAACTTCTCGGCTATATGTCACGTCACCACGAAGAACTTGAAAAGAGCTTCACAGACGAGCAGAAAGAAACATTCGAAAAGTTCCACGATTGTTGGAGCGAGTACATGAGCCTTGGCGAAGCAGCAATATTTGAGTATGCTTTCAATACTAATTTTAGTCAATTGTAAAACTGCGTTTTACAATTGAGAACCGCGCGGCGGGGATACGCACGCTTATCGCCGCCTGCCAAAATCGGAGATTTTGGCGGCTCCCCTCGGCGTGCGGACTCGCTTTGCTCGTCTCGGCGGTGTTTTTTCGGCGGCGAAGCCACCGAAAAAACGGATTTCATTTGAAATCGCTGACTTTTACAATCGGCTAAAATACTAATTTTGCAAGGAGGATTTATCTATGACTATCAACGAAATGAGAACAAAAAGAGCAAAAGCATGGGATGCCGCAAAGGCATTCTTGGATTCGCACACCAACGCAAACGGGATGCTCTCCCCGGAGGACGATGCCGTTTACACCAAAATGGAGAATGAAATTGCAGATTACTCAAAGGAAATCGCAAGGCTTGAACGCAGAGAGGCGCTGGACGCTGAACTTAATATGCCCACAAGCAAGCGTATCACCGAAAAGCCGGACGTACCGAAACCCGAGAACGAAAAAACGGGCAAAGCGTCCGATACATACAAAAAAGCCTTCTGGAATCAGCTCCGTTCAAAAATGGGTGTAACCACACCAGATCTTCGCAATGCACTCCAGGAAGGCACAGACTCCGAAGGCGGATATCTTGTGCCGGACTTGATTTTGCATACTATGAGAGCGAAACGGTCGATTGTGATGATATGGTCGCTAAGGATTTAATTGATGCCGGATATGCCAAAGAGGTGAAACCGACAAAAACAAAGGCGGGTGCTAAAACCAATGCTGACGCTTGATTATGTAAAGGAGTTTCTTAGAATTGACCATAACGAGGAGGGCGGATGCATTTCCCTGTCTTATTATGGTGAATTTTCCGTCATTCCACTTGAACATGACAACAATTCGGAAATTAATATTTTTGGGGATATATTCAACAATTTCTGCCGAAATTATTTATTTATAATAGGATAAAGCTGAATCGTATTTCCGCCGTCAACAACCAATTCCGCTCCTGTGGTGTTTCTCGCATGAACTGCAAAATACCACACAGCATCGGCTATATCCTCGCCTACCGCAACATCACCCAAGGGTGTAAATCTTGATGGTACATTTGCATAAAATTCAGGATTCTTATCCCACCTGTCGGTTTTAATCATTCCCGGAAGAACAGCGTTTACGCGTATGTTGTACTTGCCGAAATCAAGTGCCATTGCACGCATCATGCCGAGCTGACCGCTTTTTGATGCGGAATATGCTATTCTGTCGGGTATTGCTCTGTATGCTGTGTTGGAATTTATAAATATGATGTTTCCTCCGCCGTTTTCCTTCATTCGTCTTACAGCGTGTTCGCACATACAGTAATTCCACACCATATTTGTGTTTATTACACGCATAAAATCCGTAATCGGGTTCTCAAGTGCCTTAATGCCCAGTCCCTGATCGGCGGCATTGAGAACAAGTGTATCTATCAATATGCCTTTACTGTCAAGATACGAAAACATTTCCGAAATCGCCTTTTCGTCAACGGTTTTTTCGTCTAAAAGGGAATCTATAGCATAGCCTGTAATATTCACATCCGGGAATTTCTCTTTATATTTTTCTTCCGCTTCTCGCACTTTTTCGAGGCTTCTCCCGGTAAATACAATTTCCCATCCCTCAGATGCGAATTTTTCCGTTATTGCCACCCCTGTATTTATACAGGCACCCGTTATTAATACCGTTTTCATCTTTGTAAGCCCTCCTCCTTATGTGATTTGTCTATATCATAAAGCTGCCGAAGGTCAGAATTAGAGGCGTATCCTTAATAGGCAGCTCCTTTATTACATACACACCATCGCCTTTATCCTCAATCATTTCCTCCGGAATTTCATAAACAGAACCGTCCATAATGTCAATAAGCTTTATGTCTTTATATTCCGTATAAAATTCAACCGTTATTGAAGAATTATACGGTGGCTTTTACATAGTTAATCCATGCCTGCTTTTCTTCCTCGGAAAATATCGGTGGGCAACCCACAGCACCGAATACTTCCTTTGCCTGTTCGGTGTAAAGACTGTTTCCGTAGCATAAACACATCCATGGCTCAATGCCACGATTTACAAAATTGTCCACAATCGTATCGAGCCACTCAAAATCATATACACCCTTTTGTTTTTCCGTTCTTTGCCAACCGGACTGAAGTCTTACCTTCTTAACTCCGCAGTCGGCAACCTTGTCATATGCCTTTTCCGGATCGAACACATCCCGGTCAAGCTTTTCAAAACCCAGACTTATTTTTGAATGTTTTATCTCGCTTGATTTTTTTGGTATGATTTTTCCGATTTTCTTTAACTGTTCCATGTATCTTACCTTACCTTATCAAATACTCTCACAAAATCAACGATAAAAGCATCATCAACAAAGTCGCCGCTTATAATATTGGGAACTGACTTGCGGTATCCCTGAACCTCTGTTGTAAGCAAAATAAACTGCGGAACATGAGAAACATGTTTATCAGCTCTTGATACTTCTTTACCATCGCAGTAAAAGGTATAGCCCTCCGGCTGCCAGTTCATCCCGAAATAATGCCATCCGTCTTCTGTATCATTCAAGTCGTAGCTCACTCTTCCTTCTTCTCTGAATTGCTTGCCGTAACCACCCATTATATTTCCGGTTGTAGCTTTCCCAACACGAAAACATTCCATAATGTCAGACTCTATTCCGCACCATTCAGGTTCAAATCTTGCTCCTATTGTCGGCGATTGTGTCCAAAATGCACTCCACATTGTTTCGGGATCTTTTTGAAATTTACATCTACACTCATAATATCCGTAACGATGTACAAATTTAGGCTCCTCCAAAATTCCAAGAGGCCATATTTCATCCTGTCCCCAAGGATTATCCGTACCGCTTTTAGGCACATCAAACGAGTTTGAGCCTGTCTGCAATTGCGGTGAAACATAACATCCGTTTCTTTCGGTTCTGTGCAATTCTATGTGGCTTTTTCCATCAAGAACAATCCCCTGGTCTGTGTAGGCATCAAAAGGCTTTCCCCAAAAATTAAGTCTGAAATCCCATTTGCTTCTGTCAAGCTCCGTTCCGTCAAATTCATCTGCCCATACCAATTTCCATTCACCCTGAGGCAAAAAACTCGGTTCGTGACCGTTTACTTCAAATTTCTTCATAATCTTTTTCTTCTTTCTTAAAAATAAAATTCTGTCTTTGCAGGTCTTATATCAGTCAGTGCCCCCGTATAATGCCTTAAGGTGTGCGACTGATACGGATGTTTTAAACATTCATCTTCATTTATTTCAATTCCCAGTCCCGGCTTGTCGGGGATTGTAATATATCCATCCTTGTACTCCAGTGACTCATTTGTCACAGCTTTTCTCCATTCCACATCGGAATACATGATTTCCAAAATCTCGAAATTAGGACAAGTCGCCGCTAACTGCAATGTCGCCGCATTCGCAACAGGGCCCGACGGATTGTGCGGTGCAAACGGAATATATCTGCACTCTGCCTCCGCCGCAATTTTCTTCAGCTCCATTATTCCGCCGGCGTGTGAAATATCCGGCTGTATGTAATCTGCCGCCATGAGATCAAACATTCGCTTATAGTCCCATCGCGTGTAAAGCCGCTCTCCGGCAGAAATTGCAACGGGAGATTTGTCCCTTACAGCCTTTAATGCGTCAAGATTATCAGGCGGAACGGGCTCTTCAAAAAACATCGGCTTGAACTGCTCCAGCTCCTTTGCAATTTTTATGCCCGTTGGAATGTTAAATCGTCCATGTCCCTCAATAAGTAAATCCACTTCATCTCCTACCGCCTCACGCACTGACGCAACGCATCTGAGTGCCTTATCAAGCTCTTTATTTGATATGTTAAGATAATTTTTTCCGAATGGGTCCCATTTCATTGCAGTTACACCACGTTCAACCGCAATTTTTGCCTTTTCGCCGAATTCCTCCGGCTCCTTTGCGCCCGCAAACCATCCGTTTACATATATTCTCACCTTATCATTTACTCTGCCGCCGAGCAGCTGATATACGGGAACATTAAGTCTTTTGCCGAGAATATCCCATAATGCCATCTCCACCGCCGACAGTGCCGACATCAGCACTGCTCCGCCGCGCCAATATGCGTCACGGTATATATCATGCCAGTGTTTTTCAATATCAAGCGGATTTTTGCCTACAAGATATTCCTTAATATGCTCAACAGCACCTATCAGTGCTTTTTCCTTATATTCGAGAGTGGCTTCTCCCACCCCGTCAATTCCTTCGTCGGTATATACCTTGACAAATACCCAGTTGGTTCGGAAGCAATCTACCGCAAAGGTTTTTACATCTGTAACTTTCAACCTTCATCCCCCTTAACTATTTAGAAAAATTAGTATTATTAAAAACTATATTCTCAATATTATCAAAAATAGGAACGCCGTGGCTTCTATCCCAGTCCGCAGCACCATGTTGTCTGAAATTAGGAAGTTCTTCATCGGAAAGACATTCAAACCGGCAGTCATTAAAGTAAATATTGCGGATTTTATTATCCTTTCTGCCGCAAAGATAAGGAAATTCCAATCCGCTTGCGACAACCTTTGAAAAATAAATATTCCTTATCGCTTCGCATCTTGTACCGTCGGTCTGTCCGATATATATTTTTATCGGTCTGCCATAGATTTTGTCCATAACAATATTGTTGAACAAGAGATTTTCTATCAAAGTATCCTCTCTTCCTCTGTCGGGTACCTTTGAAAAATCCGGAAGAACAATAGAAATTCCGATGACCGTATCGGTCATGACCAAATTAGAAAATGTGCAGTTTTTTATAACTCCGTCGCTTATCCAACCTATTCTTATACCACCGGAATAACTCGTTAAATTGCAATTTGTAACGGTCACCTTTTCACAGACCTTGTTTTCCGCAAGAGATCGGTTATTCGCTCTGACAACAATACAGTCGTCGCCCGTCACTATATCGCAGTTTGATACAGTTACATTTCTGCTTGAATTTATATGTATTCCGTCATTATTTGGGTATCTTACCTCGGCTAAAATCTTGCATTTATCAAATACTACATAGTCACAGTCATGTATCCAATATGACCACCCCGAAGGCTGATTAAGCATTGTAATATCCTCTATTTTAATATTACGGCAGCCCGCAAAGAAGACAACTCTCGGCGGAGTGGGTGCGTCGATTCTCTCAAATCGCCAACCGGTCCATTCCCCCTGCTTCTCTCTTACAAATCTTGTTCCGTTACAGTCAATTTTCCCCATTCCTGTTATGGAGATATTTTCACATTCCTCCGCGAAAATCATTGAGGCATTACGGGTTCTCGGCAAATTTTCACTGATTACATGCTTAAGGTTTTGCTTTTCGGGGTAGTCCCCGCAATTCGGCGAGCCCAACAAAACGGCGTTCTGCTCGATATGTAAATTAACATTGCTTCGCAATACTATGGAGCCGGTCATATATGTACCGTCCTCCAAAAGCACAGTGCCGCCGTTTTTCGAGGCGCAGTCATCTATTGCTTTTTGAATGGCTGCGGTATTCAATGTTTTTCCGTCACCCACAGCGCCGTAATTTCTGACATCGTAAATCATAGCTTTATCTCCTCATAAATATTTGCGATTATTTTATTCTCACAGTCAAATTCATCTGCTGTAATTTCATCAAACATACCTATGTGCATCGGTACTGTCCTTTCGGCGTTTATACGCTTAGCGAATCTTGCGGCGTCTGTCATATTCATATTGTTGCCGACACCGTTGACCGGCAGAAATACCGCATATATGTCATTTGGAATGTCGCCGAAAATCTCCTCATTATACAGAGTATCACCTGTGACATAATATTTTTTATCACCATCGTCAATTATCACTCCGATTGCTGATATGTCGCTGTGTTCGGCCTTTACCGCAGTGAATTTTATTCCGTTTTCCGTCCATACCGTATGTATGTTAAACTGAATATAATTATTGCCGCCTCCGATTTTTCGGACCTCCTGCCATACCGAAGCAGGCGAAAGAACAACTATATTCGTATCAGCGGAAATAAAACGGCAGACGGTTTCAGGATCATAGTGGTCAAGATGATTATGCGTAAAAATCATAACATCCGGTTTTATTTCAAACAAAGACTCATCTACCGCCTGTCGTCTGAACGATGCCGGATTGATTTTCTCTACGCTGTCCGACAGATACGGATCTATCATGATTTTAAAACCGTTCTTAATAAAAAGCAGTCCCGCTTGCCCAAGCCAGATTATTTTCATAAAACTCCTTCTTTCCGTTGACTTTTTGATATTTTTATTTTATAATATTTTATATAAAATAAATACATAAATCTTACTATATTTATTAGAAATCTTATTATTTATTTGGAGAAACAGAGAATGGATATAATTCTACCTGAAATTGTGGCGGCGGGAATTTATAATTCCCAAATTGCGGTAAAGACAGAGCGATTACCAAAAACAGAAAAGCAACGATGTTTGAAATTGAAATTCCAATAGAGGAAGGCGGGATTTCTTATATAGCTTCGGAGGAACGGCATATTTCGCCCGATATTGTAATATGCGCAAAGCCCGGTCAGATACGTCACACAAAGCTGCCATTTAAATGCTATTATATACATATGATTTTAAACACCGGCACATTGTATGATATTCTGGCGGATATTCCTGTCTTTATTGAAACAAAAAGGTCGGCGGAATACAGGAAAATCTTTGAGGGACTATGCAAGCATTCCAATTCTCCCCTTGAAATCGACAGAATTAAGGCATTCAGTCTTGTTTTGGAGCTTGTTTATCTTTTGGACAAGGATTCAAAAAAGCAGCTCTATCGTAATGGGCTTAAAAGCGGAAATTATGAAATAATCGAAGATGTAATAAAATATATAAAGGAAAATCTCACATCGGATTTGTCGCTTAATGCGGTAGCGTCATATGCATCTTTGAGCTCTATTCATTTTCATAATTGCTTTAAGGCGGCTACAGGAAAAACTCTTCACGAATATGTGGAAGAACAGCGTATAAAAAAAGCAGCAGGGCTGTTGGTATCAACCGATTTAACCCTGACAGAAATTTCTTACGAGTGCGGTTTTTCGTCTCAATCATATTTCAGCTATGCTTTTAAAAGAAAAATGAAAATGACGCCGCGGGAATATGCAAAGGAAGTATATAAGCGTTATGACAGCTGATTGTTAAGTATGCAATGCAGCCGAACAGTAAACAATAGACTTGCAAAAAGGTACTTATCTTTGCATATTTCGGACTTGCAAATATCCTTGATGTCTATATCATCAAAACCGGCTCTGTATTGAGAACGGCAACACTGTTTTTCTATATATCCAACGAAAGCCTCTCGCTTTTGGAAAACTCTGCATACCTGGGACTTCCCGTACCGGATAAAATAAAGAGCGTACTGCATCAGCTGCATGACCGAGATGTTAAGGAGGACTCAAACGATGAAGATAAATAAAAAACAGATTCTCTTATTATATTGCAGTATAAGGATATGGATCGGTTTGAGTAACAGTATAAAGCTTAATAACCGCTATCAAAGCGTGATTTACACGCCGCGATAGCGGCTTTGTTTTTATAGTTTTGAGTTTAGTTTTTCGGCCAAACCTATTGACAAACTTTCTTTCGTATGCTATAATTACTACACGGTACAATTGTACCTTGAATAAATCGGAGGCATTTATGAATCAGTGGAATCCCGAGAGGGCGGAGGCGATCCGCCAATTTATAGACGAATATTTTATGGAGAACCGCAAATCTCCGACGGTGCGCGACATCGCGGCGGGCACGGGAATCTCGAAAACTTCGGTGCAGAGATACCTCACCGATATGAAAGAGCACGGAGAGATCGAGTACAATGGTCGCCGCAGTATCGGCACAAATCTCTCGCGCAATATGTTTGAAACTACGCCTGCGATTCGATACGATTCCACTGTGTCCTGCGGGTTGCCGAGTGAGCCGAACGTGGAAGAAGCGGAGATCATTCCACTTCCGACAGCTCTTGTGGGAGATGGAAAGTTCTTCATTCTTACGGCGAAAGGAGATTCGATGACGGGCATCGGAGTTGACGATGGCGATCTCGTTATCGTGCGTGAGCAGAATACTTGCAGGGACGGTGATTATGCAGTTGTCCTTGTAAATGGAAGTGAAACCTTGCTAAAGACGATAACCTATCTTCCCGATAAGAACGCATACTTGCTTCACGCTGAGAATCCCGATTACGATGATCGCATCGAGCGCAACGTACAGATTCAAGGAATTGCAACGCAAGTTATAAAGAAACTTTGACAGTGCTCTGCTTGTCTATCGGTCTTAGCAAGCACTGCTTTTGTCATGACAGACAAAACATCAGGAGGTAAAAATAATTTGAAAATCAATGAAATGTTAAATAGAATGATTGACATTCTCAAAGATAAGCACACCACGTGGGTTTATTTAGAGCTTCCACAAATTAACGTTGACGCGCTACGCAAAAGAATCATTGCGATTCTAAAAGACAAGCACGGAGGTATCGGGACGATTCCCGATGATGAGATCGAAGCCCTTGCCGATGTTCTCCTGCCCGGTGTTATAAAATTCTTCTCCTCGAACGAATGGCGTGCTGAATTTGAAGAATGGAAGAAAAAGCGCGAGTTGTTATTAGCACAAAGAGAGGAACAAAAAGTATTAGCGCTAAAAGCAGATGAAAGCAAA
>ENA-ORMS01003546-ORMS01003546.1-human-gut-metagenome-genome-assembly--contig:-NODE-3546-length-10110-cov-4.302834_pt1 | contig 10110 bp, 9 predicted proteins | sample MGYA00242104_ERZ508997 | MGnify/ENA primary metagenome ERZ508997 (study PRJEB26280, sample SAMEA2338704) | human gut metagenome | biome: human gut; feature: human-associated habitat; material: faeces... | reverse complement strand
CACACGCGTGATGCCGTGGGAGATGTTGTCTCTCACGACATATTTGATGAAGAGGGAGGTCAGCCAGACGCCTATAATCGGATAGACCAGGTAGAGCCAGTTGATGCCCGTGATGCTGAAGCCCGAGGTGATCAGCAGTTTGATCTGATGGATGATGAAGTGGAGCACCCAGGCTGATACTGCCGCCAAGAATCCTATGACAAAGGCGAGCAGCAACAGAAACTGGCGGTCGGAGACGTGCTTGCTCCGCCATCGGTCGATGCGCAATATGAGGGATTGGGTTTCCTTGACCGTCTTGTTCGGTCCTTTGAGGATGTCCATTGACTTGCTTATTTCCTATGCTTGCTTTCTATGCTTACTTATTCCTATGCTTGCTTATCCTATGCTTGCTTATTTTCTGATGACCGTCACTACGCCATCGGCCGTCAGCTTGATGATGCTCGAGGGCTTGTGGGGCTTGTGCTCCTGCCGTCTGGTCTCGCAGACATAATCGACGGCCTCGAGGATGGCGGGGTCGATGTCGCGGTAGTTTTGTGCCGTCGGCATCCCGCTAATGTTGGCCGAGGTACTCACGATAGCCTTCTGCATGCGGTAGCAAAGGGCCTTGGAGAAGGCCTCGTTGGTGATGCGGATGCCCACAGACCCGTCCTCGGAGATGAGGTTGGGGGCGAGGTTGACGGCATGGTCGAGGACCAAGGTAGTCGGACGGTCGGTCGTGGCGTCTATCAAGTCCCAGGCCACGGCAGGCACTTGGCGTACATAGCGCTGGAGGCGGTCGTCGCTATCGACCAGACAAATGAGGGCCTTGGCGTCGTCTCTCTGCTTGATACGATAGACGCGGGCCACGGCCTCGGCATTGGTGGCGTCGCAGCCGATACCCCATACCGTGTCGGTCGGATAGAGAATCACCCCACCCTTGCGCATACATTCTACTGCATTTCTGATATCTTCTTCTTGTTTCATTTTCTTCGTTTACTTCTGTTGTCTTCTTTGACTTCTATTGCCTTCTGTTGTCTTTGTTGTCTTCAGTTGTCTTCAGTTGTTTTGATTGCGGACCCGGTCGCGTCTGCCGACGGGGGCAAGCCCCTTTTTGACTTAGTAAATGCGCACCCGGTCGCCCACACGCACTTTGTAGTCGCGCGAGGCAAGTTGCGGATTCATCCGTTTCAGTCGCTTGAGCTGGATGCCAAACATCTGGGAGACCTGATAGAAACTGGTGCCGTCCTTGACTTGGTAGTACGGCTGCTTCTTGTAGCGCGACTTCGGGGCGCGCTTCTGCTTCTTGGAGAGCCAGACCACCTCGCCAGCCTTCAACTTCGCTTTCACCTCGCGGTCGTTGAACTTCGCCAGATGGCGCGCGCGGATATCCATCTCCTTGCCGATAGAGGCGTAGGTGTCGCCCTCGCGGGCCACGACATAGAAGTTGTCGTTATACTTCAGGATGCGATGGACATTGACCTGGCTAAAGTCAGGCTTGTTGATGGGGTTGCCCTGCGTCACGGCCAAGTCGCAGTTGGGATCGTGGCGGACGATAGGGCTGGCCTTGTCGTGCTCGTAGAGGCGGTAGGCTTCGATGATGTCGATCAGCCGGTAGGCATACTTGGGGTTGGTGGCATAGCCCGCACGCTTCAGTCCGTGGGCCCATCCCTTGTAGTCGGTCTTGTCCAAAGTGAAGAGGCTCTTGTAGTGGGCCCGGTTGGCAAGAAACTTGCTATGGTCCTCGTAGCTCTCCAGGGGAGAATCATAGACGCGGAACAACTCGCCCCTGCGGTCGTCGTCATGGCGCATGGTCCGGCCTCCCCAGCCGTGGCTCTTGATGCCAAAGTGGTTGTTGCCCTTCGTGGCAAGCTCGCTCGTGCCGGCTCCGCTCTCCAGCAGCCCTTGGGCCAGGGTGATGCTGGCAGGGATGCCGTATTTGTGCATCTCGACGATGGCGATGTCCTTGTATCGGTCGATGTAGTCTTGCCATCTTTGGTTCCATCTGATCTGAGCCTGGAGGGGCAAACAGAATCCTATCAGCAAGAGAAGCGTGAATAATGAGAGTCGTTTCATATAGCCCGAAAAGTATTTTGCCCGCAAATTTACTAAATTCTTTCTATTTGCGGACGGGTTGGTCTCATTTTTTTTCATTACTTTTGCACACATGAAGATTACACTCGCCATTGGATCCAATATTCTACAGCAGAAGAACATCGACGAAGCCCAGTCGCGGCTGCGCCATCTGCTGCCCGGAATCGTCTTTGGAGAAGCGGTTTGGACGACGCCCATCGGCATCCAGTCCGACCGTTTCCTCAACCTCCTGGCCTATGCCGACACCCCGCTTTCGCTCGACCATCTGCAGGAGGCGCTCAAGGCCATCGAGCGCGAGATGGGCGACAGTCATGAGAACCACCAGCAGGGCCACGTGATCATAGACCTCGACGTGGCGGAATATGACGGGAGGACCGTCAAGGAGGTGATATGGAGCAAAGGAGTCCAACAGGCACAAAAACAAGTTGTTAGCAATATTGGCAAACAAGCGCAGACGCCCAACAGCTAGCAATAAGAACAAACAGAAGCAATATAAATAAACAGAAGCAACAAACAAACAGAAATAAAAAAAACAAACAGTTAGCAATACAATCAACATGAAGAAAATCCTATCATTCGTTTTCCTTCTGCTTTGCTGCTCGTCTGTCTTCGCACAGCAATTTGACAGCTATTTTACGGATGCCACACTTCGCATCGACTACATCTTTGCGGGCAACTCCAAGCAGCAATGGATCGCACTCGACCAACTCAACCGCATCCCGCGTTGGTATGGCAAGCGCCAGCACCTGGCCGAACTCCCCGTGGAGGGCAATGGCCAGATTACCGTCCGCGACCATCGTTCGGGCACGATCGTCTATCGCAACTCCTTCTCCACGCTCCTTCCAGGAGTGGCTCTCCTATCCGGAGGCCGAGACGACGACACGATCCTTTGAGAACGTATTCCTCATCCCCTATCCGAAGGATACGGTCGATGTGACGGTAGAACTGAAGAACAACCGACGCGAGGTGACGGCCTCCATGACACATACGGTCGTGCCTACCGACATCCTCATCCGCCATATTGGCGAGAATAGCGTCACGCCTTATGTCACGCTCCAACAGGCACGCGACACCTCCCGTTGCATCCATATCGCCTTCCTGGCCGAGGGCTACAAGCAGGAGGAGATGGCTACCTTCGAGGCCGACTGCCGGACGGCTACCGAGGCACTCTTCGCCCACGAACCATTCAAGTCGATGCGCGACCGCTTCAATGTCGTGGCCGTAGAGGCTCCCTCCCAGGAGAGCGGCACCTCGGAGCCGGGCAAGGGAGTGTGGAAGGACACGCCCCTGAGAAGCCATTTCGACACGTTCTATAGCGACCGCTACCTGACAACGCTCCATCTGAAGGCGCTCCACGACTGTCTGGCGGGCACGCCCTACGAGCACATCATCGTGTTGGTGAACACGGAAAACTATGGTGGTGGCGGCATCCTCAATAGCTACAACCTCGCCATGGCCCACCACAAGGCCTTCAAGCCCGTGGTAGTCCATGAGTTTGGCCACTCGTTTGCCGGCCTTGCCGACGAGTATGCCTATGAGGCGGAGCAAATCCCGATGTACCCGCACGATATCGAGCCGTGGGAACCCAACATCACCACACAGGTCAACTTCCACAACAAATGGGAGAACCTCATCGGCAAAGAGGAGGGCGTCGGCCTCTACGAGGGTGCTGGCTACTCGCTGAAAGGTGTGTGGCGCGGATGCAAGGACTGCCGTATGCGCACGAATGAGCATCCGGTATTCTGCCCGGTATGCCAGCAGGCGCTCACCCGACTGATCAATTTCTATACAGAATGAGACTAAGGAGGCTTCTCCTTATCCTATTATGCTTCGTTTCCGTGTCGGTCTTCCCACAAGGCAAGAAGGCCGACACGGAGGCTTTGGGGCGTGCTCTGGAGTATTTCCAGTCGCAGAAATACCACGAGGCACTCCTCATCTTCCAACGACTCGACCAGTCGTACAAGCTCAACGCACGCTACAAAGCGTATATCGGACTGTGCTACTACTACGACTGGGACTACAAAAAGGCGACAGAATATTTCGATACCTTCCTGCCCAAACTCAGCATGCTGGCACCCGAGGAGCGGGCGCTCTACTATTATGCGGACGGGGAAAGCCACTTCCAGTTGGGCCACTACGACCAGGCGATCCTCCTCTTCCAGTCTGCGCTCGCCCTTTGCCACGACCGAGACAAGGGCGACAGTTGGTTTCGGATCGGCTTCTGCTATTACTTTCTCCAGCAGCCGGCCTTGGCCCAGGGTTGCTTCCTCGTAGCCGAATACTACTACGCCACGTTTCGCAACTCTCCCGACCTGCAAGCGCGACGCCAGCAGATGGCACACATGATGCGAGGCTTGCGGCCCGAGATCGTCCTCAAGCCCCTGCCAAAGACTTTCTCCCTACCCCAGCCTGTGTCGCCTACCGACTATCTCAAGACCGAGGCCGACACATTATCTACAGTTTCTATCGTCAAGCCTCATCTTTCACAAACAGAACCACAACCTCCCGTAGGCGAGCCAAAACCACAACAGGAAGAACCGCAACAGGAGGAAAGCCCTCAACAGAAGGAAAAGCAATAGGCAGAAAAGCTGCAACAGGAAGAGCCTTAACAAGAAGAAAAGCCACAACAGGAAGAAAAGCTACAACCGGAGGAAAAGCATCAACAAAAGGCACAAAAGGCAATAGACTAAGCCTCCCTTCATAGACCGACCGCTTCCCCTCACACACGTTATACAAAAAAAGACAAGCCCTTGCACACTCCTTAATAAAAAAGGAGGCACAAGGGCTTATGCTTGTCGTTCCCGCAAAAGGGGAACGGGATGGTTGTTCGGTCGTTACTTCACGGGATTGTTCTCCGCAAAGATGGCCATACGCTCCTCGAGGGCAGCATACTGCTCGTCGCGGATGAAGGACGTGCAGACGCGGAGGCCCTCCTGTTCGCTACCAGTAGTGACAAGGCAGATGGCAGAGACTCCATAATACATGAGCTCGTGTGCCAATTCGCCACTCGTCATACCCGGATAGCCGATCGTGAAGTAGAATCCGTCGGCAATAGGCTGGTCGAGATCCTTGTCATAAACGATATAGAAGTTATGACGCGTGAAAATCTCCTTCAACTTGTGGGCACGGTCGCCATAGATCTTGATCTCACTACGGAAGTCGAACTTGCCCTCGGCAGCAGCCTTCAGCATGGCGGCCATGGCATACTGGGCACTATGGCTCGTACCAGAGGAGAGCGCATAGAGCATACGCGTAGAGAAGACGGGGCCGAAAGGCAGTCCCTCGTAGCGCTCGGCCAGGTCGTGGTAGTGGCGATGGAAGAGCTTGTCACTAATGCATGTCACGCCAATACGCTCGCCAGCATAGCTGAACGCCTTGGATCCGCTAATGAGCAGGATGTAGTTGTCCGTATAGTTGGCTACCGACGGCTGGTAGGGCTTCTGGAAAGGACGGATGTCACGACGGAAGTCCATGGCGAAATAGGCCAGGTCCTCCATGATGATGCAGTCGTACTTCGTGGCCAAAGAGCCGATCGTGCGCAACTCGTCGTCCGTCATGCAAATCCACGAGGGGTTGTTGGGATTGGAATAGACGATGGCGCAGATGTTGCCATTGGTAAGGTAGCTCTCCAGTTTCGGACCGAGCTTCTCGCCACGGAAGTTATAGACATCAAAGGTCTCATACTTCGTGCCCTGCACCTGGAGCTGCATCTTCTGCACGGGGAATCCCGGGTCGATGAAGAGGACGGTATCCTTCTTCTTGTCGGCCTGAGAGCAGGTGAGGAAGGAAGCGAACGTGCCCTGCATGGAACCGCAGACAGGCACGCAGCCCTCAGGATTGATATCGACGCCGATGAAGGCCTTGACAAACTCCGAGGCAGCCTCCTTCAGAGCGGGGAGACCCTGGATGTCGGGATAGCTGTGGGCGATACCGTCCTGCAGCGACTTGATCTGCGCGTCCACGCCTACCTGGGCGGCGGGAAGACCGGGAATGCCCATCTCCATCTTGATGAACTCGACACCACTCTCCTTCTCGGCATGGGCTGCCACACCCTTCACCTCGCGGATCGTCGCCTTGGCGAAGTCCTGTATGCCATGCTCGCGGATGGTGTTGTCAATCAACTCCTTGTTGATGGGTGTCGGTCTCATTTCTGCGCCTCCTTTCCCAGCTCAAGGGCCTTGAAGTTGTCCTCGATGACGCGCTCACCCTTGCGGCCGAAGATGACGCGGATGGCGTCCTTCAACTTGTCAAACTCGATACCCAAAGCCTTCTGGGCAGCTCCGAGCAGGATCATATTGGCCGAGCGGGGAATGTTGTTCTCCTTGGCCACCTCCTCGATATTGATGCGGATGACGTTGTCCAACTTGGCATAGTCGGCATCGATGACGGCCATGTCGGGATAGTTGGGGATATTGACGAAAGGAGTGCTGGAGGTGATGATCCAGCCACCCTTCTTCAGATAGGGCAGGTAGCGGAGGGCCTCCATCGGCTCCATGGAGATGATGACGTCGGCCTGACCCTTGGCGATACGGTCGCTATTGATGGGGTCGGAGCTGAGACGGAGATTGCTCTGCACGTCGCCACCACGCTGGGACATACCGTGCACCTCTGCCTGCTTGATATAAAGGTTCTCGTTCATGGCCGCCTGGCCGATGACCGTGGCGATGGAGAGGATACCTTGTCCACCCACGCCACAAAGGATAATATCTGTCTTCATTGGTTTTGAATGCTATTTGGTTGTTGTTTGTCAGAAGGGGTCGCGGGACACTCTCAGGCATCCGCGACACCCCATAAAACCTGTTCTTCCTCCTCGCTTACTTCTGTTCGGCGGCCTTCTTGGCCTCGGCAGCCTTCTTCTGCTTGAGGTGACGCTGCAACGTGTTCATGCACTCGCGGCGCGGGATGATGACGGAAGTGCCGTGATACTCGATCTCCTCGCGGATGGTCTTGGTGATCTCCGGCATGTTCTTCGGAAGCGGAGTGACGACCTTCAGGTGGTCCTCGCTCACGCCCAGACCACGGCAGATAGCCTCAAACTTGTTGGTACCGGCACTATCCTGACCACCCGTCATGGCGGTCGTGAGGTTGTCGGAGAGGATCACGACGATGTCGGAGTTCTCGTTGACTGCGTCGAGCAAGCCCGTCATGCCGCTATGGGTGAACGTAGAGTCGCCGATGACAGCCACGGCCGGCCATTGGCCAGCGTCGGCAGCACCCTTGGCCATGCCGATAGAGGCACCCATGTCCACGCAAGAGTGGATGGCCTTGAACGGGGGAAGGAAGCCGAGCGTGTAGCAGCCGATATCGCCAAAGACGCGGGCGTTGGGATACTCCTTCAAGACCTCGTTGAGGGCGGTATAGACGTCACGATGACCGCAACCCTTGCAGAACTGCGGCGGACGGCTGGCCAAGTCGGGGCACGGCTCGTACTCCTCGCCAGAGGGCAGACCGAGAGCCTGCTTCAGCTCGTCGGGAGACAACTCACCCGTGCGCGGCAGCTCGCCCGTGAGGCGACCCTTGATGACGGCATTGCCATCCATGACGCCACGCACCTGCTCCTCGATGAAGGGCTGGCCCTCCTCGACGATCAGGACGGAGTCGCACTCGGCAGTCATGCGGCGCACCAACTCCTTCGGCAACGGATACTGAGAGACCTTCAGGACGGGATAAGGCACACCATCGGGATAGCACTCGTTGAGGTAGTTGAAAGCAATACCGCTCGTGATGATACCCAGCGAGTGGTCCTTGCCGTCGATATACTTATTGAACGGGCTCTCCACGGCATCCTGCTCCAACTGAGCCTGCTGGCCTGTGACAACCACGTTGCGCTTGCGGGCAAAGGCGGGAAGCAACACCCAGTCGCTGGCCTTGGCCTCATAGTTCAGGGGGTTCTGCTCACGCGGCGTCTCCGTGATATTGACCACGGCACGCGAGTGGGCCATACGCGTGGTGACGCGCATCAGCACGGGCAGGTGCATCTTCTCCGAATAGTCGTAGGCCACGGCCATCATGTCGTAAGCCTCCTGCTGGTTGCTCGGCTCGAAAGTCGGGATCATGGCAAACTTGCCATAGAAGCGCGTGTCCTGCTCGTCCTGTGAGGAGTGCATAGAGGGGTCGTCGGCCACCAAGATGACGATACCACCATTGGCGCCTGTGATGGCGGAGTTGACAAACGGGTCGGCAGCCACGTTCAAACCCACATGCTTCATGCAGACCAACGCACGCTTGCCCATATAAGACATACCCAGAGCCTGCTCCATAGCCGTCTTCTCGTTGGTTGCCCAACGACGATGGACGTTGCGGTCCTTCGCAAGCTGAGAATTCTGGATGTACTCTGTGATCTCGGTAGAGGGAGTGCCTGGGTAGGCATAGACACCACTCAGTCCGGCATCCAATGCTCCTTGGGCGATAGCCTCGTCGCCTAAAAGTAGTTTTTTCATCTGATTTCGGTTTTTATAAATATTTAATTCTGTTCCTTACTAAATTAGGAGAAGCCAAGCTCCGCAAGCGGACCGACCTTCTCCTAATCTATATTCACTCGTTTAAAGATTCTCGCAGAACCACTCTGCTACCTGGCGCAGCAAATGATTGCGGGTGTTGCCACCATAGATGCTGTGATTGCGGTTGGTATAAATGTTCTCCTTGAAGTCCTTGTCCGCCTGCACAAGTGCCTCGGAATACTCGAAGACATTCTGCGGATGGACGTTGTCGTCGGCCAAGCCGTGGCAGAGGAGCAGACGGCCGTGGAGGTTCTTGGCGCGTACCAACGGATTGAGCGCATAGCCCGTGGGGTTCTCCTGCGGCGTTCTCATGAAGCGCTCGGTATAGATGCTATCGTAGAAGCGCCAGTTGGTGGGCGGAGCAATCGACACGCCAGCCTTGAAGACCGGACGGCCCTCGCTCATGCTCATCAGGGTGCAGAAGCCACCATAGCTCCATCCCCAGATGCCGATACGCGAGGCGTCGATGTAGTCCTGCTTGCCAAGCCAGATGGCTGCCTCCACCTGGTCCTTTGACTCCAGGTCGCCGATGTTCAGGTAGGTGCACTTCTCAAACTCGGCACCACGTCCGCCCGTTCCGCGACCATCAACACTCACGATGATGTAGCCCTTCTGGGTGAGGTAGTAGTCGAAGAGACCACCATTGCCCATCGAACCAATGCTCCAGCTGTCCGTCACCTGCTGGCTGCCGGGACCGCTATACTGGTGCATGATGACCGGGTATTTCTTGGTAGGATCGAAGTTGGCAGGCTTGATCATCCAGCCGTTGAGGGAGACACCCTCGGAAGTAGTGAAGGTGAAGAACTCCTTTTTGGTCGGCTCAAACTGGGCCAAATCCTGCGTGAGCTTGTCGTTGTTGAGCACCTCGCGTACCACCTTGCCCTTGCGGTCCATGATCGTATAGACGTAGGGGTGGTTGGCGTCGCTCCAGCAGTTGAGGAAGTAGCGGTAGTCGCCCGAGAAGGTGGCGTCGTTCCATCCTTCCGTGCCCGCAAGGGCGGTCACACGGCCCTTCTTGTCGGCCACGTAGATCTCGCGCTGCATGGGCGAGCGGCGAGCAGCCTGGAAGTAAGTGTTGCCCGTGGCGGCATCATAACCGTAGATGGCCGTCACGTCGTAGTCGCCCTTCTCGATCTGGCGCAGGAGTTTTCCCTCCTTATTATAAAGGTAGAGGTGCAGATGGCCGTCGCGGTCGGAAGGCACGAGGATATAGTCCTTCATGATGGCAATATCGCCCATGGCCTCGCTCTTGACATACTTCTCCACGCTCTCCTCCAGCAAGAGGCTCGTCTCGCCCGTCGTGGTGTTGGCGTTGTAGAGTCGGAGGCAGTCCTGGTGGCGGTTCATCGTATAGACGATGAGACTGTTGGCGTCTGTAGTGGTCTTGATGCGAGGATAGTAGCCGTCTGCATCTACCGGAACATCCAGTGCGAGGGTCTTGCCCGTCTTCATATCGTAGCTCCAGAGGCTCACCTTGGAGTTGTCCTGTCCTGCCTTAGGATACTTGTAGGAATACTCTCCCGGATAATCGTGAAACTCG
>ENA-ORMS01003545-ORMS01003545.1-human-gut-metagenome-genome-assembly--contig:-NODE-3545-length-10112-cov-2.675549_pt1 | contig 10112 bp, 8 predicted proteins | sample MGYA00242104_ERZ508997 | MGnify/ENA primary metagenome ERZ508997 (study PRJEB26280, sample SAMEA2338704) | human gut metagenome | biome: human gut; feature: human-associated habitat; material: faeces... | reverse complement strand
ATTTTAAAATACAAGGCACTTATTTTAAAATAAGTGCCTTGTATTTTTCGCCTTTCCAAATACCTGTATGACAACAACATACAAACGTACAAAAATTCCCTGTTTTTCGGGTCTAAATACAACCTGTTTGAGCGACATGCAGGTTGTATTCTCCACAGTAAACATTACTTCAACTCCGCAACGCCTTGCACCGCGCATCCGCAGCCAATGGAGCCGCCCAACGTCAAAGACTGCCGCATTAGTAAACCGCTATTTGCTTATTAAGCTTATTACGCCATTCGCAAGGCATTTTTATAGTCCATAATTTCGTATTTCTAATAAAAAATGCCAACTTTGCAAATTAGTATGCTTCCTATAGAACCGATAAGTACATTAGAAATCCTCGTAAAAGGAGTGTTCATAGGCATAATAGCCTCCGCCCCCATGGGACCGGTGGGCGTTTTGTGTCTGCAACGCACCTTGAACAAAGGGCGTTTCTACGGATTGGTAACAGGATTCGGGGCTGCACTGAGCGACATTATATATGCGCTCATCACAGGATTCGGAATGAGCTTCGTGATGGACTTCATAACCAACGAAAGAAACATGTTCATCCTTCAGCTGATAGGCAGCGCAATGCTGCTGGTGTTCGGAATCATGACATATCGCAGCAACCCGCGAAAAAGCTTTCGACCCGTGCCCAAGAAAAAGGGTACGTTGGTGCACAATTTTGTTACCTCATTCCTGCTGACGCTCTCCAACCCGCTGATAATATTCCTGTTCATTGCACTCTTTGCCCGATTTGCGTTCATAATCCCCAACCACCCCGTGGAACAGGGTGTGGGATACGCTTCGATAGTGGGCGGTGCAATAATATGGTGGGTGCTGCTTACATATATTATAAACAAGGTGCGCACACGCTTTGAGGTGAAAGGTGTGAAGATTCTTAACCACACCATAGGCATTATAGTAATCCTTGCTTCGATTGCCGGATTTGTATTCACGCTTACCGGACTTCACAACCCGGCATTGCACTAACTTTCCATACATCATGTTCATAGCAGAAAAACTAAGACAGGAGAACATAGCCGAATATCTGCTGTATATGTGGCAGGTGGAGGACACCATACGCGCTTACGCATGCAACGAGGAGCGGATAGCCCGCGAATATGTGCCTATGTTCAAACTCGACGAGGCAAAAGCGGCGAAAATGTCGCAATGGTATGCACAACTTTGCGCCATGATGCGCTCGGAAGGGGTGAAAGAGAAAGGGCATCTGCAGATAAACAAAAACATTGTGGCTGAACTTTCGGAATTGTCGCAACACCTTTTGGAAAGCCACGGCTATGCAAAATATCACTCCGCATACTTCCACGCACTTCCCGACATCATGGAACTGCGCAAAAAGGGAAACGGCAGCACTTTGAGCGACATAGAAGTGTGCTTTAACGCCCTTTACGGAGTGATGATGCTGAGAATGGCAAAAAAGCCCGTTTCGGAAGGCACGGAAACGGCTGCAAAAGAAATTTCAAGCGTAATGGCAATGCTCGCGGCTTATTACAAGCAAAACAAAAAGGAACCGCTGAGCTTTGACTGAGCAAACGGAAATTCCTGACACAAACAACAGAAAACGCGAATATGCAAATGGATATAAAAAAGATACTTGTAACAGGCGCAAACGGGCAACTGGGCAACGAACTGCGCCTTATGTCGGAAAACTTTCCGCAATTTGAGTATTTGTTCACCGATGTTGCAGAACTCGACATCTGTAACGCCGAAGCCGTGAACGCCTTTGTGGAGCAAAACAAAGTGGACGCAATAATAAATTGTGCCGCATATACCGCCGTGGACAAGGCGGAAAACGAAGAACAAAAGGCTGCTAAAATAAACAGCGAGGCTCCCGCAAATCTTGCCGTGGCAATAGGAAAACGCGGAGGAGCTCTTGTGCAAATTTCCACAGACTATGTGTTTCCCGGAAACGCTTTCGAACCCATAAACGAGGACTGCGCCACCGCGCCAACCTCTGCTTACGGACGCACTAAGCTTGCAGGAGAAATTTCGGCGCAGAAAAAATGTAAGAACACGGTGGTTATCCGCACGGCATGGCTCTACTCTTCGTTCGGACACAACTTCGTGAAAACAATGATTAAACTCGGACGCGAAAGAGACAAACTTGGTGTTGTTTTCGATCAGATAGGCACGCCCACTTACGCTCGCGACCTTGCACGAGCCATAATGCAGATTCTCGCAAAGGGTGTTGTGCCGGGAGTTTACCATTTCACCGATGAAGGTGTGGCTTCATGGTACGATTTCACCAAAATGATTCATAAATACGCAGGAATAGACAACTGCAAAGTCTCCCCCCTGCACACTTCCGACTATCCCACGCCCGCCACACGCCCACATTACAGCGTGCTCGACAAGACAAAAATCAAAAAAACTTTCGACATAGAAATACCATATTGGGCGGACAGCGTAAAAGAATGCGTGGACATATTGCTTAAACAGGAAAACAACCAATGAACGAGATACAAAGACGACGCACTTTCGCGATAATTTCACACCCTGATGCAGGTAAGACAACACTTACCGAGAAATTTCTGCTTTTCGGCGGACAAATTCAGGTTGCCGGCGCAGTGAAGAGCAACAAAATACGCAAAACCGCCACATCAGATTGGATGGATATTGAACGCCAACGCGGAATTTCTGTTACGACATCCGTTATGGAGTTTGACTATCGCGACTATAAAGTAAACATATTGGACACGCCGGGACACCAAGACTTTGCGGAAGATACGTTCAGAACTCTTACCGCCGTGGACAGCGCAATTATCGTTGTGGATTCGGCAAAAGGCGTGGAAGCGCAGACACGAAAGTTGATGAATGTGTGCCGTATGAGAAACACTCCGGTAATCATATTCGTAAACAAAATGGACCGCGAAGGAAAAGATGCCTTTAGTCTGCTCGACGAACTTGAAGAAGAACTGCAAATAAAGGTTCGTCCGCTTTCATGGCCCATTAACCAGGGATTTAATTTCAAAGGAGTATATAATATATATGAGAATAATCTGAATCTTTTCGCACCTGACAAACAAAAGGTTACTCAAAAGGTTGAAGTTGACATAAACAGCAGCGACCTTGAGAAACATGTTGGCGAAAAGGATGCAGAACAACTGCGCAACGATCTGGAACTTGTGAACGGAGTCTATTCCGAATTCAATCGCGAGGATTATCTCAAAGCCGAAGTGGCTCCTGTTTTCTTCGGTTCGGCTCTAAACAATTTCGGTGTCAAGGAACTTCTCGATTGTTTCGTAGAAATTGCACCGTCTCCCCAACCTGTTCAGGCGGAAGAAAGACTCGTTAAACCCGAAGAGCCGAAGTTTACGGGATTTGTCTTCAAAATTACTGCGAATATCGACCCTAATCACCGCTCTTGTATAGCTTTTTGCAAAATATGTAGCGGTAAATTCGTAAGAAATACCCCTTACCTTCACGTAAGACAGGGAAAAACCATGCGATTCTCGTCTCCCGCGCAATTTATGGCACAAAGAAAAAGCACAGTTGACGAAGCTTTCGCAGGAGATATAGTAGGACTTCCCGACAACGGGGTTTTCAAAATCGGAGATACCCTTACCGAAGGCGAGCAACTGCATTTCAAAGGACTTCCGAGCTTTTCGCCGGAAATGTTTAAGTACATAGAAAACGCCGATCCCATGAAGAGCAAACAACTAAACAAAGGCATTGAGCAACTAATGGATGAAGGCGTGGCGCAACTCTTTGTCAGTCAGTTTAACGGGCGGAAAATTATCGGCACAGTGGGACAACTGCAATTCGAAGTCATACAATATCGTCTCGAGAACGAATATAATGCAAAATGCAGGTGGGAACCGGTGTCGCTTTACAAAGCTTGTTGGATTGAAAGCGAAGATAAGGACGAGCTTGACGATTTCCGTCGCCGCAAATACCAATATATGGCACACGATCGCGAAGGTCGTGAAGTTTTTCTCGCAGACAGTTCATACGTTCTGCAAATGGCGCAGCAGGATTTCAAGAATATCAAATTCCATTTCACTTCCGAATTCTAACGAACGGCATATAATATGGACAGCAAGAACAATAATTCCGACATAAATCAGTTTGCCGACGACATACGTCAGGCAATAGACGTAATGAATCGCGGAGGAATCATTGCATATCCCACAGATACCATTTGGGGACTGGGATGCGATGCCACGAATGCCGATGCCGTGCGAAGAATATATGAAATAAAACGCCGCGATGACTCGAAAGCTCTGATTACTCTCGTAGATTCGGAAGCCAAAGTGGAGTTTTACGTAAAAGAAGTGCCCGAAGTGGCGTGGCAACTCATAGAAGTGGCAGACAAACCCCTTACAATTATATACGATAACGCCCGCAATCTTGCGCCCAACCTCATTGCCGAAGACGGAAGTATAGCCATAAGAGTTACGGCAGAGCCTTTCAGCCGCGAACTGTGCCGCCGTTTCAAAAAAGCACTTGTTTCCACATCTGCCAACATTAGCGGCGAACCGTCGCCGAAGACTTTTGCAGACATCAGCCCGGAGATTCTTGAAGCTGTGGACTATGTGTGCACAAGCCGTCGCGATGAAAATGCGCCCCAAACCCCTTCGTCTATCATAAAGCTCGGAGTTTCGGGCGAAGTAAAAGTCATAAGATAAAACCATGCCGACCTCCGCACAAACACAAAGTTCTATTTCGCATTTCATAAACAAATGGCGCGAAAAACATCTGTCGCAGCAGCAGTTTGTGCTTGTGTTGAGCTTCTTTATCGGCATATTCACGGCATGTGCTGCCTACTTCCTGCGAAGATTCATTGCCTGGATTCAATCTTTACTCACTGCCGGCTTTGACATAACTAACGCCAACTGGCTCTTCCTTGTTTATCCGGTTGTGGGAATCTTTCTCACGGCTCTCTTCATTAAATATGTGGTGCGCGATAATATCAGCCACGGTGTAACACGCATTCTATACGCCATTTCGCGCCGCCAAAGTCATTTGAAAAAGCACAACTGCTGGTCCAGTCTCATTGCCAGCGGAATAACTATTGGTTTCGGCGGATCGGTAGGAGCTGAATCGCCGATAGTATTAACCGGTTCCGCCATAGGGTCAAACCTCGGGCAATTTTTCAAGCTCGACCACAAATCCATAATGGTTCTCCTCGGTGCCGGAGCAAGCGGCGCAATTGCCGGAATATTCAAAGCCCCGATTGCAGGCGTTGTCTTTACTCTCGAGGTGCTTATGATAGACCTCACGATGGCTTCGCTCATTCCCTTGCTTGTTTCGAGCATCACCGCTTCCGTAATGATGTACATTTTTACGGGCACAAGTTCGGAATTCAACTTCAGTCTCGAAAACGCATTTACCATTGAGCGCGTGCCAACGTCCATTTTGCTGGGACTTTTCTGCGGATTCATTTCGCTTTATTTCACTCGCATGATGAACAAATGCGAAGATGTTTTCCACAAAGTCAAAGGCATGTACGCCAAACTGGCTCTCGGCGGAATAACATTGAGCCTTCTCATATATCTGTTCCCTCCTCTCTACGGCGAAGGCTATCACACGATAACCCTTTTGCTCAACGGAAAGGGAATGGAAGACTGGGAAGGAGTCATGAACAACTCACTTTTTTACGGCGACCCCGAAAAGCTGCTGCTATACCTCGGACTTATCATTTTGTGTAAGGTTATTGCATCTTCGGCTACCAATGGTGGCGGCGGATGCGGCGGTATTTTCGCGCCCTGTTTGTTTTTGGGCTGTATAAGCGGCTTCGTGTTCTCCAGATTTTGGAACATGCACAACCTCGGAGTCTATGTTCCCGAAAAGAATTACGCTCTTCTCGGCATGGCGGGCATCATGAGTGCCGTAATGCACGCTCCGCTCACAAGCATGTTCCTCATTGCCGAACTCACAGGCGGCTATCTTCTTTTCGCTCCGCTTATGATAGTGTCGCTTGTGTCTTATCTTGTAATCATAATCTTCGAACCCAACAGCGTATATGCCACACGGCTTGCAAAGAAAGGGCAACTCGTAACACACCATAAGGACAAAGCCGCGCTTACTCTGATGAGCATCGACTCAATACTCGAAAAGCACGACACACGTGTGCCGCCCGACATGAAACTCGGCAGATTGGTCTTCATCATTGCACGCGAAAAAGTGAACGTATTCCCCGTTACCGACGGTTCGAACCATCTGCTCGGAGTGATTGACCTTTCAAAAATCCGCAAAGTGCTTTTCCGCCAGGAGCTATACGAACAGTTCACAGCCGCACAGCTTATGGAAGAACCGCCGGCAAGACTTAGCATTGAAGATCCGGTAACCGTGGTTATGGAAACCATGGAGCGGACGCACGCCGACACTCTTCCCGTGGTCAACAACCGTGGAGAATACGTGGGATTCATAACACGCACAAAACTATATGCCATGTATCGTCAGGTCATGGTGGACTATTCCGAAGAATAAAAGCTATAATTCATTTTTATGAACAAGAAAGATTTGCGCATAGTTTTCATGGGCACTCCCGAATTTGCCGTAGGGTCGCTCAAAGCCCTTGTCGAGGGCGGATATAATGTTGTGGGCGTAATAACAGCCGTTGACAAACCCGTTGGCAGGCATCGCAACACCCTCGTTCCCTCTGCCGTGAAAGAATACGCACTTTCCCAAAACCTGCCTTTGCTTCAACCGGAGAAACTTAAGGACGAGAACTTAATCAACGAGCTTCGCAACCTCAAAGCCGACCTGCAAATTGTTGTGGCTTTCCGCATGCTGCCCGAAGCCGTATGGTCAATGCCCCGTTTCGGAACCCTGAATCTGCACGCATCCCTGCTGCCGCAATACCGTGGTGCCGCACCAATAAACCTGGCAGTGATGAACGGCGATACAAAAAGCGGAGTAACCACTTTCTTCCTGCGACACGACATAGACACAGGCAACATAGCCATGCAGCAAAGCGTGGAAATAGGACCGGAAGAGACAGCCGGAGAACTGTATGACGAACTGATGACCGTGGGAGCGGACTTGCTGCTTAAGACTGTTGACGCGGTCATTGACGGAACGGTTAAAAGCATTCCGCAATCCGAAATAAAAGTGGACGGAGAACTTCTGCCTGCCCCGAAAATATTCACAGAGACCTGCAAAATAGACTGGAACAAAAGCGCAACCGAGATACACAACTTCATACGCGGACTTGCCCCCCACCCAACCGCCTGGACCGAAGTGGAACACCATGGCACGAAATACACAATGAAGATATACGGCGCCCGCCTTGTTGACAAGCAGCCCTCGCAAGCCGCTGGCACGTTTGTGGTGGCTGAAAACAAAAAGCACCTGTACATTGCCGCGAAAGACGGCTACATAGACATTCTGGAGCTTCAGCTATCCGGCAAAAAGCGCATGGCGGCAAACGTGTTCCTTAACGGTTTCCATTCGCCCGAAGACCTGAAACTTTTGTAATTTCCACAACAACATCACCCACCTGTAAAACCATTAATCATGAAAAAGCTTTTCACTTCAAAATTGCACGTGCTGTTCACCATAATATTTGCGGCAGCATTGGGCGCACTTACTTCCTGTGGCGACTCAAATTCCGAGCCTGACAAAGGCGGAACTGTTGTTGACGACAGCCGTTTCGCCAAAAACACGTACTACGCTGTTCAAGACACAACCAACGGCTGGGACGAGGGAATGTATTACAACGGCAGGTTCATTATGGCACACGCAAACTACTCGCAGGGCACCGCGCTCTATTATATGAACGACACAAAGTCGGAGCAATCAAAAGGAATTCTCATTGAGTATGACGAGGACGGAAACGTTGTGGCTTTCGGACGTCCCGGAAATTTGGCGACCGTATGCGAGAAAGACGGAAAGTTTTACCTGAGCAAAGCCACCGGCAAAGACGAAATCACACTTGCGGAGATTAAGGCGGAAGAAGGCATCGCCTCAAAAGCCGTTTCCAAACGCAACACAAAGGCACTTGGAGACGTAGTGAGCGGAGTTGTGGGCGGATTTGACAAAGGAAAGCTTATAGACATTTTCATAGATTTTGCAGACAAATACGCCGAGAAGAAATGGGGCAGCAAAGTGTTCAAGCCTCTCAAAGAAGCTTTCGAGTATCTTGACAAAAACGAAAAGTTGGCGAGAGACGAAAAGTGGTTTCAGCTCGGGGCAAACATCTTCGCAACTGGCATCTCGCAAGTAAAAGGCGGCGAAGTGCTTGGTGTAGGGGTGAAAATGCTTGCCGACGAATACGCAGAGCTTACAGAACTGCAACATAATGTATTCTACGGCATGGCAACGCCGGAAATTACAGGCATAAAGGAACGCACAGACGGCGCGGTTGAAGTAGCCGCAACAATCCGCAACACCCAAACGCTGCCCGCCACACACTATGAAATCATCGTGTCGGCAGACGGAAGCGAAAAGAGGGTTTCCGTAGAAAACAACGTTTACTGCGGCGTATTGTCGCGGGAGGGAGGGCTGCCCAAGTACAACCATTGCGACACACGCTCGGGCGAAATCCTCATAAAGACAAAAGATGCCCTTTACGAGAAAGACGACCTTGAATACAGCTTCATAATCTACGCTGACGGCAAAAATGGGGCTAACATACGCCCGTTCCTCATGGCCGACCTCGACCTTTCCTTAAAGCCGTCAATGAAGAAAAGCCGCAACTACATACGCTACGGTGAGACCGTTCCGTATGCAAAAGCCGAAGTTGACTACACCTACACGCTTGACGGCGCGTTTTTCTCCGACAACACAATGTCGTACTCACTTAAATTCGATGCCGAATGCAAGCGCGACGGCAACGCAAACATAAAAATGATACGCGACTGGGGGGTGGTTATCCTGAAAAACGGTGAGATTGACAGTAAAATCTCCCTTATGCAAGAACAGGACGACCAAGGGAACATCGGAGCAACGACCTCGCAATCCACGCAATGGATGAACTTTGAAAAAAAAGATCTGGAGATAACGCCGTCCTCATGGAAGGCAACGCCCAAGGATTACGAAATCGCGCCCTACATCACATACGCCGCAGACTTTCTGCTGGCCAGTTCATATACATCCTACGGAGTGGCAGAACCTTTCGCGCCCGCCTACATACAAAAGCCGGAGCTGGAGTTCACAAACGCAGAATACAGCGACAGCTATGGTACGGGGAAAACAACGACTGCCCTTGTATGGGACGATTTCATAAAACAATACCGCGAAACCTCTGTTGACATTGATGTCAGCGTAAACTATTGCGAATTCAAGCTGCGTGGCTGTTTGTTCATCGACTCTTTGGTTGTAAGGCAATCGGGAAGCGGTTGGGACAAATACTGCCTGACATACCTTGTCAACGATTTCGGGCAGAAATCAAAACGCTACAACAAGAAAATATACGACGGTCTGATGAGGGACGGCTTTATGTTGGAATATCGCGAAGACAGCGTTAGTGGCAAAGACCACGATATGGAAATGGAGCTATGGTCAAACGGCTCCAAAATCAGCGGTAACAACAAAATTGGATACCAGCCCTTGAAAAAGGACAACTACGGTGCCAACGTATATCACATATACGGTTTCAAGGCATACATAAAGAAATAAATGGCGATTACACAATAAAAATGCAGCGAACGGCTTGCAGGCAAACAGCCCGCAAGCCGTTTTCATTTGCCCCCCCCAACCAGAAATCCGCCCCAAGCGTGGCTTTTGCCGTAAATCCCTGGTTTTCACAGCATTGCATTGTTTTGAAAAGATTTTATAAGTTATTGTTTTTCAAAGGCTTGCAACGGCAAAAATTATGTCTGATGTAATTTGAATTATGTCTGATATAATTTTTTCTACATAGGACATAGTTTTTCCTACATCCGATGTAGTTTTCGCGGTGTTTGGGGATGCACCGCGCCAAGGGCGCAAAAACGTAATTGTGTTCATTTGTTCCTAAATTCGGGTAGTATGCGCACTTTGCGCTTTTTGTAATTTTGCACCGTAGAAAATATAAAATAAAACACAAGCGTTATGTATTTGGAAAATATCAACTCCCCTGCCGACGTAAAGGCTGTCGGCATTGACCATATAGGGGGTATAACATTCGGTATAACCGT
>ENA-ORMS01003543-ORMS01003543.1-human-gut-metagenome-genome-assembly--contig:-NODE-3543-length-10116-cov-3.390418_pt1 | contig 10116 bp, 7 predicted proteins | sample MGYA00242104_ERZ508997 | MGnify/ENA primary metagenome ERZ508997 (study PRJEB26280, sample SAMEA2338704) | human gut metagenome | biome: human gut; feature: human-associated habitat; material: faeces... | reverse complement strand
CGCTGACCCTGCGAAAGTCCGGAGCCGTCGCCCTTGAGTACGGTGTTGTAGCCGTCCGGGAGCATGCGGATGAAGCCGTCAGCATTTGCGAGCTTCGCCGCCGCGATGCACTGCTCGTCGGTCGCCTCGGGGTTGCCGTAGCGGATGTTCTCCATGACAGTGCCCGTGAACAGGTTGACATCCTGGAGCACGACGCCGAGACTGCGGCGCAAATCGGCTTTCTTTATCTTGTTGATATTTATTCCGTCATAGCGTATCTTGCCGTCCGCTATGTCATAGAAGCGGTTTATGAGGTTTGTTATCGTGGTCTTGCCCGCTCCGGTCGCGCCGACGAAAGCCACCTTCTGACCCGGCTCTGCGTAGAGCGTGATATCGTGAAGGACTTCCTTTTCGGGCGTGTAGCCGAAATCGACATGGTCGAGAACGACCTGACCCTCAAGCTTTGTATAAGTCAGAGTGCCGTCGCCGTGGGGATGCTTCCATGCCCACATTCCGGTGTGCTCCTTGACTTCGACTATCTCGCCGTTCTCTTCTTTCGCGTTTACGAGGGTAACATATCCGTCGTCGGGCTCGGGCTCTTCGTCCATAAATGTGAAGATTCGCTCGGCGCCCGCGAGGGCGTTGACAATCGAGTTGAACTGGTTCGACATCTGGGATATCGGGTTTATGAAGTTGCGCGAGAGCACGAGGAACGAGGCTATCATGCCGAGAGACAGCGTGTTGACGCCGGTCAGCCCGAGATTCTTCGTACCGGCGATAGCCATATATGAGCCGATAACGGCGAGCAGGATATACAGAAAATATCCGAACGCGTTCGTCATGGGCATCATCGAGGTCGCGTGGCCGTTTGCGTTCGCGGCGTTGTGCTCCCATTCGGTGTTGCGCTGCTTCATTTCTTTCTTCGACTGCTCTTCGTAGCAGAAAACTTTTATGACCTTCTGACCGTTTATCATCTCTTCGATATATCCGTCAAGATCCGCAAGGGATCTCTGCTGGGCTACGAAATACGCGCCGCTCTTGCCGACAACTCTCTTGATTATCTGCATGATAAAGAACAGCGATATGCACACAACGAGCGTCAGACCGACACTGATATAGAGCATGCAGCAGAATACCGCCGCGACGGTGAACGCCGAAGAAATCAGCTGACCCATCGACTGCGCGAGCATCTGGCGCAGGGTATCGGTATCGTTGGTATAGAGGCTCATCGTGTCGCCGTGGGTATGCGAGTCGAAATATCTTATCGGCAGGCGCTGCATCTTCTCGAACATCTCATCGCGTATGGTCTTGAGCGTTCCCTGCGCTATAGTGACCATGCGGCGGTTGTAGATAAGCGTCGAGAGCGTGCCGATGAGATAGATGACCGCCATGGTTATCAGCGCGCGAATGAAGCCGGAGAAGTCGGGTGATGATTGACCAACCATCGGGGTTATATAGTCGTCGATAAGCGTCTGGAGGAACATCGATGACGCCGCACCCGCAACTGCGCTGAGCAGGATGCAGATTGTGACGAGGACTATCGTGCCTTTATAATTTTTGAGATAAGAGAGCAGGCGCTTGAGCGTTTTCTTGTCGAGCTTTCTGGGCTGCATTCCGGGTCCGCCGGGCATGCCCTTGGGTCCGCCGTGCATAGGCATAGGCTTACTCATCGTCGTTTCCTCCCTTCTGCTGGGATTCATAAACTTCGCGATAGATATCGCAGGATTTCAGTAGTTCGTCATGCGTGCCCTGCGCGATTATTCTGCCGTTGTCGAACACGAGTATTTTGTCCGCGTTCTGAACCGAGCTTATGCGCTGAGCTATAATTATCTTCGTCGTGTCGGGCATATACTGCGAAAGTCCCTTTTGAATCAGCGCATCGGTGTGGGTATCGACGGCGCTTGTCGAGTCGTCGAGAATGAGCACCTTGGGATTCTTGAGCAGGGCGCGCGCTATGCACAGCCTCTGCTTCTGACCGCCGGAGACGTTCGTGCCGCCCTGTTCGATATAGGTGTTGTAGCCGTCGGGCATCGCGCTGACAAATTCATCCGCCTGAGCGAGCTCGCAGGCGTGCTTTATTTCATCATCGGTCGCGTTATCGTTGCCCCAGCGCAGGTTCTCGGATATCGTGCCGGAGAACAGCTCGTTCTTCTGGAGCACCATTGCGACCGAGTTTCTCAGGGTATCAAGATCGTAGCTTCTGACATCCACGCCGCCGAGCATCACTTCACCGCCCGTTACATCGTAGAGGCGCGGTATGAGCTGGACGAACGAAGATTTCGACGAACCCGTGCCGCCGATTATGCCGACAGTTTCGCCGGAGGCTATATGCACGTTGACATTGTCGAGCACCTTGGTGTCCGCCTTTGAAGCATAGGCAAAATTGACATTTTTATAATCTATCTCGCCGTCTTTGACTTCGAGAACGGGGTTCGCGGGGTTCGAGATATCGGTCTTTTCGTTGAGTATCTCAGCTATACGCTGAGCGGAAGAGCTCGCGATTATCATCATGGCAAAGACCATGGAGAGCATCATGAGGCTCATGAGTATCTGCATGGCGTAGGTGAACAGCGCGGTGAGCGAGCCGGTGGTCAGACCGAGTGCTGCGTTGTTGCCGCTGGCGATGACCGCCTTTGCGCCGAGCCATGAGATGAGTATCATGCAGGTATACATGCAGACCTGCATGATCGGCGAGTTGAGCGCAATAAGGCGCTCCGCTTTTGCGAAGTCTTTGTATATCTTCTCGGATATCTTCTCGAATTTGCTTATCTCGTGATCCTCCTGATTGAAGGACTTGACGACTCTTATGCCGCGCACATTCTCCTGAACGACGTTGTTGAGCTCATCGTAGGTGTGGAAAACGCGCTTGAACACAGGGTGCACCTTGATGATTATCAGCACGAGCAGAGCCGCGAGGACAGGTATAATCGCAATGAACATAAGCGAAATCTGGCTGTCGATTCTGAACGAGACTATCATGGCGAAAATCAGCATAACCGGTCCGCGTATCGCTATTCTTATGAGCATCTGATAGGCGTTCTGAATATTTGTGACATCCGTCGTCAGTCTCGTAACTATCGACGCGGTCGAGAATTTGTCGATGTTCGAGAATGCGAAGGTCTGAACATTATCATACATATCACTGCGCAGATTCGCGCCGAATCCGGCGGACGCGCGCGAGCCGAGGAACGCCGCAAGCATTCCCGTCACCATCTGGAATACCGCAAGAAAGAGCAGTGCAAGACCGTATTTCCAGACCATGGACATCACGCCGCCCTCGATGCCGTTGTCGATAAGACCCGACATACAAAGCGGGATAACTATCTCGAACACGACTTCAAACGCGGAGAAAAAGATAGTCGCCCATGATACTTTTTTGTATTGGCGCATGCTCTTCAACAAAGTTTTTATCATATTCTCACTCCCTCTTTTCTTTCTTTGCTTCACTTTCCGGTTTACAGCCGGGGCTGCTGTCAATATCAAGGTTATCGCATATCCTTATGAGATATCCGCGGAGCTGTTCGATTTCTTCTTCGCTGAACGATCTGAGCATCGCCCGCTCGCCGTTATCAATCGAACGGCGTATCTCGAGATTGATGTCTTTCGCCTTGTCGGTCAGCCGCACGACCTTGTTTCTCTTGTCCGACGGGTCGGTGCAGGTGCTGAGAAAGCCGCTCTGCTCCATGCGCGTGACTATGCCGACAATCGTCGGATGTGAGACATGGGCGTAGTCTTCAATCTCTTTCTGGGTTGTCTGACCTCCGCGCTCGGCGAGAAATCTTATGATCCGCGACTGCGCAAAAGTCAGTCCGTGCTTGCCGAGTCCTGCATCGGCGTTCGACTTCAAACGGTTGTCTATACGCTTGAAAAAATATCCGATATGCTCCATAGCGATCTCCTTTCCGCAAAGCTGTTTTCAGCAATATTAAGTGTAGCACGCTACACATTATACATATATGCGCGCCGATTGTCAACAATATGTTTGTAAACAATTTGTGACCTCGACGCTGAAGATTTTTATGTTCTGTTTTCGTTGAGATTAAAGACGGTGCGTATAAGCTCCGACGCCGCGCGGATGCCGTGCTCATCCGGGTTCATGAGCAATAATCTTGATGTTCCGCCGATGCAGAAGATTATTTTTTCTTTGCGCTCCGGCTCGTCGTCGTCATGCAGATAGATTCTGAAAAGAGCCTCCTCCGCATCGTTGAGCAGTGAAGTCACATCATCGCCGTAGAGCGCGCGGATGAGCCGCTCTTCGCGCGATATCGCACCGACGAGCTCTGAAACAAAGGCGTATGTATCACTGAACGCCATCCGGGCGCAGTCGCAGCGGCCGAGGATATCGGCGACGGTCTCGCGGCAGATGTGCCGACGCAGGCTCTCCATGGTGTCATAGTGGGAATAGAATGTCGTTTTATTTATCAGCGCCTCCCGGCACAGATCGCTGACTTTGACGGGTGACTGGTCGCGCAGGCGCATATCGACATATGTATGCACTATCAGCCGCTCCGTTTTGATATATCTCAGATCATTTTTATTCACCATTTAAACGCCTCTTTTTATATTTAGTCGTTTATCTTACCAATTTGTAAAACAGTTTCTTGATTAGACAACTTTAGTTGTTTATAATGTTAGCATATACTAAAAAATATTACAAGGGGGAGTATGCCGAATGAACAGAAAAGACCGCACCGTCTATATTATGCTCACCGACTATCCGGATAAGGTCTCGCGAACTATAAAAAGAATAGGGCTTTGGGAATACTCCCACATGTCGATAAGCACGGACAAACACTACCCGAAATTTTTCAGCTTCACAGGCAAGCGCGGATTCATGACCGAGGACTTTGACCTCCACCCGACTTACAAAGGCACGGATGTCCCCTGTGCGCTGTTCGCTCTGCCCGTAACGGAAGCGGAGCTTCGCAATGTAGAGCGCATCATAAAGCACATGACCTCGAACGCCGACGAATATAAGTACAGCTACATCGGGCTCGCACTGCTCTATCTGCGGATAATCCCGAAGCAGCGCGGGCGCGACACCTGCGTCGGCTTCGTCTCGCGCACGATAAGAGAACAGACCTCGCTCTCCGCAGGGCGCAGGAAAAAGTTTTGCAGTCCGAACGACATAAAGGCGTTTTTTATCAATCAGCTCGTCTTTGAGGGACCTCTGAGAGTGCTGCTGCAAAAGGGCAAGGCGTAAATTAAAATATCAATCCGCCGTCGGTTCGTGCCGTGCGGCGGTTTATTTTCAGCAAAAGCAAAAGACCTCCCGCCCGGGGAGGTCTTTTAATATAATTAAGGGTTGTTGAAATCAGTTCTCGCCGTCGCCGTTTATGGTCGATATCTCAGGGGTTATCTCTTCGAGAACATCGAGGACTATCTTCACGGTGTCGAGGGAGGTGAATATCGTCACGCCGTTCTGGACGGCACAGCGTCGGATCTCAACGCCGTCCTCAAAGTGGACGCCGGAGAGAATGGCGCGCGTGTTTATAACATAGCTGACATAGCCCGCGCGGATAGAATCGAGGATCTCGGTGCTGCCCTCGCTGAGCTTGCCGCGCACGCGGGTGCGTATGCCGTGCTTCTTGAGGAACGCCGCGGTTCCGGCGGTCGCCTCGATATTGAAGCCGAGGTGATAGAAGCGCTTGACGAGCGGCAGAGCTTCTTCTTTATCCTCATCGGCAAGGGTGACTATTACCGTACCGTATTCTTTCATCTTGACTCCGGACGCCTGAAGAGCCTTGTAGAGCGCACGGTTCAGGCGCTTGTCGTAGCCTATCGCTTCGCCGGTCGATTTCATCTCGGGCGAGAGATATGCATCCATGCCGGTCAGCTTCTCGAACGAGAACGCCGGGGCTTTGACATACCAGCGCTTGCCGTCGGGCAGGCGCATATCGGTTATGCCCTGGTCGCGCAGGCTCTGGCCGAGCATGACCTTTGTCGCGATGCGGACAAGGTTGCAGTCGGTGGACTTTGAAAGGAACGGCACACTTCGCGAAGCGCGGGGGTTGACCTCGATAACATAGACGCTCTCGTCGCTGTCAACTATAAACTGTATATTGAACAGACCGACTATGCCTATGCCGAGTCCGAGCTTTGTGGTGTATTCGGCTATCGTGTCTCTGACCTTCTGCGAAATAGAGAACGGCGGATACACGCTCGTGCTGTCGCCCGAGTGGACGCCGGTACGCTCGACGAGCTCCATTATGCCGGGAATGAACACCTCACTGCCGTCGCAGATGGCGTCTATCTCAACTTCCTTGCCCATAAGATATTTATCAATGAGCACGGGTTTATCCTCATCCACCTCGACAGCGTTCTTGAGGTATTTACGCAGCATTTCTTCGTTGGCGACTATCTCCATCGCCCTGCCGCCGAGCACGAAGCTCGGGCGCACAAGAACAGGGTAGCCTATGCGCGCGGCAACAGCCGCACCGGTCTCGATATCCGTAACAGCCTCGCCTTTCGGGTTCGGGATACCGAGAGATTTTATAACGGCGTCAAATGCGTCCCTGTTCTCGGCGCGCTCAATGGCGTCACAGTCGGTGCCGATTATCTTCACGCCGCGCCTTGCAAGCGGAGCCGCGAGGTTGACGGCAGTCTGACCGCCGAGGGTGACTATAACGCCCTCCGGCTTTTCAAGATGGACTATATTCATAACATCCTCTGTCGTCAGGGGCTCGAAATAGAGCTTGTCGGCAGTGGTGTAGTCGGTCGAAACGGTCTCGGGGTTGTTGTTGATTACTATCGCCTCATAGCCGAGCTGCTGAATGGCATGGACGGCGTGGACGGTCGAATAGTCAAACTCAACGCCCTGTCCGATACGGATAGGACCTGAACCTAAGACTATTATCTTCTTTTTGTCCGACACAACGGACTCGTTCTCGCTCGCGTAGGTCGAGTAGAAATAGGGCACATAGCTGTCGAACTCACTCGCGCAGGTATCAATCATCTTGTATGTCGGGAAGATATCCTCTTTGCATCTGCGCTCATATATGCTGTCCTCGCTCTCTTTCCAGAGCTCGGCGATATACGAATCGGAGAAGCCGAGGCGCTTTGCCTCGCGCAGAAGAATGTCGGAGCCGGGATTCGCCTCCATCTCCTTCTCGAAATCGACTATCTTCTTTATCTTGTCGAGGAAGAACATATCTATATGCGTTATATCGCAGATAAGCGACGGGTCAACGCCCATCCACATCAGCTGGGATATTGCATAGAGACGATCGTCCGTACCCTCTTTGATATATTCGAGCAGCTCGTCAACGCTCATATGCGCCGAGTCGAACTTCTCCATATGCAGATGGTTCTTGCTCTCTTCGAGCGAGCGTATCGCCTTGAGCAGGCTCTCTTCAAAAGTGCGTCCGACGCTCATGACCTCGCCGGTCGCCTTCATCTGGGTCGAAAGCGTGTTGTGCGCGGCGGGGAACTTGTCGAACGGGAAGCGCGGCATCTTGGTCACGACATAGTCGAGCGATGGCTCAAAGCAGGCAGGGGTATTTGCAAGCTGTATTTCATGCAGATCCATGCCGACCGCTATCTTCGCCGAGACGCGCGCTATCGGATATCCGCTCGCCTTTGAAGCGAGGGCGGACGAGCGCGAAACTCTGGGGTTGACCTCAATGACATAGTAGCGGAACGAATGGGGGTCGAGCGCAAACTGAACATTGCAGCCGCCCTTTACTCCCAGGGCGCGGATAATTTTGAGCGCGGAATCCCTGAGCATCTGATATTCTTTATTCGTCAGCGTCTGGCTGGGCGCGACGACTATCGAGTCGCCGGTATGAATACCGACGGGGTCGAGGTTTTCCATATTACAAACGGTGATAGCGGTGTCGTTCGCGTCGCGTATCACTTCGTATTCTATCTCTTTGTAGCCCTTTATGCTCTTTTCGACGAGCACCTGATGCACGGGCGAGAGCGCAAGCGCGTTCTTCATCATGTCGTGCATCTCGTCGGGGTCATAGGCAAAGCCGCCGCCCGTTCCGCCAAGCGTGAACGCGGGGCGCAGGATAACGGGATAGCCTATCTTCTCCGCCGCCTCAAGACCCTCTTCGATACTGTAGGTTATCTGTGAGGGGACTATCGGCTCGCCGATGCTCTCGCAGAGCTCTTTGAACAGCTCTCTGTCCTCGGCGCGCTCAATGCTCTCGGCATCCGTGCCAAGCAGCTCTATCTCGCACTCCTTGAGAACGCCCTTTTTCGCGAGCTGCATCGCAAGGTTGAGTCCGGTCTGACCGCCGATGCCGGGGACTATCGCGTCCGGGCGCTCATAACGGCAGATACGCGCGAGGTATTCGAGCGTCAGCGGCTCCATATAGACTTTATCGGCTATGGTAGTATCGGTCATTATCGTTGCGGGGTTCGAGTTCGCGAGGACGACCTCGTAGCCCTCCTCACGCAGGGCGAGGCACGCCTGAGTTCCCGCATAGTCGAACTCGGCAGCCTGACCGATGACTATAGGACCCGAGCCGATAACGAGCACCTTTTTTATATCAGTTCTCTTAGGCACGCTCCTTCGCCTCCTTCATATAGTCGATAAACTGACCGAACAGATAGCTGCTGTCCTGCGGACCGGGCGCGCTCTCGGGGTGATACTGCACGCTGAACACAAGGTCTTTCTTGCATCTTACTCCCTCGACGGTGTTGTCGAGAAGATTTATGTGCGTCACTTCGAGGTCGGTGCCCTCGACCGTTTTCGGGTCAACGGCGTAGCTGTGGTTCTGCGAGGTTATCTCTATCTTGTTGGTGTCGAGGTTCATGACCGGGTGGTTTCCGCCGCGGTGACCGAACTTGAGCTTATATGTCTTTGCGCCGTAGGCGAGGGATATCATCTGATGTCCGAGGCAGATGCCGAAAATCGGATATTTGCCGCGAAGCGCCTTTACCGTCTTTATGACCGGAGTCACATCCTCGGGGTCGCCGGGACCGTTTGAAAGAAACACTCCGTCGGGCTTCATGAACTCAATTTCATCCGCCGGCGTGTCATAGGGCACGACAACGACGTTGCAGCCGAACTTGTTGAGGCTGCGCACGATATTGAGTTTCATGCCGCAGTCTATCGCAACGACATTGAACTGCGGGTTCGACGTGCGCGAATACCAGCGCTTTTTGCAGCTGACGCGGCTGACCGCATCGTGGGCGACGGGGGTATTTTTGATTATCTCCACCGCGACCTCAGCCGGGATATCGGGCGAGGTTATGAGCACGCGGCGTGAGCCCAAGTCGCGTATGCTGCGGGTGAGCTTTCTCGTGTCAACGCCGGAGATGCCGGGTATGCCGTTCTCTTCGAGCAGCTCCGAGAGCGTCTTTGTGTATCTGAAGTTCGAGGGCATATCGTTGTAGTCATACACGATAAGACCGCCGATGCTCGGGTTTTTGCACTCGAAATCGTCGTCGGTTATACCGTAGTTGCCTATGAGCGGATATGTCATAACAACCATCTGATCGGTATACGACGGGTCGGAGACTATCTCCTGATATCCTACCATTGAGGTGTTGAAGACCACCTCAAGTACCCTTTCGCAATCGGCACCGAAGCCGTAGCCATAATATTCGCTCCCGTCTTCAAGTATCAGTTTTCTGTCATATTTTCTTGCCATACCGTTTTACCTCCGCACACTGTTTTTATGCATTTGCCGCAGACGCTCCTGCCCTCGAAAGGAGTGCTTCTGCCCATTGAAATGAATTCTTTGCTCTGTATCGTATAACGACTGCCGAGATCGAACACCGTGTAATCGTCTTTATGAAACGGTATTCCGAACCGCTTTCTCGGATTCACGCACATCAGTTCGCACAGCCTGTCAAGCCCGATAATCCCGGCCATGACAAGTTCTGTATACAGCACGGGAAACGCCGTTTCAAGCCCGACTATACCGAAAGCACTGCCCGCAAGTCCGCCGGATTTTTCCTCCGCCGAATGCGGAGCGTGGTCCGTTGCGATCATATCGATCGTTCCGTCTCTTATGCCGTCGATAAGCGCCTTACGGTCATCATTCGTTCCGAGAGGCGGATTCATTCTGAAGCAGCCATCACCTGCAATATTAATTACAACTTTATCCTTACGGCCAACTTTTGCACCTATAGCAGCACCAAGACCGAATCCCATAGTTCCAAGACCACCTGATGTTATAAGTG
>ENA-ORMS01003542-ORMS01003542.1-human-gut-metagenome-genome-assembly--contig:-NODE-3542-length-10121-cov-2.355851_pt1 | contig 10121 bp, 8 predicted proteins | sample MGYA00242104_ERZ508997 | MGnify/ENA primary metagenome ERZ508997 (study PRJEB26280, sample SAMEA2338704) | human gut metagenome | biome: human gut; feature: human-associated habitat; material: faeces... | reverse complement strand
AACATTCTGAACTTTCTGGTAGAAAACTATGGGATTGCACCTATTACCACACCGGAGGAAGACATCAAAGTGCTGTTGAAACAATAATATGTATTTTTTCCGATGTTCTAATACACTAATAGGGAACTATAAAAAACACAGGATATAGCGTCTTTGCTGTATCCTGTGTTTTAAATTAACTTTAAATTAATTTGCAATCATTAGGGTAATCTAAGCTAATTCTCCCCATACATCTCCGGCCGCCTGTCCCTGAACAGCCCCCAGCTCTTTCTCTCACTCTCCAGCTCATCCAGATCAAAACTGTGGAGTATGAAGCCCTCCGATACTCTGTCCATCTCCTCAACAACCTCTCCGGTCGCATCTGTGATAAACGAAGAACCATAAAATGTCAGTGCAGAGCTCTGGTTTCCGTTTTCCGCACATGGTACAACCTCCTCTGTGCCTATCCTGTTTGCCGCCACAACCGGCATCAGATTGCAGGCTGCATGTCCGGTCATGCACCTTCTCCAGTGTGGCATGCTGTCACATTCCAGTATCGGCTCGCTGCCTATGGCTGTAGGGTAAAAAAGTATCTCCGCGCCCTTTAAAGCCATGCCTCTTGCCGTTTCCGGGAACCACTGATCCCAGCATATGCCGACTCCAATTGTTGCATATCTTGTCTTAAAAGCTTTAAAGCCTGTATTTCCCGGTGTGAAGTAAAACTTCTCCTGATAATAATGATCGTCCGGGATATGTGTCTTGCGGTATATGCCCAGATTACTTCCGTCTGCATCGATCACTGCAACAGTATTGAACAGGCGGTTCACATCTTTTTCATAAAAGCTGACCGGGATGACAACAGACAATTCCTTTGCCAGTGCAGAAAAATGTTTTACCGCATCATTTTCATTCACTTCTTTTGCAAATTCATAGTATTCATATCTGCGTTCCTGACAAAAATACTGTCTTTCAAAAAGCTCAGGCAAAAGGATGATCTGTGCTCCTTTTTCTGCCGCTTCCCGGACAAGTGCATCTGCCTTTGCGATATTTTCTTCCACATTTGTGCTGCATTTCATCTGAACTGCGGCTACTGTGACGTTACGTTTTCTGCTCATAATATGCTGTCTCCCGCTTCTTAATATTTTCCATGCTTTTTCGTTCTATTCCTGTTTATTCTGAAATCCGGCATTTTTATCTTTCCATCTGTCTTTCAACGATACTTTATATGATTTCCTGCTATCCGTCATCTGCGCATCGGTATCTGCTGCGTGATGCAGTGGATATTGCCGCCGCCGATGATGATCTCCCTTGCAAAGATTGGCACGATCTCACGCTCCGGGAACAGCTTCTGCAATAAATCTGTTGCCAGAACATCATGCTCGTCTCCAAACTGCGGCACAAGGACAACTTTATTTCCAATATAAAAATTCACATAGCTTGCCGCTAACCGTTCTCCGGCTTCTCTTGTATCCTCGCCCTCTTCAAACACGTAACCTGCCAGCTCTTTTTCTGTAATGCAGACCGGTTTCTTCGGGATTGGCATTTTATGCACACAAAACTTCCTTCCTTTGGCGTCTGTCTCCTGTTCAAGAACCTTAAGATCTTCTGCTGAAAGTGCATACTGCGGATCACTCTCATCATCTGTCCATGCAAGAACAACCTCACCCGGTCTTATAAATGCACAGACATTGTCTACATGTTCATTTGTTTCATCCTGATAGATTCCGTTTGGAAGCCAGATGATTTTCTCTGCGCCAAGATATTCCCGTAATTTTGCTTCGATCTGCTCTTTCGTAAGTTCCGGATTTCTTCCCTTACTGAGCAGACAGGCTTCCGTTGCGATCACCGTTCCCTGTCCGTCTGCATGGATAGAACCGCCTTCCAGCACAAAAGGAGCCGCATCATAATAGTCATAACCAGTCTGTTTACAAAATTCTTCTGCAACCTTATCATCCTTTTGCCAGTCCTGATAAAGGCCATCATAGGTTCCGCCCCAGGCATTAAAGCTCCAGTTGACCCCACGGACTTCTTTTCCATCCGTCACAAAGGTTGGTCCGACATCCCTTGCCCATGCATCGTCTGTCGGAATTGTTAAAATTTCTACATTCTCACACAGCAGCTCTCTTGCCGCTGCTTCCGTTTCCGGCTCTGTCAGCATATATACTTTTTCTGTCTCTGCCAGCTTGTTGGCAATCTCTGCAAATACTTTTCCGGCTTCTTTTGCCTCATATGGCCACGAACCCGGACGTTTCGGCCAGATTAAGATCACACCATCCTGCGGTTCAAATTCCCCCGGCATATAAAATCCATCCTGATGCGGAGTTCTGTTTTCTATCTTCATACTCATGACAGCCTTCCTTTAAAATCATCATAAGAAAAACGGCGGATCACTTTACATTCACCACTCTCGTCCATCACTGCAATATCCGGCAGTGGGATTCCGTTAAATGTATTGTTTTTCACCATGGAGTAAATTGCCATATCTTCAAAATACAGTCTGTCATCCACTTTTTTCTCTTCATCAAAAGAATAATCCCCGATAATATCACCTGCCAGGCAGGTATAGGAAGATAACCGGTAAGTATACTTCTTTTCCTCCGGCATTCCCGAACTGCGAAGTGGCGGACGGTACGGCATTTCCAGCACATCCGGCATATGGCATGCTGCGGATGCGTCCAGAATCAACGTCTGTATATCGTTATCTACCACATCCATAACGGTTGTGGCAAGATATCCGGCATTCAATGCAATCGCTTCGCCCGGTTCTAAATAAATGTCAAGATCATATTTTTCCTTCATGTGCAGAATGCATTTTTCTAACAGTCCGATGTCATAATCTGCTCTTGTAATATGATGTCCGCCGCCAAAATTCAGCCATTTCATTTTGTAAAGATAACTGCCGAATTTTTCTTCTACCGCCTCTAAGGTTTTTGCAAGATCATCCGCATTCTGCTCACAGAGCGTGTGAAAATGCAGTCCATCCACATAATCATACATCTCATCCGTAAACTGCTCTTTAAAATGCGCAAATGTCACACCGAGGCGTGAGCCTTTTGCACATGGATCATAGATCGCATGATCCCCCTGTGTGGAACACTCCGGGTTAATACGGATTCCCACGCTGGTCTCTTTACAGAGAGTTTTGTATTTTTCCAGCTGCGAAAAAGAATTAAAAACCATGTGATCGCAGATTTTTACCAGTTCCTTCACATCCTCTTCTTTATATGCCGGAGCAAATACATGGTTTTCTTTTCCCATTTCCTCTTTTCCGAGACGAGCCTCAAAAAGTCCGCTTGCCGTTGTTCCGCTGATATACTGACCGATCAGCGGGTATTCGTAAAAGCAGGAAAAGGCTTTCTGTGCAAGAAGGATTTTACATCCGGTATCCTTTTCCACTTTCTGGAGAATGGAAAGATTTTTTTTCAACTGTTTTTCATCTATGACATAACATGGTGTTTTTAATTCTTCAATTTTCATTCTATCTGTTCATTCCTCTTTCTGTCATTGCTTTCCGACATTTTACATTCTGTCAGAACAATTTTGCAAACACAGCCTACTTATATCAACTGCATTGTATCTTCGTTTTCTTCAGATTCTTACTCAACTTCCTGCGGATTCTCGCAGACTACCCAAGGAAGTCCCCATTTATTCAGTGCTTCCATATATGGATCCGGATCAAACTCCTCTACATTGAATACGCCAGGTTTTTTCCAGAGTCCCTCTACTACCATCATTGTTCCGATCATAGCCGGAACTCCTGTTGTGTAGGAGATTGCCTGAGAACCAACCTCTTTGTAGCACTCCTGATGATCGCATACATTGTAAATGTAGATGGTCTTTTCTTTTCCGTCTTTTACACCTTTGAAAATACATCCGATGTTTGTTTTTCCTACCGTTCTTGGTCCAAGGCTTGCAGGATCCGGCAATAATGCTTTTAAGAACTGGATCGGCACGATCTCTTTTCCTTCAAAGTTGATCGGTGTTGTGGAAAGCATTCCAACGTTTTCCAGACATTTCATATGTGTTAAATAACTCTGTCCGAATGTCATGAAGAAACGGATTCTCTTGACTCCCGGAATATTTTTTGCAAGTGATTCGATCTCTTCATGATGAAGCAGATACATATCTTTTTCTCCTACTTCCGGGAAATCATATTCACGCTTAATAGACATCGGCTCTACTTCTACCCAGTGACCATCTTCCCAGTAAGAACCCATCGCAGATACTTCTCGTAAATTGATCTCCGGGTTAAAGTTCGTTGCAAATGGGTAACCATGATCACCGCCATTGCAGTCTAAAATATCAATGTAGTGGATCTCATTGAAATAATGTTTTAATGCATATGCAGAATAAACACTTGTCACACCCGGATCAAATCCGCTTCCAAGGATTGCTGTAATGCCTGCATCTTCAAACTTTTTCTTGTAAGCCCACTGCCAGGAATAATCAAAGTATGCTGTAAATCCCTCTTTCCTGCAACGCTCCTCGTAAATTTTTCTCCACTCCGGATCATCCGTATTCTCTGCTTCGTAGTTTGCAGTGTCAATGTAATCCACTCCTGTTGCAAGGCAGGCATCCATGATCGTCAGATCCTGATATGGAAGTGCCACATTTAACACTGCATCCGGTTTGTATTCGTTGATCAGTGCGATCAGCTCCTCTGTGTTGTCAGCATCTACCTGTGCGGTTGTGATGACTGTTTTGGTTGTTGGCTGTAATTTTTCTTTCATTGCATCGCATTTGGATTTTGTCCTGCTTGCGATCATAATCTCAGTGAAAACATCACTGTTCTGACAACATTTTGCGATTGCTACGGAAGCTACGCCTCCACATCCGATAATCATTACTCTGCTCATTTTTTTTCTCCTTTTTTTACGTTATTGTTTTTTAGATAATTGCGAAACTCCTTCCTACGCTTCTTTCAATTGTTCAATTTAGGTTTTTATGAGTTTTGCAATTATCCATGTCATTATTTACTTAATATATTTTTCTACCTGTCTTCCTCGTCCTCTAACATATCTTCTAAATATTTTGGGAGCATGAAGGCTCCCCGGTGAAGATTCGTTGTGTAATATCTTGTTTTGATATGTAATTTTTTCCACTCTTTCACGCGCAGATTGTTGAGTGGGTGATATTTTTTGGAAGCAAATCCAAACAGCCAGTAGCCGGATGAACACGTCGGGATATGTGCCTGATATACGCGGCTTACCGGAAATGCACGGAATGCCTTGCGGTGCATCTTCATGCACTCTTCCTTATCCTCATCATAAAATGGACTTCCATGCTGATAAACCATGATTCCGTCCTCTTTTAACGCCTTATAGCAGCTTCCGTAAAATTCCTTGGTAAAAAGTCCCTCAGTATGCCCAAATGGATCGGTTGCGTCATTGATGATCAGATCATACTCCTCTGTTTTGTTTCTCAGGAAACGAAGTCCATCCTGATAATACACATTCACACGCGGATCATCCAGACCACAGGCAAGCTCCGGGAAATGCTCCCGGCAGACTTCCACTAACATCTCATCCGGTTCCACAACATCAATCTTTTCTATGGAATCATACTGTGTCAGTTCTTTTGCAACGCCGCCATCACCGCCACCGATGATCAGCACGTGACGCACGTCCGGATGTACTGCCATCGGCACATGCGTTACCATCTCGTCATAAATAAATTCATCCTTTTCCGAAAAAAGGATATCTCCATCCAAAGCCAGAAACTTGCCAAATTCTACCGATTCCAGAACATCGATCCTCTGGCAGTCACTGTTACCGCTGAATAATTGTTTTTCGATTCTCATTGAGAGCTTTACATTCGATGTGTGAAGCTCCGAAAACCACATTTCCATTTTTCTGCTTCTCCTTCCCTGTCCCGGTTTCCACCGTTTTCTCCGGGATCACTCATCTCTTACACCAGCACCATCAGATGTTCCACTGCCGGATCTTCCGTTCCCTGCATGGAGCAGCCTTTTTCTTTCGCATAAATGATATATTCGATGATTTCATCTGTGATCATCTCACCCGGTGCCAGGATTGGGATTCCCGGCGGATAGCACATGACAAATTCACCGGAAATACAGCCGCTGGTCTCACGGATCGGAAGGGATTTCTTTTCCGCATAGAAAGCTTCCTGTGGTGAACGGATGACTTTCGGTGCTATATATTCACCGGATAAAAGTCCTGCCCTGTCTTTTTTATACAGTCTTGCGATATCTGCCAGCGCCCCCACCAGACGCTCAATATCCTGTGTCCGGTCTCCAATGGAAATATAGGCTAAAATATTACAGATATCCCCAAATTCGATCTGAATATCATATTCATCGCGAAGAAGATCATACACTTCGATCCCTGCCAGCCCGAAACCAAGCGTGTAGATAGAAAGCTTTGTCACATCATAGTCGTAGATGCTGGTTCCGTTGATCAGATCCTTCCCATAAGCATAATATCCACCGATATTGTTGATCTCATTTCTCGCATATTCTGCCATCTCGGACACTTTGGCAAAGGATTCCTCACCTCTTAACGCAAGGTTTCTTCTTGAAATATCAAGGCTTGACAGAAGAAGATACGATGCGCTTGTAGTCTGTGTGAGATTGATGATCTGTCTGACATAATCTGCATTGACACCTTTGTTTACAAGCAGAATGGAGCTCTGCGTCAGGCTTCCACCGGACTTATGCATGGAAATTGCTGCCAGATCAGCACCGGCTTCCATGCCTGAAACCGGAAGGTTTTTTCCAAAATACAAGTGTGTTCCATGTGCCTCGTCTGCGAGCACTTTCATGCCATGCGCATGTGCAAGCTTTACGATAGAACGGATATCCGAACAGATACCATAATAAGTCGGATTGTTCACAAGCACTGCAACTGCATCCGGGTTCTCTTTGATTGCCTGCTCCACACACGGCACTTCCATTCCAAGGGAAATTCCGAGTTTTGGATTCACTTCCGGATTCACATAAACCGGAATTGCTCCGCAAAGCACCAGTGCATTGATGGCACTTTTATGTACATTTCGCGGAAGGATAATTTTATCCCCTCTCTTACAGACTGACAAAATCATGCTCTGCACCGCAGAAGTAGTTCCTCCCACCATCAGAAATGCATGTTCTGCATGAAATGCATCTGCTGCAAGTTCCTCTGCATCTCTTATAACCGATACCGGATGACAGAGGTTATCGAGTGGCTTCATGGAATTCACATCGATCCCTACACATTTTTCCCCTAATAATTCCACTAATTCAGGATTGCCACGACCCCGCTTATGCCCCGGCACATCGAATGGTACGACACGCTGTTTCCTGAATTTTTCCAGTGCTTCATAAATGGGAGCTCTTTTCTGATCTTCTCTGTTCATAACTTTCTCCATTGCAATTTATAATTTTAAGATAATCATTTTCACATTTTATGTAATAGAAATGATGTTTTCGATCACATAAAAAAAGAGACAACTGCCTGAGCAATCATCTCTGTTGACCTTCGTTCTCCATATTGGAATCCTTTTTACTCTCGATGCGATCCCAAATATCGTTTTTCAAAGAATCCGTTGCCTGCCGCTCTCTGCTTTCTGCCTTTGTCTGCATCGCAACTGCAAATATATGTCACTCTTATTGACCGTTTCACAAGATGATGTGCTTACACACTGATTATAAAGTAATCAACTTATAAAATTTGAGCTTCTGACTCAATCAATAACGTGGTCTCCTCACCACACCGGCAACCGACCCGCCTGTCCGTTAGGCTGCCTCAGTAATCTGAGTGGTCATACATTTGCATGAAAAAACGATTTTTATTTTTCACACGAAAAAAAGTCTATCATACACATATTTCAGTGTCAAGATATTTATGATATTAATTGTATTTTTTTTGTTTTCTAATTGTAAACTTCAGGTAAAACAATCCAACAAAAAACTGATCCTAGCAAACTGACTTAAAATTTCCAAAAAAAGAAGCTACCGCATACACGATAGCTTCTTTTACATACATTAATTGTATTTTCTTTTTCTTGCTGCTTCAGATTTTTTCTTACGTCTTACGCTTGGTTTCTCGTAATGTTCTCTTTTACGAATCTCCTGCTGGATACCTGCTTTAGCACAGTTTCTCTTAAATCTACGTAAAGCGCTATCTAAAGTCTCGTTCTCTTTTACTATTACACTAGACATTATCTCACACCTAACCTCCCTCCAGTTGCGTATTGTGCATATTCAACTGTTTGGGTAAATTTCATTGCACTATAAGTTATTATAGCATAAAAAATGTTCACGTCAATAGTTTTTCTTATATTTAGAAAAATTCAGACAATTCTATTTTTTTCATCAAATTATTATTTAATCTGAGTTTCCAGCGCTGTCTTAGCCTCGGCTACCGCATCCGGGATTCCAGCCGGATTCTTACCGCCGGCCTGCGCCATATTAGGACGACCACCGCCGCCACCGCCAACGATTGATGCAACAGCTTTGATAAGATTTCCTGCATGAGCACCTTTTGCAATAACATCGTCTGTTGCCATTGCAATCATATTAACCTTATCACCCTGGGCACTGACAATAAGTACAACACCTGAACCAATTTCACCTTTAAGCTTATCACCTAAGTTTCTTAATTCGTTCATATCTACGTTATCAACTTTGGCTGCAATATATTTAACGCCTTTTACTTCTTTAACATCATTAGAGACATCACCAAGTGCATTATTAGCAATCTGTGCCTTGAGTTTGTCATTTTCACTTGAAAGAGCTTTGATTTCTTCGTTCATTGCATTAATTCTTCTGATAAGCTGTGGACGCTCTGTTTTTGCAGCAACAGCGGCTTCATTTAATTCTTTTTCAAGTGATGCAAAATACTTCATAACTCCTTTATCTGTAAGAGCTTCAATTCTTCTTACACCGGCAGCTACACCAGACTCAGAAATAATCTTGAAAAGTCTGATATTAGCAGTATTGGCAACATGTGTACCACCACAGAATTCAACGGAGAATCCGCTCATATCTACGACACGTACAACATCACCGTATTTCTCACCAAATAATGCCATTGCACCGGTCTTCTTTGCATCCTCTAAAGACATTACTTCTGTTATAACAGGAAGTGCTTCTGCAATTTTCTGGTTTACAATGTCTTCCACTTTGGTAATCTCATCTGCTGTCATTGCCGCCTGCATGTTTTCCTGAAATGTTACCTGAAATCCTTTTTCTTCCAAAGTATCCAAACCAATTCCTCTTACCTTGCTTATTCCCTGTAAAACAGTGTCATACAGTTGCCATGCATAATTCTCATATTCCGCTGCCTTATCAAAAAGTACCCCTTGCATAAAATACTTGTTATACAGATAACGGTCATTCTCCATCAAAGCTCTGAGATAACGGTGTCCATACTTTCCAAGACTTGCATAACTCTCTGGCTCCGACTCTCCAAGAATCGGATAATACAATCCATCCACCTCTTTGTACTTAATGCCACACATTTCTGCAATTGTAGGTGCTGCAGTCACCTTTGCTTTTTCTTCCATAAAAGCTCCTTTCCGCGCTTTACGCTGTTAAAATATCGTTGTTTACCTTGACGCCGGCCCGCGGAGAGTTACTGCCCTCAAATAATCTGCAATGCAGAAAATCCTCCTTTCTCATTGCCTCTTGCGAAGCTATGTATAAATGCTGTCCACACCTGACAGTTAAATTATCTGTAATGCCAGAACACACAAAAATCACCATTCCATCCTAATCAACTGCTGCCCTGGCAAACACAAGAAATACTCTTGCAACCAGCCCAAACACTAATAATGTCAGCTTCGCCAATCCCAGTACACACCGAAGCATTAACAATGCCATCCATACCATAGCCTTTAAAACATTCAGTAAAACTCTGCCAACAAATTCTAAAATCATAAATTCAACTCTCCTTTCCACCCATCGGGAGCCACCCGAAAAAAGGGTATAAAAAATACAGCCCGCCGCATATCCTTGCTTAGCAGGGTGTGCCGCGGGCAGCATTTTTAAAAGATACTTCTGTTTTGCCGTTCAAAGTCCGGACTATGGGACTCTGCTTATGCTACAATATAGATACGGAGAGGGAAATCACCACTTGGCCTTGGTCTCCACGACCTTGCCTTTGAGCTTGTAGGTCTTGAAGGATTCGTATATGGAACCC
>ENA-ORMS01003532-ORMS01003532.1-human-gut-metagenome-genome-assembly--contig:-NODE-3532-length-10138-cov-6.562829_pt1 | contig 10138 bp, 10 predicted proteins | sample MGYA00242104_ERZ508997 | MGnify/ENA primary metagenome ERZ508997 (study PRJEB26280, sample SAMEA2338704) | human gut metagenome | biome: human gut; feature: human-associated habitat; material: faeces... | reverse complement strand
GGCCCCCAGCCGCATTGTCAAGGCCGTGAAGGCCATGGAACAGGAATAAAAGGAGGAACCATCTATGCCTACCATTGATCTGGGCAAGGTTGTGGGTCCGCAGGGACCCCAGGGCGTGCAGGGCGCAAGAGGCCCGCAGGGTGCGACCGGCGCTCAAGGCCCGAAGGGAGAGCAGGGCATCCAGGGACCCCAGGGTGAGACCGGGGCCAAGGGCGCGACCGGCGCGACCGGCGCACAGGGACCCGCCGGTGCTGACGGCTCTACCCCTAACATCCAGGTGGGGACGACCACCACGCTGGCCGCCGGAAGTGCGGCCACGGTGAAGCGGCGGGCCGGAAGCCCGGACGCTGCCCCCATCTTCGACTTCGGCATCCCCAAGGGCGCGGACGCTGTAAACCCCGGCGACATGACCAAGGCGGTCTATGACCCCAAGGGCAAAGCCCAGGACATTTTTGCCTATGCAGACCAGAAAATGCCCAAGACGGGCGGAGCGTTCACCGGCGGCGTGTCCGGCGTGTCGCCCACCAGCGGCAGCACCAAGGGCTTCCGCAACATCTACTTCGGCAACGGCGCTCCCGCCTCCAGCCTGGGGGCCAACGGCGACGTTTACATCAACATCGGATAAGAGGAGGACACGAACATGATTAAAGCAGGCAATCACACCGTCAGCGACAAGGGCTTTACGGTGGTGACGGAGAACATCGGCGGGGTCCCCCGCCAGGCCGTGGTGGCGGAGTTGCCCGGCGGCATCAGCGACGAGGCCCTGGCCGCGTTCTGCGCCGGTCCCATTGAGGTGCTGGCCGAGGACGGCAGCACCACGGCGACCTACACCGGCCCCTTCCGCGTGGTCTCCCACGGGCTGAAACTGACCCGCACCAGCGAGGAAAGCGACGTGGCCGCCCTGACGGCCCAGGTGGCGGAGCTGGAGGCCAAGCTGTCCCACGAGCAGAGCGAGAAGGAAAGCGCCCAGAGCGCCCTTGCACGCCTCAACGAACAGCTTACCACCCTCAAGATGACCCTGGAGGCCAACAGCGCGGACAAGGCCGTGGTTGACAAAGCTCCCGTGGAGGCCATGGATGCGGCGGGCAGCGTGTAAGGACTGGGCGGAGGCTTCCTGCCTGATTTCCAACCTCCTGGCGGAGCTGGAGCAGCCCTGCCGGATATGCCGGGAGGACAGTCTGGTGCTGACCGGGCGCTCCCCTACCGGCGCGACCGTGACCATCCGGCTGGGACCGGACCTGGTGCTGGAGGCAGAGGGCTGCGACGAGCTGCTGGATGCAGCACGAAAGCGAGGGTGCCCCGATGGCTGACAGACAGACCGATGACTTCAAGCTGGGCAACAAGGCGGCTGATATGTGGCTTTACACGGCAGACGCCTGCGCCAATGAGAAGGTCATCCCCAAGAAATACCGCTACACCACCGGAACGGCCCTGATGAACGGTGCAGAGGCCATCTGCTCGTGCATTGAGGGCGCAAACCTCATTGACCTGCGGGAGAGACCGGCGGAGCGGCTGGCGATGCAGCGGGAGGCCCTTTGCGCGTGCAAGAAGCTGGAGCGGAAGATACTGCGGATGGCAGAAAGCAAGCAATACCCCGGCGTGAGCGGCCAAAAGGCCGCGACCTGGAGCAAGGCGGTGATGACGGTGCGCTATATGTGCGCCGCCTGGTACGAGAAGGACCGGAGCCGCGCTGCCCAGGCAAGAGAGGATGTTCGGCGGCGATAGCTGCCTTTCATTGGGGTATAGCCTGTTCGCGCCGTCTACTGGGGCCTGCGCTCCCCGTACTCGAATGACAACTACGCGTACTACATCGACACCGGCGGCACCGTGAACAACAACAACGTGTACAACGCCAACTTCGCGCCGCGTCCCGCTCTGATGGAATTACCGTGTACAAGTAGCCCTTGCGGCGAAAGCAGAGGCCCATCATCAAAGGAGGCTATATCCCGTCGTCCGTGGACATGAACACGGGGGATAAACACATGGCACCGACGCTGCCAGGCTCGCTACCGGGGAAAGCCCCGGACACCTCCGGCGGAGGGAGATACTGGCCGCTATCAGCGATGCCGGACCTGCGCTCCACCATCCGAAAACCAAGCAAGGATGTGTGATATGACCTATCAGGAACTATGCTCCTTTGACACCCTATGGACGGCCTACCACCGGGCCAGACGGTGCAAGAGGGGCAAAAAGAGTACGGCACCCTTTGAGTACAGCGCAATCGAGGAGCTGCTGATACTCTCAAAATCGCTTTTGCAAGGGACGCACCAGCCGGACCCGCTGGACGCGTTCTATATCTACGAACCCAAGAAGCGGCTTATCCAGGCCCCGACGTTCCGGGACAAGGTGGTGCAGCACGCGCTCACGGATTACATCGTCTACGACGAGCTGGCCCGGAGCTTCACGCTGAACACCTACGCGGCCCACCAGTACGGCAAGGGGACCCACTACGGGCTGGAGATGCTGAAACGGCACATGAGGACCTATTTCCTGCGGCGGAAGGGCGCGGACGAGGCAGCACGCAAGGCCGCCGGTCTGACCCACCGGCCCATGGAGGAATGGGACTACGCCGAGGGCTGGGTCATCAAGGGCGACATCCGCCACTTCTTCCAGAGCATCGACCACCGGCGACTCAAGGCCGCGCTGGAACCCCGGTTTCCCGACCCGGACATCCGGGCGCTGATGTGGCGATACATCGACGCCGTGGACGAGGGCCTGGCCCTGGGACACCAGACGAGCCACATCTACGCGGTGTTCTACGTCAGCTCCTTCATGCACTATGTGGGCGAGAAGCTGCACCTGCCGCTGGCAGGGATGTATATGGACGACTGGTATGTGATCTGCCCGGATAAGGCGACAGCGGTTGAGGCTCTGCGCCTTGCAAGGCTTGAATTTGCCAAGCTGGGCCTGGAGCTGAACGACAAGACCAACATCTTCCCCTTGCAAAACGGCATCGACTTCTGCGGCTTCCACACCTATCTGACCCGGACGGGCCAGGTGGTCAGCAAGCTGCGCTACTCCTCCATCAAGCGGATGAAACGACGCATCCGGCTGTGGGAGAAGCAGTACGCAGCGGGCGAGGTGTCGCGGGAGAAAATCATGGAGAGCTTTACCGCCTGGGAGGCACACGCCAAGCACGGCGACACAAAGCAGCTCCGCAGAGAAATGCGGTCCAGGTTGTTGATGGCTCTGGACCGCGCAGACGAGGCCAGGCGGGCGGCGGGCATCCCCGCTGCCCGGCCCGGACCTGACGAAAGGAGAACAAAACGATATGGGACAGTTACTTTCCAATCTGGCAAACGGCAGCCTGGTGAAGCTGGCGGAAAACAGCAAGCCCACCAAGTTCATCAAGCTGGACAATGACCACTACGGCACCGGCACGGGCGTGACCCTTATCCGCAAGGATGCTTTCAGTGAGATCGCATGGAACGCCTCCGACAGCAACGGCTACAAAAACCGTTACTTCGGCTGCACCCTGGACAACTTCTGTGACGGCATCTGGCCGCTGAAGCTGGACGAGAAAATCCGGGAGTGCCTGGTCCCCGTCCCCATTGTGGTGGCGGAAGGCAACCAGGTGGCGACGCTGCACACGATCTACCGCAAGGGCTTTGCCATCTCCTGCACGGAGGCGGGCGTGAGCGGCTGGCAGACGGAGGGCAAGGCGTTCAGCTATTTCTCCGACAACGCAAAGCGCATCGCCTATCTGGACGAGACGGCGACCGCCGTCTACTGGGGCCTGCGCTCCCCGAACTCGGATGGCTTCGGCGCGTACTTCATCAGCCTCGGCGGCACCGTGAACTACAACCGCGTGTACTTCGCCAACTTCGCGCCGCGTACCGCTTTTAATCTTAAATCTTCTATCGTTGTATCTGACAGCACAGACAGCGATGGATGCTACACGGTTGAGAGCGTGCCGGGCAACGACGGCGGGCTGTATGTGAAGAACAACGGCCTGTGGGTCCGCGCGGTGTAAGAGAAGCACCCAGAAAGCCGGGCGGCGGCGTGCCGCTGCCCGGCAAATTCTATGAGAGGAGGCGGCGGTATGCCGAGCATCAATGAAGTTATCGAACGGGTGAACCGGGCGAGGCCGGACGCCATCGACGACGAGACCAAGGCGGCGTGGCTGCTGGAGCTGGACGGACAGCTCTACCGGGAGACCATCCTGCGGCACCAGCTCACGAGCGGGCGCGGGGCCAAGGGACCCGTCGCCGTCTGTCCCACCTGCGGCGGGACGGAGATCACCTATGACCGGGTGATGGACAGCAACCTGTGTCCGGCGTGCGGCTGGACCGACCTGCCGGACTTTCCCAAGGCGTTCCCGGAGGACGGGGACAAGCCCCTGCTGGTGGAGGCCCCCTACGACGGGCTGTACGACCTGTACCTTATGAGCAAGGTGGACTTCTACAACCGGGAGGCCGACAACTACAACAACTCCGCCCTGGCGTACAACGCAGCGCTGGACGAATGGCGGAAACAGTATCACCGCAGGCACCTGCCCATCGGCGGCGGGGGTCTGACGGGGCTATTTTAGGAGGAGGGGCGAGATGAACCTGCCATACATGACGGCGGCGACCGGCAAGAACCGCAAGCAAATCATCGCCTTTGCCGGGCTGAACTACGGCCAGGGAGCCGGAGACGGCGAACTGGCAGAGAGCTGGGGCCTCTCCTCCGCCCGCTTCCCGTGCCTCAGTCAGCGGGACGGGCGCAAGACCGCCGGGACCTACACCAGCCCCACGGGGCTGTACGCACGGGGGAAGCTGTGCGTGGTGGACGGGACCGACTTTCTCTATGACGGCAAGGTGGTGGGCCATGTGACTGCGGGCGAAAAGCAGTTTGCCACCATCAACACCAAAATCGTCATTTTCCCCGATAAGGTCTACTACGACACGGAGGCGGAGAAGTTTGGGATGCTGGCGGCGGAATACCCCGGCTTCCCCGGCGACGTGACCTTCACGGCCAACACCCTGACCGTGCCGGAGCAGAGCTACATCGACCAGGCGGCGGAAAACGCAGAGACCAAGGGCAGCGTGGCCGCCGACACATCCATCACCGCCTACACCGGGGCCAGCGTGAACAAGACCACGGGAGCGCTGACTATGAGCGGCGGGACCGCAGGGACCCCGGACAAGCTCAAGGCGGGCGATTACATTCAATACGACTGCGACAGCTCCAAGGAGTACATGGTGGTACAGAGCAGCGCAAAGCAGAGCGACGGGACCTACCAGATCACCTATCTGCTGCACACGGCGGCGCTGCACAAATACCCAGGCTTCGACGAGCTTTTCAAGGCCGGAGACGCAATCGAAATCTCCGGCTGTACGACCTGCGCCGCGAACAATGGCAGCCACATCATCCGCTCCCTGGAGGCGCGGAAGCTGACCTTCACCAAGGATATCTTCACCAAGACCGGCGTGGAGGCCGGGACGGTGATGCTGGAGCGGAAGGTGCCGGACCTGACGTGCATCTGCGAGTGCGATAACCGCATCTGGGGCGCGGAGGGCAAGACCATCTACGCCAGCGCCCTGGGCGACCCGACCAACTTCTACGTCTACGACGGGGTGTCCACGGACAGCTACGCCGTGGCCGTGGGCACGGAGGGCGAGTTCACCGGGTGCATCGCCTACTCCAGCACGGTGCTGTTCTGGAAAGAGAATTGCCTGCACAAGGTCCTGGGCAGCTATCCGGCGCAGTATGAAATCTACACCTACACGGTGCCCGGCATCCAGAAGGGCAGCGAGAAGTCCCTGGCCGTCATCAATGAGACGCTGTTCTACAAGGGCCGCAACGGCGTGTACGCCTACTCCGGCGGGACCCCGGAGCTGCTGACGGAGAACTTCGGGACCCGGCGCTTCTTCGACGCGGTGGGCGGCACGGACGGCGAGCGCTACTACATCTCCATGCGGACGGAGAAGGGCAACTGGGAGCTGTACGTCTTTGATACGCTGCGGGCCATCTGGCTGCGGGAGGACGCGACCCACGCGCTGGACTGGGCCTATCTGGACGGGACGCTCTACTTCCTGGACGGGGCCACGGGCAAGCTGATGACCACCGGGCAGGACTACTCCGAGGAGGGCCTGGTGAACTGGAGCGCAACGCTGTGCCAGATGGACGAGACGAGCCACGGGCGCAAGTGCTATTCCAAGCTGTACCTGCGGGCGGACCTGGATGCCGGGGCCTGGCTCAAGGTGGAGATCAGCACGGACGGCAAGCCCTTCCGACAGGTGTTCTCCACCCACAACGAGCGGGCCAAGACCCTGCAAGTCCCCATCCTGCCGGTGCGGTGCGACAACTTCCGCATCCGGCTGTCCGGCAAGGGCGGATGCCTGGTCAAGAGCATCATCCGGGAGTTCGCCCTGGGCAGCGAATATTAAGGGGGTGACAGAGCATGGCAACCACCCTCCCCGGCTCCCCTCCTTCGTTTGACCGCAACGACGTGAACGGGACCGTAAAATCTCTGTGCAACTACACCAGAAACCTGCAAGAAAATCTGGACTTCATGCTGGGGCAGCTTCAAAAGAGCATGACCGCCATACAGACCAGTGTGGAGGGGCTGAACAGCAAGGTCTCCAGCCTGCAAACCACCCTCTCCGGGGTGCAGCAGAGCGTGAGCACACTGGGCAGCGAGTACAACAAGCTGGCAGCCCGCGTGACGGCGCTGGAGCAGAAAACCAACTGAAAGAGGAGGTAATCCGACATGGCAAAACCCGATATGTCCAGGAACAAAGACCTGGCGGGCAAGACCGTCTCCAAGGGCGGCTACAACATCAGCTATAACGAGAACGGCTATGCCACCAGCGCCATCAAGACCGGAAGCAAGACCGGCAAGGCCGCCGCACCCAGCGCCGACACGGTGGGCGGCGGCGGCAGCGTATATGACCAGGAGCATTTTTCCAATGACGAGCTGCGGAGCGCGGCGGAGGTCCGGGCGGCAGCGGCGGCAGGCAAAACGACCTGGGCAGACGCCCACGACTATGTGGAGCGCATCCGCAGCAACTACGGCTATTCCGGCGACAGCGACGGCAGCCGCTACATTCCCCTGGAGATGGGCGGCGGCGGACGAGGAAACGGAGGCGGCGGTTTCTCCTACGAGGCGGCCCCCACCTACACCAGCCGCTACCAGAACCAGATCGACGACCTAACCCGCCAAATCCTTAACCGGGAGGCGTTCAGCTACGACCCGGAGAAGGACCCCACCTATCAGCAGTACAAGGAGAGCTACACGCGCAGCGGCGAGCGGGCGATGCAGGACACCCTGGGGCAGGTCAGCGCCCGCACGGGCGGCCTTGCAAGCAGCTATGCGGGCAGCGCAGCACAGCAGACCTACGACAACTACATGGGGGCGCTTGCCGATAAAATCCCGGAGCTGAAACAGCTTGCCTACTCCATGTACCAGGACGAGGGCAACACCCAGAGGGCAAACCTGGAAATGCTGGTGGCCCTGGAGCAGGGCGACTACGCCAAGTACGCCGACCTCCTGGCCCAGTACAACACGGACCGGAGCTTTGACTACGGCGTGCATCGGGACAATATCAGCGACGAGCGCTACAACAACGAGTGGAACTATTCCGCGGGCCGGGACCAGATCGCGGACAAGCGCTACGAGGACGAGACGGAGTACAACCGGGCGCTGGCAAAGGCCCAGACCCTCGCGGCGGGCGGCGACTTCTCCGGCTACAAGGCCCTGGGGTACACGGACCAGGAGATCGCGGGCCTCAAGAGCGCATACAACAAGGCGCAGGCATCCGCCCGCTCCGGCGGCGGGTCCTCCAGAGGCGGGTCCTCCAGGGGCGGCAGCGGAGACAGCGGCAGCGACGCCCAGATCGGCAACCGGCACGGGGATAGCTGGATTTATATTCCCGGCCATGGCCGCTTCACCTACGACGAGGTGAAGAACTACGTCAACAGCGGAAAGGTCATCGAGACCTACGACAGCGCGACCAACACCTACACCTACAAGTGGAACGGCAATAAGAAGTAAGGAGGCGGCCCTATGGCAAGCGCAAGCGATTTTTTGAAGAAGCGGACGGCGGCGCGGCAGCAGGCCGAGAACATCCAGAGCAGCGACAAGACCCCTCTGGGCAAGAATGACGACGGCACCGTAACGCGGGCGAGCAACTTTCTGCGGAACAAAGCCGCAGAACGCCGGGCCGTCATCGACCAGCAGTACGGCAAGGACGCCTACGGCGGCAGCGGCAGATACGAGGCGGACAAGGCCCAGGGCTTCAATTCCTGGCTGGAGAGCGTGAACGGCCTCTCCAGCCAGTTGGGCAGCGACTACCAGAGCCGGGACGGCAAATTCCAGAGTGCCGCAGACTTTGGGAAGTACCGGGATGACAACGACGCCCGCATCAGCGTGATGCAGAACAGGGCCAACGCCTACCGCACCTACTTCCAGGACAACCGGGAGATATACGGAGAGGATGCCGTGAACGGCGTCCTCTCCACCCTGGACCAGGGCAGCAAGTACCTGGAGGAGCTGCGGGGCGGGCTGAACAGCGAGTATGACTTCTGGTCCCAGTTCAAGGACGAGAACGACTACAACACCTACCAGCGGGGCAAGGAATATGCCGCGCTGGCGGAGAAACCCGATTTTGCAGAGAAAAGCCAGTACAAGAGCACGGCCAACGGCCAGGAGAAATTCAACGCATGGAGCGGGACCTACTCCAACAGCGGCTTTGACGACATCGCCTACGACTACATCAACCGCAACGAGGAGGCCCGCAGCCGCCAGATGCTCTCCGACATCCAGAGCAACGCGTCCCTGCTGGGCCTGGACAACAGCGAGCGGCGGGAGATGACGGATGACGAGATCGCCACCTTCAACTACCTGTACGCCCAGGACACCGCCAACGGCGACGCGGAGCACAAGAACGCCTACGCCTACATCGACTACCTGACCGGAGACCTCAACTACCGCCAGCGGGCCAAGGCCGAGGAGGAATGGGCCACCTACGCCAAGGAGCACCCGGTGGGGTCCTCCGCGTTCAGCGTGCTGGAAAGCCCTCTCAAGGGCCTTTCCTACCTGGGCCAGGCGGCGGATTACCTCTCCGACGGGGAAATCGACCAGAACGCAGGCTACAACAAGTTCAGCTACATCAACAGCGCCATCCGCGACGAGGTGAACACCATCGTGGAGGACAACTGGGGCGGTGTGGGCAGCTTCGCCTACCAGACCGGCATGAGCATGGGCGACTTCCTGCTGAATACCGCCATCACCGGCGGCAACCAGGCGCTCTCCCTTGCCATCATGGGCACCGGCGCGGCGGCGGATGCCACCATCTCCGCAAAGGACCGGGGCCTGTCCGATAACCAGGCGTTCGCCCTGGGCACCATCGCAGGCGCGGCGGAGATCATCACCGAGAAGGTCAGCCTGGATGCCCTGCTGGACAAAACCGCGCTCACCAAGAGCGCCATGGGCTACTTTCTCAAAAACACCCTGGCCGAGGGCAGCGAGGAAGTGGGCAGCGACATCATCAACCTGGTGGCCGACGTGCTCATTTCCAAGGACAAGAGCGAGTGGCAGACCTCCATCGACGCCTACGAGGCCGAGGGAATGACCGAGAAGGAGGCGTTCTGGCGGGCCGTCCGGGACCAGGCGGAGAACATGGGCCTGGACTTCCTGGGCGGCGCTGTCTCCGGCGGCGTGATGTCCGGCGCGGGCATCGCCATCAACGCGGGGCTGAATGAATACGGCGCACGGCGCACCGGCGCGGAGTTTCAGGCGATGGGCGACGACGTGGTGCAGGCCACCATCCAGGAAGGGCTTGCAAGCGACCCCAGCACCCAGAGCTACAAGCTGGCCGTGCAGCTCCAGCAGAAGCTCGACGCCGGGCAGACCCTCACCAACGCAGAAATCGGGCGGCTGTACCAGGCCAACGTGCAGGCCATCGACGCGGAGGACGGCAGCGGTGACCTGCTGCTGCGGGCCGCCGAGGAAGTGACCCAGAAGGGCCGCGTGACCAACAACACCGCCATCGACATTTTGAGCAACCCCACCGCCATCAACACGCTGACGCAGGAGGCTGGGCTGAACATCAGCGAGGACATGAGCAAGTCCCAGCAGCGCAAGGCCGTCAAGAGCGCCGTGGAGGCCCTTGCAAGGACGCAGAGCGACGTTTCCACGAACACGAGGGAAACT
>ENA-ORMS01003530-ORMS01003530.1-human-gut-metagenome-genome-assembly--contig:-NODE-3530-length-10139-cov-12.473423_pt1 | contig 10139 bp, 4 predicted proteins | sample MGYA00242104_ERZ508997 | MGnify/ENA primary metagenome ERZ508997 (study PRJEB26280, sample SAMEA2338704) | human gut metagenome | biome: human gut; feature: human-associated habitat; material: faeces... | reverse complement strand
ACATTGATCACATGGTGCAGGGTCAGACAACACGAGTTTTGTTCTCTGCCAAGTATACTCCTAACGGTTTTTCTGATGGAGAGACTTTCTATAAGATGGGTAACAGCTCTCAATTGTGGAATGCAACCAAGGTAGAGGCTCAGATTAAGGCTAAGGCTCAGGAGGTGCTTGGTGAGGCTGATGCTTCCAAGGTTACAGTAACGCTTGCTGCTGAAGGAAACGATATGACAAAGGCAGGAGTTCATCTTGTTGCTGCTGCTAATATTACTTATGGTACAACCGCTCTTGCTCCAGAGAAGGTTGATCAGATTAATGCAAAGCTCGGCTTCAAGAAAGCTACAGAAACAGACGCAACAGTTGGTTTGTCTACTTTCGTGGGTGGCGTTTCTTACTACATCGCACGTGTAAAGCACTTCGGCGATTACCTTACTAAGTGGGAAGCCGGTAATGATACATACGGCAGCAACAACATCAACTGGCTTGGTCGCTACGGTGTTCTCCGCAACAACTGGTACGAGCTTTCTGTAAGTAGCGTTAGTGGTCCTGGTTATCCTGACGTTCCTAAGGTTAATCCTACTGGTCCTGATGACGAGAACGATCAGTACATCAACGTTGAGGTTAAGATCCTCGACTGGGCTAAGCGTTCACAGAGCGTTGATTTGTAATCAAGTATAACAACGAAAGGCGGAGCTTAGGCTCCCGCCTTCGTTAAAACATACGAGTTGTGTTTTCTGCTTCACCATAGTGGAAGCTAGAAACACAACCTGATTTTCTGAAACATTATATTGATAATAACCAAAAAGCATCATGGCAAACAATAAGTTACATAGTTGGATCAGGAAGATACGCATGGAATGGGGATTCGACAGCTTGGCAGCAATCAGCCGATTGACCGCCATCAGCCGCACGACAGCATTCAGCAGCATCGTCGCTCTCGGCAGCATGCTCAGCAGCTGCAACGACTTGATGCACGACGACCTCCCTCCTTGCGATATGGGAGTTGACTTGCAGTTCAAGTACGACTACAATGTCCAGCGCGCTGATATGTTCAACGATCATGTAGGCGGCGTCTGCGTGTTCGTCTTCGATGAGCAGGGCAACCTAGTGGCTCGCCAAGATGCAGCCAACGAGGGAAAATCCCAACCCCTCAAAGACCCTAACTATGCTATGCGCATAGACTTGCAACCTGGCAAATACCGCTTCGCCACCTTCGCCTTCCAGAAGAAATACGAAGAGGCGCTGTCACAGGCTGGTGCCAAATTCCACATCGAAGCTCCAACAGCAGGAGAAAGCATCGAAAAACTCCGTGCCCGACTCGACAGAAATGCCGGAAAGGTAGAAAACCAGGCTCTTCCGCTTGATACCCTCTGGCAGGGATTGAGCAACGAAACGGTAGAGGTGAAGGATCTTCAGATTACCCACCATACCATCAGTCTCATCAGAGACACCAAGCAGCTCACCATCAGTCTGCATCAGCTGGACAAACCAGCCGACATCCACGCCGAAGACTTCAGTTATCAGATAACTGATGCCAATGGCTACATCAATTACGACAATTCTCTCCTCCCAGACGAGGAGTTGACATACACCCCATACAAGACCTGGACCACCGAGTTCACCACTCCGGAGGGTACCGTACAGGAGCGTACCGCTCACGCCGCCCTGATGTTCTCCCGCCTCGTGTTGCATCCAGCAACCGAGAACGAAAAGAACGCGATACTGAGCATCTGGAACAAGAAGACGGGCGAAGAGGTGGTCCGCATCAATCTAGCCGATTTTCTGGCACAGGGTCGTGGAGCATTCGAAGCAATGAACTATTCGGCACAGGAGTTCCTGGACAGAGAATACGACTATAAGCTGGACTTTTTCCTGAAAGGCGACAAGTGGCAATACGTTAAGTTGGGCATCTCCATCCTCGATTGGAGCAAGCGCATACAGCGAGCCGACTTATAATCGAATTCCAAATTATCGGTAGTAAGCTATCGAGATAAGAGATAAGTATAAAGAAAGGCAAAGTTATCATGAGAAGATTTCATATCTATATAGGTTTCATAGTTTGGTTGTTGACTAGTTTATTTGCAGTTAGTTGTAACGACGAGTTGGAAGGTGACGGATACTCCTTCAACTCGTCTAGCAACTTACATATTCTGGTACCAACCATACTCAATTCGCGTGGTGCAGCCATGAACGGCATCTCCTCAGAAGCACCTACATATAATGCCACCGTAGATGAATGTCAGATCAATGATCTTCGCCTCTACGCATTCCCTGTAGGGAAAGACGGAAAGCTCGTTGTAGAGAATCTTCCAGCACCAACTGCAACTTCGATGCTGAATGAGAATGCAGCCGAATATCAGCTCAACATTACTCCTGGTACGTATCATATCTATGTTGTTGCCAATATGAGTGATGTATTGAGTAATCAGACTATTGAGAATGAAAATGATCTCAAAAAGGTAACACTGTATTATGGTGTCGGAACAAAGCCAGGTATGCCTGTTTGCACGAATATCCCGATGATTTACGAGCCTGAGAAGGATGCTACTACTGGTGAGCTTGTAGAAACCAAGATTACTCCAGCAGGCAATAAATATACAGAAGTGATTGCCAATATGAAGTTTACCTGTGTCAAGGTGAAGTTGAATCTCATTTTCGACCCAACCCAGGCAGAAGTAAATGCCAACTTCGGTGGCAAGTCTATTCTTATCGATAACATCGTAGCCAATAAGCTCTCTCCATTTACCAATCTCTATTGGGGCGGTAAATTCGTAGAAGAATCTCTGGCTGATGGCGAATATAAGACAGGTATCCGAAGTACACAATATACTAGCGGCTCTGATGCTCCAGCTGTATATTATACAGACTGGGAAGACCATACTTCAGAAGCAGAAGCAAACAATAAGAATGATATTGTAGGTAAAGGAAATTCCACACCTGCCCCAATAGATGCTGCAAAAAAGTGGCTCTTCCAGAGCACCTATTATCTCCCAGAGCGTTATATTTCGTCTGCTGCCGACCGCAGCTACTTAACCATCAATGGCAAGGTAGCCAATTCTGCCAGCAACGATTATCGCATCGATTTGGGTCATAAGAAGGATGAAACTAGCGCTTCAGAAGTGCCAACCTTCCCTCGTGGTACCTATTATGAGATTACCGGCAGAATCAAGAGTCTGGGAAACATGACCCTCGACTGTAATGTGAGCGTAAAGGACTGGACTCCTGTAGAGATAGATGCCGACTTCAACCATACTACATTGTGGGTAAGCAAAACGGAGGCTAATGTGACTTCAATGAAAAATGATTATATCACATATAATTCAAATGCTGCCATAAAGTTTGGATGCGATAAACAAATAAACTCAAACGACATCATCATTTGCAAAGAACGTGGTAAAGACGCTAATGGCAATGACAGTATCGAGTTTCGCGTGAATCCAGATATCCCAATCAGTGCTTATGCAGAAAAAGAGCGAAAAGGCACTGCAAAGGTTTGGCTCCAGGCAAATAATCTCAAGAAATATATAGATGTAAATTATGATGTTACACCTTATCTGGATGTAACAAAAGAACTGGTCATCTATTATAATAAAGATGAATCTCAGAATAGCAGAAACATAGAATGGGATACTAATCTTGGGGGTATCAAGTTGGAAAAAACCGAACTTAGAAAAGGTAACTCCACCATCAATATGACTTTAAATCCATCAGATGCTGTCAAAGCCACAGGTGTCTTCACAGTAACAGCAACAAGTGATCCTATAACGACCACCATTCATGAATTTAAGGTAATACCCCAAAATGAGACTACGGATGTCAAATATAAAACTGTTCGTGTAATTGTGCGTCCTCCTGTCGGTGACTATCGTATCTGTTTCAGAGCGATTAATGACCTAAGTATATATAATGGTAAAGAAGTTGATTTCATGGCTATAAAAGAAGAAGGTGGCACCAACAACTGGTACGACGGTTGGGATAATAATGGAGGTGCAAATAGTCCAAAGGAAGACAACCATCGCATCTATGTGTATACCCAGATTGGTGAGACTAAAATCGAAAGTGGTAATTTACCAAATAAAGGAAAATGGATATATACTGACGGTGATACAGACAAAGCCAACTGGCCTGGTGAAACCATGACAGCCGACAAAACTAACACAGGCTGGTATTATAAAGACTTCAAAGTAGATATGGTGCAAAAAAGGAAAATGGATACTCAAGAAGATAGAAAGATTAAGCCAGGTGAAACTTTAATTATGTTCAACAATAATAAAGATACAGGGGTTGGCTATACTTTACACCGCTGTCCTCACCATCGAGAGCCTGGTATTCCTCTCTTCGATTATGAAGATCATGAAGGCTGGATTGTCTATGACCCAACTTCAGATCCCGAATACCATATATTTGATGACATGCCTGAAATTGTGAACTTGAATATAACCATATACACGGAAAAGAAAACAATGGGCTGGTATAGAGAATATGGTGTTGCTGGAAGTAGTAAAACTGATCAATTCAAGATTAAGGATGAAATTAATGATGCAAATGTAGACCACGGTAACTCTTGGAAACGCGAAAAAAAGGGTAATTGGTGGAAAACAGTCATCACGCTGAAAGCCATCAAAGGAGAGCATAATAAAGATATCAAAATCAAACAACAAGATGGTGATGTGCTTACGCTCTTCAATGGCAATAGTTTCAAGGACGATACCGGCTATTACAAAAATGGAAAATGGCATCAAGGTACGCCTGATGACGTAAAACAGAATAAATAATATAGAAAAAATGAAGAAGATAAAGCATTTAATGATATGGATAGGATTGCTCCTAAGCCTTGTTTCCTGCAAGGATACGATGGAGGCTATCGGACTCGGCGGGGATGAAATCCCTGCCGAGGGACTTGTCTTGAACATTGATTTGCCCAATTTTTCTGAAAAGCAACTGGGCACGAGAGCTGATGCTACGGAAACAGAATCAATCAACAAGCTCACATTGCTTTATTACGACAGTAGCAACAAGTATCTAGACAAAGAAGATTGTACCAATCAATTAACAGAGACCAACAAGAAAAGCAATGGCAGCTATAACATCAAAGTAAACGCTCCGAAAGAAGCAAGCTACATACAAGTAGTTGCCAATGCCGATGTTACAAATGAAGAAGCAAGCGACTTACAGGAAATCAGTAAAGCAGCAGATCGCACTCCAAGCCTTACTGAGCCAGTTTGTTGGGGTAGCATCAAGATTACCGATTTGCTAACTCCTGAAAAAGCCAAGATTTCGCTTCTACGCTCTAATGCCAAGATTACCCTCAAAGTTGCCGAAGGCATTAAGGGTATCTTTCCTGAAGAAAGCGCAGGACTTATTATCAATAATACAGCGAAGAAAACAGCTATCGCTCCAAAAGACTATAAAGAGCCAACAGATGAAGGGTTGGCAACAACTACAGAATTCAGTAGCACAAATGTTGGCAATGGCTCAAGAAGAGTTGTAGCTGTAAACGAGACATCTATTGGTCAAGCAAACATTATCATCCAGGCTAAATATAACAATGAAGTAGGTTTCTATAAAGTTGGCCTTTATAATAAGGATGACAAGAGTTCCGAGTATGCTCTCTTGCGAAACCATAACTATACCATCACCGTAACCAAGGTGAATGATTATGGTTTTAAGACTTTGGACGAAGCCATCAAGGCTAAACCGGAAAACAGAATAGAAGCAGAAATCGTTGATGACAATCCTGCCATCACCAAGATGATCGCCTGCAAGGATTATGAACTTGGCGTATGTGATGATCAACCAGTAAAAGCAACAGCAACTGAAGCTACAATCACATTGGTCACTACACTCTCTTCTGCAACAAGTGCTGACGGCAAACTCTACGGAGTAAGCATCAATACTGCAGATGCAGATAGCTGGATTACGTTTGACAAGGATAAAGATGTAACAGAAATGAAACTTCCGGAATCAGGAAGTAAATCATCACCTGGCATGAAATATGTTCTGACGTTTACGCTGGATCCAAACATTCATGAAACCCCAAGAACAGGAACGGTTACGATATCTTCTGGTGATCTCAAGCTTGATGTGAAGATAACCCAGGGGGGCTTCGATTTCATGAGAGACGACCCTAATCGTAAAGTTATCATGTATAAAGATAACAAAGAGTATCAAAAGGACTATTTTGCCTGGCTAGATAAAATTCAAGGTATCAAACCAGAACAAATGCAAGGCGAATTAAGAAACAACGGTCTTCATTTTACTGTAGGTAAGAATGCCTACAGTTATAAGATTCCTAAAAAGGAAAAGGATAATCTGGATAAGCAGACAAATAACGTTGACCATTTCACTGTTAGCGCTGACGGAAAATACTGGAAAGTGACGTTGGATCACGATAATAATTATGATCTTTGGAAAGGCACCTTTACGATAAAAAATACAGATGAAAAAATCGACATCACCTACACTGTTTATCATACTGGTATCTTCCATGAGATAACAGAAGATATGGCAAACAAATACGAATTAACAGAGGGTGGTGTTGACAGTCTTAAGGTAAAAGGTATGTTCTATTATGGTGTAGTGAAGGTAAAGGGAAAAGAACATACCTACATCATGCTTGACCGTAACCTGGGTGCTACCGACAATAGTCCTTATGTACCAGACATCAATGAGTTCAAAAACAACAAAGGTGCCATCGGTGGATACTTCAAGATTTCTGAAAATAAGAATTCAGATGCTACGAAGGGAAACCTGTCCTCAGAACTGTCACCTGATGGCTTCGAAATTCCAGATAGATTCGTCTTTGAGGACTTAATGGCGCAAGGTACACTTAAAATAGAAAAATGTCATACAGCTCTTGGAGAATCGTACTATCGTACATCCATGGAGACTATAGGCTCTGTGTTAAAGACCATCTATCTGCCATACGGAGGATATCTGGAAGGTATTAGCCACAAGAATCCTGTACATGTGATGCTATGGACTAAATCACTTCTCTCAGGAACCCAAGGCTTCAGTGAAGATAGTCCTGAGTTTGGTTACTGGTATAACTATTTCGACGTGTACAACGATAAGAAGGGTATTTCCAACATACGCTTCGTGAGTGGTAGTAATGGAAATAACACCGGCCGCTACAGGGCGATGCCAATACGCCTGATTCTGAAATCAAACATCAGATAAGTGATAAATACAATAACATCATTTACTTATATATAAATAAAGTATAAAAACAGCTGTTTTAAAAAGAAGGGTTGGGTTTTCGGGAGAAAGTCCAGCCCTTCTTTTTGTCAGGATACTCCTGACAAGGGGTCAAGACGTCACTGAAAGGTCGTCATGATAGTACTGACGAGTGGTAAAGACGCTTCCATCGCTTATTGCCTCACTACGGCATTATATTGCCCTTTACCAGGGCAATATCTTGCCATCGCCAGGCACAAAACGATACGTCGGGAGAGAAAATCCCCACTTTCTTTTTTACTCTTCACTCTTCACCAAATCGCCTGAAACCCCGATAAACACAGGGGTTCCGAGAGGTGAAGAGTTGGCTCAACTCTTCACCTCTCTTCACCCACTCTTCACCTGGATAGTTTTATTCATCGGATTACGCTGAGTTAACAGAGCATTCTTGCTCCACGGATTACGCACGGATTCCGTCAGGCGTCTATCTTCCGTCAGGCGTCCCAGCGGATTTGCAATCCGCTGTAAAAAAATGTTCGACCTATGAAACCGGGGGATTTGCAATCCCCCTCAATTTATAAACTGCTAGCGAAAAAATCTGGGGTGAAGAGTGGTGAAGAGTGCTTTTGAAAGTGGCGGATAATCGTTACATATTACAGCGGATTACAAATCCGCAAAGAAAAGGTCGAACATTTTTTAACAGCGGATTGCAAATCCGCTGGGACGCCTCACGGAAGAAAGGAAGATGCAGTTTCGACGGATTTGCAATCCGTCGTATAAAAAGGTTCGACTTATCAAACCTGGGGATTTGCAATCCCCCTCAATCTATAAACAGCTAGCGAAAAAATCTGGGGTGAAGAGTGCTTTTGAAAGTGGCTTGCAGTTTCCCTATAAGTTCAGGCATCTATCGCCTGGCTTATGGGGAGAACTTGTATCTGATAATTTTATGATTTCAATTGATGCAATTGCTCATGGGTTAAGCCTGTCAGTTCCATAATAGAGTCATCATCCATACCCTTTAATAGCATTTTCTTCGCTATATCAAGACTTTTGTGATAACTACCTCTTGCTTCACCTTTGGCAAAACCCTTAGCTTCACCTTTGGCAAAACCCTTAGCTTCACCTTTGGCTTCACCTTCATCAATACCATTCATATAATAGCTCATTAAGACACCATAGTAATCATCGGCGGCCTTTAAGCTTTCATCATATTTCTCTTGCTCTTCCTGACTCAGACAGCGGGAATCTGCCAGTTCAGCTAGACGCTTGAAAATCTCCTTCTGTGCCGTAAACGGCATTCTCTCTAATGCTTCCATATGCTTTAATACATAAATCCATTTGTCAAAATCACTTTCACATTCTTCAGCCTTCTTGTCAAAGAAAGGAAGAGACAAGTAGATGAAGTGAAGATTGTCGGAAAAGACATCTTGACTTCCTTTTTCATACAAGGCTACATCGGTTCTGAATTTCGACACTGCATTGTCCTTTGGCATGAAATTCATGAGGCAGACGACATAGACGGGCATTAACTGATAGAGAGCAGGTTTCTGCTCGATTGTCTTTTTCCGCTGCCCGACAATAGCCTTGCTGGCATAATAGATGGAGCGATTGACGAAAAATGGCACCCATCTGTTCTGCATCTCGACAATGAAATGATTTCCATCATCGGTTTCACAATAAATATCAAAGATGCAGCCACGCAAATCTTTTGAATCTGCCAGTTGCTCTTTATCCTTGAAGGTGACATCCCTGATATGCATTTCGTCAACCAACAGGTCGTTCAAGAAACTAATCAGCAAATCCTTGCTGAATTCTTGTCCGAAGAGGCGTTTGAATCCCCAATCGGTGAAGGGGTTAATATATTTACCCATGGCAAAATATTGAGATAATTGATATCTGATGGCAAATTTACGATTTTTCTCTGAAAACTCCAAGAAAAAAATGCAAAAATTTGAAAAACCATAGAATTTACCTCTATTGGATAATAAAACTATTCCGCCTCGCCGGATATGTCGTTCATCCACGTAATCCGATGAATAATGACACACCCTCACAGAGGATAAAAAGGTGGATTTTCAGCAGAAAATCCACCTTTTACACTATATTCTCCGTTTTGTCCACCTCTTTTCCGTGTATTTTGTGTACTTTTGCGGCTGTGTATGAATCGCAGCAGGAAGTAACTTCCAAAAGCTGCGGCTTCATGCTACCAGCAAATAACAAGCAACAAAATAAAAACAAGCCTAAAGAATAAACAATGAATAAGAAAAGACATTTTTTACTCTCGGCTGTGCTCGCCACAACATTGGCAGCCAACGCCCAAGTAACCATCCATGTAGATGCCTCTAACCCAGGCGTCAAGGTTTCACCTAATTTATATGGTATCTTCTTCGAGGATATCAACCATGCTGCTGACGGCGGACTCTATGCCGAACTCATCAGCAACCGCTCCTTCGAAGATGATGACAAGAACATCCCTACCTGGAAAACTTCCGCACAGGAAGGTGCAAAGATCCAGACACAACTCATCAACAAGGGTCTGCTCAACAAGGCACAGGGCAAGGCTCTCCAGCTTACCATTGCGGCAAAGCCTGCTGCCACAGCCTCTCTCATCAACGAAGGCTTCTGGGGCATCAATGCCGTTCAGGGCAGAACCTACAAGCTCTCTTTCTGGGCAAAGGGTAGCTACAAGGGCGGATTGAAGGCTCGTCTCACCAACACCCAGGGTGACAAGGTGTATGCAGAAACTGCACTCAATGCCAAGGTAGGCAAGAAGTGGACCAAATATACTGCAGAACTCACAGCCAATGCCAACGATGCGAAAGCACAGTTTGAACTCGTAGCCGACGGAAAGGGTACCATCGTTCTCGACGTGGTAAGCCTCTTCCCTCCTACTTTCAAGAATCGCGAGAACGGCTTGCGCCCTGACCTGGCTCAGCTTCTCTATAACATCCATCCTAAGTTCGTCC
>ENA-ORMS01003528-ORMS01003528.1-human-gut-metagenome-genome-assembly--contig:-NODE-3528-length-10145-cov-5.226462_pt1 | contig 10145 bp, 9 predicted proteins | sample MGYA00242104_ERZ508997 | MGnify/ENA primary metagenome ERZ508997 (study PRJEB26280, sample SAMEA2338704) | human gut metagenome | biome: human gut; feature: human-associated habitat; material: faeces... | reverse complement strand
CCGTCAGCGTCTCGTCAGCTGCCTCTCCGGTGCAGCGGACGGACGCCTCCAGTTCCAGCTCCGCCCGCTGGTCTGCGGCCAGAGCGGGCAGGGCAGCGCTTACTGCAAGCGCTGCTGCCAGCAGGGCCGCTGCCATTTTCGGGAGCCTTCTCATGATAAGCTCTCCTCCTTTCCGTTTTGCAGGTCTGACATTGGTTCCATCCGGGCCAGCACCACCGTCCGCGCGTCGGTGTACTCCCCCGAGCAGGTAGCCATCGCCAGGAACTGCGCTCCTTCCGGCTCCTCTTCCAGCGCACGGAGGGCCTGTGCATCCATCTGAAGGGCATTCTCCTCCACAAAGGGGAGCAGCCCGCCTGCGTCCGAGCGCCACTTGCCCGGGGCAAAGATGGCCTGTTCCGACGCAGGCACCACAAGGCAGGCCAGCACTTCCAGCCGATAGCTCCCGCCGGGCAGCGTCAGGGTGCCGGTGGTATTCTGGCGGAAGAATGCGCCGTCCTTGTATTTGTCGAGGTCGCCGAACATCCGCCCGTTCTCCATATGGTGGCCGTAGAGCAGGGAATACCGCCCGCTGAAGTCCGCGTCGCAGTCAACATCCAGAAAGATGCTGCCCGCCAGCGCAAAGCCGCCGTAGACGTCGGTGTTCAGATAGGTGAAATTGCTCTCGCCCTGCACCACCGGGTAGTCGATGGCCGTGCCGTCCAGCGTCAGCCACCCGCAGACATCGGGGTTGATGGCCCGCAGCTGGCCGAAGGAGAGGCTGTTGTCCTCCTGCGGCTGGGGCTTGAAGGCCAACAGCCCGGCCTGTACATTGTCGGCAGCGGCGTACACCCGACTGTTGTCCCACAGCGCATAGCCCGACCAGACCACCGCCAGCAGCACCAGCAGGGCCGTCACCCCGTCCAGCAGGCCGTTCGCCGCCCGCAGGGCCATCTTCTGCCACCGGATGTTCCTCACCTCCCTTACCTTATTTCCTCCGCGCTTACTTCTGATGGCGGCGGCGCAGGGTCAGCAGCAGCCCGATGCCCGCAGCACCCGTCAGGGTGAAGAGATAGGGTGCGCTGTCCAGCACCACACCGGCATCCACGGTGCCGCCCTTGGTGTTGGTGAAGTTCGCCTGCTCGACCGCCTCATCTACTTCGCCCTCGGTGCCTGTCTCCGTCGTCATATAGTCTGCGACCGGCGTCTCAGACACCTTGTACTCGACACCGTAGGGCAGGTTCTCGATGTGGATGGTGTCGCCGTCTTTCAGATAGAAAGTCGCTTCCGTCGTCTCGCCGGGCCTGATCTCGATCGAGGCGGGGTTCGCGTCATAGCTGCCGCCGGTGATGGCGTAGCTGTCCTGATAGGTCTTGCCCTCCTCGCCGGTCAGCTGCACCGTGAACTCGAAGTATTTGTCCTTATTGCCCATGATGCCCTCGACGTCCTTGTGGACTTCCAGCTTACCGGCAGAGTAGAGGTCGTCGAAGTCGTCCTTCTTGCCCTCGCCGGTGGACTCCGGGTCCTCGGTGTGGACAGCGGCAATTCGGAGCTTGCCGTCCTGCTCGATGACCGTCACCCGCAGCAGGATGGCGTCGTCGTAGTAGGTCACGCCTGCGCTGTCGCCCGCCGCCTCATGGATGATGTAGGTGTAGACGCCCACGCTGTCGTACTTGGGCAGCTGAATTTCGATCTGCCTGGTCTTGTTCGCGCTGCCTGCTTCGCCCTGTGCGTAGGTCACGTCGCCGACAGACGGCATATAATCTGCGGCTTCAATGCCCTCCGATGCGTCGGTCACGGTATCCGGGTCGATCGTAAACGTAAAGGTCTCTTTCGGGGAGAGCGTACCCGTGTTGGCCAGCTCATAGTTTTTGGTGAGATACACCCGGGACATATCCTCATACGGAGGGCCTTGCACCTGTGCCGCAAAGGCGGGCATGACGTTGACGCCCATGGCCAGAGAGATGGAAAGCACACCTGCGAGAAGCTTTTCTACCTTGTTCTGTTTCATCCTAGAGTTCCTCCTATCTTGTCTTGTATGGTTTTTGGCGGCTCAGAGCCCCCGCCGCCGGATGAGGGTGATGACTTTTGCCTTGACCGCACTGCACTGCACCGGGCCGAAGTCACGGCTGTCCTCGGCCTGTGTGCGGCAGTCGCCCAGAATGAAGACGCTGTCCTCCGGCACAGCGTAGGGGTAGCTGAGCAGAGATTTGGGGTAGGTGGGGTAGAGGATGCCGCCGCCCTGTGCCGAGCCGTTGACCTCCACAACGCCGCTCTCGCTCAGGGTCACGATGTCCCCGCCCCGGGCCAGCACGCGGCCCACCCGCAGCGTTCCCGAGCGCTCATATACCACGACATCATTCTTGGCATAGTCTTTTTCCAGCCGGCAGCCCAGCACGAGGTCGCCGTCCTTCACGGCGGGAAACATCTCGCTGCCGGACGCCTGCGTCACCAGATACACCTGCGTCAGAAGCACCCAGAGCACGGCGGCGAACACCGCCAGCCGCACCGCCAGACTGCGCACTTCCCGCAGCAGGGGGCTTTTTTCCGGCTTCGCCGGTCCAGACAGGTTCGCTTCCGGCGTCCCGGGCGGGGCCTCCGGGGCAAGCGCCTCGTTTGGTTCCTTCACTCATCTTCCTCCTTTTTTCTGTTTTTGCAGCCCAGAACGGCCGCACCGGCACACAGCATCAGCGGCAGCCCGAAGAAGTCTGTCTCCACGCCGGTGTCCGGGTCTATATCGGCCAGAACGTAGTGGGCATAGAAATTGACGACGCCGTTTTCCAGCTCTTCGTCGGTGGGCTCATAGCCCTTTTCCCACTCGTCCTGCGATACCTTTTCCTTCGGGTCCGGCTCATCCGTCACCGAACCGGGGAGCTCTTTGTACCAGCCGTCGAAAACGTAGCGCGCACCGCCGATGTCGAGCTCTTTTTCGATGTCCGCCGTCGTCTCTTCCACCCGCTCGCCGCTCTGGTACTCGCGGCTTTCCCGGATGCTGTAGTCGTCCTCGCCCGGGGCGCGGACGTTGAACCGGGCCGTGAAGTTTTTCCTGCTCTTGACGCTGATGATGCAGTCGATGTGCTTATCCGGTTCTGTCCCGTTGTTGCGCGAGATCTTGTACGGCGTCACCACGATGCTCTCCAAATCTTCCTGCGTCAGCCCTTCGACGCCGGTAGCCTCTTCGATGGTGTCCTCATATTCGTCCCATATCTCATCGACGACCTCGTCCCAGTAGTCATCGCCCGGTTTCAGCGACCATGCGTCGCCAATCGCGCCGCCCGGCCACGATACAACATAGTCTGACACATTTGTCAGGATGTTCTTGCCGTTATCTTCCCATGCCGCGCCGTAGGTCTTCACCTTGCCGACCCACTTGCACTCGCTGTTGTCCGGCGCCCACTGGCTGGGGTCATTGCTGCCGGGCAGACTGGTGGGGGTCTTGAGCAGGAAGACTGCCGCCGACTCTTCCTGAGTCCAATCCCCCCAGCCCGGTGCATCCTCATCAAGTTCGTCCGCAGGCAGGGCGTTTTTGTCCTCGGCTATGCTGTCGTCAGCCAAGTCGGCATCTTCCTCAGAGAATCTGTCTTTTTCGGGCTGCTCTGCCTCATCCAGAGGCGCTTCATCCTCGGCGGCAGGCCGTTCTTCCGACAGCTCCGGCAGAACGGCGATGTCTTCCTCCTCGTCTAAAACGGGCTCTTCCTGCTGGGCCTCATCGTCGGTGAAAGAGGCGTAGAGGCTGCACTCGCTGTCCGCTTCCGGCCAGAGCAGTCCTTCATCCGGCATGAAGCGGATCGCCGTTCCTTCGTCGTCCCGGCTGTACCAGAAGCGGAAGCTCCTTTCCTCCACCTCCGGCTCTTCGGGCATCAGAAGCTCTTCGCCGCTGCCCACGGTCTGTTCCGCGTAGGGCAGGCCGCCGTCGGCCTCGTCCGACTCGCTGAGCCAGAAGAGATAGGTCCTCTCAAAATGCTCGTCCGCTTTGACGGCCCCGCTGTCCGGAGTCGGCGTCTCGTCGGGCAGCCCGATGTCGTCGAGCCCGTCCACCACGACGGGGATGCCGCCTTCCGCGGGCAGAATCACCGGCTCGTCTGTCCGGATGTCCTCTTCTTCGTCCCAGGCAGGCTCGTCCTCTATTTCCTCATCCCATGTCTGGTCTGGCACGCTGTCCGTCCGCTCCGGCCCCTCGGCAAATGCGGGCAGCAGACAGCCGCACAGCAGTACCAGCACGATGCACAGTGCTGCGGCGCGCAGTGTCAGCCGCCTCCGTTCCAGTCGATTCCGCATACAACAGCCCTCCTTCATTCTCGCTCCCGGCGGGGATGCCGCCCTTTGCGTTATCAGGATACCGTTTACCGGACACGAAGGATGTCATTGCGTGCCAGTGCAAAAAAATTTTGCGCATGAAAAAACCGCCGCCGGGGTCTTTCGACTCCGGCAGCGGTCTGCTGTCTCCGAATTTTCGGTTTTCAGGTGCGGGTGGTGGCTTCCATGCAGTGCTCTGAGGGGGCGTAATATTCCATCAGAGCAATGTAATTCTCGCAGTGGTGGCAGAATGCCGCCCGGATGGCGTCGTCGGGCGCGCTCTTCATTGCCACGAACATCAGGATGTACTTTGCAATGAGGCTCACAGCCTCGCTCTCGAGGCCATAGCAAAGGCCCACGGCCAGGATCGGCACGACGATCTGCTGCGCACGGATGGGGATATTCTCCGCATCGACCCTCTTGAGCACGGCACGGCTCATGGTAGATGCCGCCCAGACGGCACGGGAGATCTTCCAGTAATCCATATTCTTCAGATGGGTGAGGGTGCGCAGCCGCTGGATGACCTCGCCGTCGTCCAGAACTTTGTTCTGCGTGACCTCCTCCTCCGAGCGGATGAAGGCGCACTGTATCATGTCCATCAGCGCGGCTTCGTACTTCTCGTGGTAGTTCTCGCGGGAGATGAAGTACTCCTCCATACGGAGCATGACTTCGTCCGTTTCTTTGTCGGTCGCCAGCCAGCTGAAGTCCAGCGGCGTCGGGCCGAAATCGTTCTTGCCCATCTCATTCAGGTCTTCCAGCTCTTCCTCGTTCCGGGTGGAGGGAAGGAAGCGGTCGTTGCCGTTCCGGTGGAAGCTCCACTCTTCGGGCAGAAGATGCGGCACGATGTCGCCGCTGGAGATGATGTTGAAGATGTTGCTCTCGCCCCAGCTCTCTTTCAGGCTGCCGTCGGCGTTGTGGTTGTTGTCATAATCCTGCTGCAAGTCGGGGTAGTCCTGCGGGCCGAGGGCCACTGGCGTCGCAAAGGTGTAGACGAAGACATTCCCCCGTTCCAGTCCGGACAGCTCCTTGTTGACCCGGGCGGCCAGAAGGTTCGCCACCGCCGCACCGCGGCTGTAGCCGCCCATCCAGAGTTTGACGACGCCCAGCTCTCCCTTTTGCCGAGCTGCCGCCAGATAGTTCTTCAAATCGGCAAACACCTCATGCACCGGGATGATGAAGCCGCTGTGGGCGTGGCCCGCGCCGGTGTGCAGATTGCTCACCCACTCACCGCCGTAGCCGCCGCCGCGCAGGATGAGCGCCACGATGGTGGTGCGCTTGCCGTTCAGGGTGATGGTCTTGCGGGCCGTGGACCAGCCCACGAAGTCGCCCGCCTTGCCCACATCGACATCATAATAGCGGTATTTCACGTCGCCGAAGCCCAGCTTGGTATAGGCTGCGTCGAGGCTGTTCTCGCGGCCCACGTCCCCGTTGGCCCAGTATTTCGCATCGCTGGCCCATGTATTGAAAGCAGCCGTCACCATGCCCAGCGTCGCCAGCGCCAGCTGGTGGTCGTACTGGATGGAGGCGTGCGCAAAAAAACTGTCGCTGTAGTAATATTCGTGCTCGATGTCCATCTGGCTCAGCTCGCTGCGGAAGGACATTGTATAATTGCCTGCCGGGACTGCCCGGCCCACCGTCTGGCTTTTTGCCGCTGCCTCAGCCCGGGGCAGTGCCAGCCCGGGCGCAAGAGCTGCACTGCAAACCAGCGCTTTACAGAAATCACGTCGTTTCATGGTCTTTCCCCCTTGCTGCTTTCATAAACCTCTGACATTTCTATTGTATAGGTGGTTTGCTATAGTATACCGTATTTTCCCGGCGGATTCAATCATCAACTCTGCCGATTGGGTATGTAAAAACCGGACCGCATCACTGCGGCCCGGTCATTTTCATATTCTCAGAGAAGCTGCGGGTCCATCTGGCGGCAGAAGTCCACGATGTGGCGGAACATCTGCTCGACCGCCGGAGCCATCGCCGTAGGGCGCTGGACAGCCAGACCCACCACCCGGTACTCTTCCGGCTCGATGGGGTAGATCTTGACCGCCGCCGTGCAGCTGCGCAGCAGCATCCGGGGCATGATGGAGATGCCGAGGCCCGCCTCCACCATGGCGATGTTGGACTGGTCGTCGATGACGTGGCAGCGGCGCTCGGTGGAGATGGAGTATTTCTTGAGGAACTGGCGCATCTCGGCGTCGGTGGCGTCGCACTGGACGACAAAACTCTGGCCGTTCATCAGCTCCGGCGTCATAATGCCGTTTGGCGGTTCGGGCCAGTCCTGCGGTACGATGCAGAGCAGCGGCTCACGGAACAGCTCGGTCAGGTTGAACTCTTCGCGGCAGGTGGCAGACAGGAAGGCCAGGTCCACCTGACCGGTGCGCAGCCACTCCTTCACGTCGTCGTAAGTACCCTGATAGACCTCGACTTCGATCTGGGGGTAGCTTGCCATGAAGCTCTTGAGGATCTGGGGCAGCAGGCCGGCGCAGACCGAGTTGAATGCACCCAGCTTCACCTTGCCCTTTTCCAGGCCGTTGAGGCGGGCGATGCTCTGCTGCAGGGCCTCGTCGCTGTTGAGCACCGCCCGGATGGACGGGTAGAGCGAAGCGCCATAGCTGGTCATGGTCACGCCGTTTTTGCCGCGGTTGAATAAGGTAAAACCAAGCTCAGCCTCCATCACCGCGATGGCATGGCTGATGGCAGAGGGGGTCAGATGCAGCTGCTGGGCCGCTTTGTTAAAGCTGCCCTGACGTGCGACTGCATCGAAAATTTCGTAAGAAAACAGCGTCATGTCCCTAGCCTCCTTCCGTTTTTCAGTTCGGAGACGCCCGTTCTTCTGTGAATCTTTTTCACCTTGAGGATGTCTTGCATCAATTTTCTTTTTGAGTGTACTATCCTATCTCTGCTTTGTCAAGCATCCAAACCTTAATTTTGGACGTTGAGCCAAATTTCTGCTTTTGAAACGCCATTTATAAGGTATATTGCGCCCTTTTCCGTTCCAGTATTTTCCTGTTTTAAACAAAAAGACCGTCAGCCCTCCATCCCGGAAAGCCGTCGGTCTTCTGCGTTCTACAGATGTTTTTACTCGAGCACCAGCAGCAGGCTCATCTTGATGCGGCCCTGCGCCGTGACGCCGTGGAGACCGTTCTTGTCGAGGCGGAAGCTCTCGCCTGCGTTCAGCTCATAATTCTTCATGAATCTTCTTCATTTTTGTACCTCTGACCTCTAAAATTTTTGAAAAAATCATAGGTACAAGCTCAAAAAGCCCGTATAAAACAAAAAAGACGACAAACCGTTTATCTCAACGATTTATCGTCCTTTTGGTGCGCTCGAGGGAACTCGAATCCCTGGCCCTCTGATTAAAAGAATCCGAGGTGCATCATTTGTCAATTTCCGAATTTGCGCAGAATCGTTATATTTTATTTATCATCGTTATTTTATTATTGTAATTCTCTGCATTATTTGCATACAGTGTAATGCTTTGCAACGGTTATCCAGTAGTTCAGGTGTGCAAAAAGTGTGCAAAAATGTGCAGACGGGCAAAACGAAGCCCAATGGACAAATCAATCATCGGTTTTATGGCAGGGTTTAGGACATCCGAATAGACACCTTTTAGTATAGAAATGAGGTTTCCCATGAACAAACTACTTTCCTGCCGCTTCAATATGGACACCAACCGGGTAGAAGCCCGGTTCGCAGATGGCTCCACCGTTGCCATCGACTGCACCGCTATCGAAGACGAGTATGGCGATACCCCGGCACAGCGGGCGGAACTGGATTGGCTGCTCTACAACAAGCCCTTGGAGTACGCCCAGCTTGTGCTGGGTGGGGAGATGGGGCATTATCTTTCCCTCGGCTGCGACCATGGCAGACTGGAAGATTGATGATTCAGCAGCTGTTCGCAAAAAATTAAAGAATCATCTTTACAAAGGCCATTGCTATTTGCGCCCAAATCGAATATAATATAGATAGGAAAGCGGACGTCACTCCGCTGGTGTGGCTGACACCTAAAATCCGATCTGATGCAGGACGTAAGGGCCTGAGGCTGGCGGGCAGCGATAAAACCCGAAAGCGATGCAGGACATAGGGGCCTGAGGTTGGCGGACAACGATAAAATCAGTCGCAAGGGACATCGGACAGCACCACGGTGTTGTAGGTGTCCCTTTTATTTTGTAAAAATGCAAAGGAGCGCAGAATCAACCATGACGAAAAAGGAAGCATTGTCCATCGTTTTTTCCTGTGCGCCATTGTACAAAGAAAATCTGGTGGACAGAAGCCTGCTGTTCATCACCACCGACAAGCACAAGAATGTTCATTGTCTGGAAGTTACGTTTGATATTGGCAACTTCCTGCACATGACAGGCTTCAAGCTGCGGAAACCCGGCATCAACGCTCGGCACTTTTTCAATCTGTGCTATGACAAGCGTCTGACCGAAGCAGACTTCGAGTTTTCCACAGATGGAACCACCGAAATGAAAATGCGGGTTCTGCCCAGCCTGATGAAGAAGAACCTCTCCGCAAAAATGCTGGGCGATTACAACATGAGCCAGCCTAAGCTGTACACTGACAAAATCGCTGGATCCCTCAGTGCCTGCATGGGGTTTGTCCGGGATGGCGGTGAAGGTCGTTTCGTTCCCAACACAGTGCTGGAAGGCGACATCCGAACCAAGGTAAAGGCTGCTGACCGAATTATTGCTACATATCGCAAGAGCCGCAGCGAGGAGCAGTATTCGGAGATTGTGTTCACTGCCAAGAAGGTAGAATGGGGAAAGATTGTTCTTCCCGATGAATATAGTTATCTTGTCTTACCTGAATAACAAAAGAATGCCCGCCCACCTGTGGAGGTTTCTCTCCACGGTGAGCGGGCATTTTGCGTTTTCTTTCGATATCCTCAATGATTTTTGTAATGGCAAAAGTTTCTTCCATTGTGGAATCATCTGTTTCACCATTGGCAATATGCATAGCGATAAAGGCGGCTTCACTCTCTGGCAGGCGCACCTTGAATTGGCTTTCCACCATGTCCAGCGCCATCAGGCCGACTTCATATTCTTTCTGATAAAAACGCTTGATTTCCCATGTAAGGCTATTTGCAATTGGAGTTCCTTCCAGAAAACGCTGGATGGCATAAAAGAGATGGTCTGCCAAAGATACCGCCATAACCGGATTGAGCTTCATATTCAGACTGACATTAGCTGCTTCCACGATATGCTGCGCCAGCAGAAGATACTCTTCCGGTAATGCTTCCAATGTTCGTCTGATTTGTTCAAAGCTCTGATCACCTTCTTTGACGTAGACAGTTTCCACCAATTTATCATCTACATTATCGCCAGGACGTTTTTTATAGCCAATCCCTTTGCCACAAACAATTTGCTCTTTACCCTTTTCATCCAGAACAACAAGCGCATTGTTGGTCAAAATCCGGCAAATCCGCATTTTGCATTCCTCCAAAAAAATAGACCCGTCCACAAACACTTCTCCCAGCATTTGCAAACAGGTCAAGCTCACCACAAGAGGTGATCACCATCCTAATTTCGAGGTTAGTATAGCAGATTTCAAATACTCTTTCAAGTCAACCTTCAAAAAATCGTCATATCGTGCAATAGTAAAAATGAATTTTGTGAAGAATGCCCGCAACTAATCATATAAGTCCTACTATCACCGCTTTACCGCAATAAATTTTGCAAAACCATCTTGACGCCCCCAACAATCCATGATACCCTCTATCGCAAATCTCGCCGTGTTAGCCGTAAATGACTGCACGGTGTGGGTTTATTCCCCATGAAGATTTTTACCGTCCCGCAACACACCCGATTCATTTTGCCGCCGTTTCACCCGACAAAATCATCGCTGCGCTGCGTGGGCGGTATTTTTCTTTTTCACAA
>ENA-ORMS01003527-ORMS01003527.1-human-gut-metagenome-genome-assembly--contig:-NODE-3527-length-10152-cov-2.923344_pt1 | contig 10152 bp, 4 predicted proteins | sample MGYA00242104_ERZ508997 | MGnify/ENA primary metagenome ERZ508997 (study PRJEB26280, sample SAMEA2338704) | human gut metagenome | biome: human gut; feature: human-associated habitat; material: faeces... | reverse complement strand
ACCCATGTCTCATAAGGATCACCAGTCATGGCTGCTGTGTTCCAGTCGAGAGTTGGGAAAGAACCGTTGACTATCGCACTCTCATAAAGGCGAGGGTCACGGGTGAGACGTACATTCTGTAGATTTGTCTTACCAGCCACAGAGTCGCCAACGATGAACATCTGGTTCAACTTGCCTTCTCGCTCTGCCTTGTCCCAGTCAAAAGGAGTACCATCGCTCCAAGGGAACATCTCTATGTATTCCTGGGTAGGACTATAGTCGGAACCGCCACGTGGGTTGGAGTACCAATTGTAAGAGGAACCAGGCTTGTTGGTATATCTTACGGAATGGATTACCTCTGGGCTTCCCTGCTCAAAGTAAGCAGTGCGGAAAGCCAGACGATAATCTTGTGGACGATTGCCTACAGCCTGCACCAACTCATAACCGCCATCTGCATCCAACTTGTCGAAGAATGCCTTGCAAGCATCCTTAAAGCGAGTCCAATACTCAGGCTTGTACTCACCATACCAAACCAAGTGCTTCTGCTCAGCCTCAGAGCTTCCTCCATAATATCCTTGGTCGGAATTGAACAATGGAGAAGCAGCAAACTGAAGGATGCGGCATTTCAATGCCATTGCTCCTGCCTTGGTCCAGTGACCAGCCTCCGTTAGAAGGGTTGTCTCATCGTATGCCCAAGGGAAATCAGCATCAGGTGTGGCTATTGCCTCATCCAGCAACTTGACCATAAACTCAACGGTCTCCTCGGCTGTAGCACGTGGCAAGTCGTAAGATTCATCTGTGCCAGAGAAACTGTTATAGACCAATGGCAGGCCACCATAGAATGGGAAGAGGTCGAAATAACGGGTAGCTATCAAGCACTTAGCCTGCGCTTTCATACTAGCCTTTTCCGAATCGCTCAATCCAGGTACATTATCCACATGCTCCAAGAGTTTGTAGCAAGCACGCACAGCCTCCCAAACCTGCTCACCAGCGTATTCCATCATATTGCCACTGTCTGAGTTTTTTGTTCCGTTGTAATATACCTTCCAAGGATAACTACCCTCGAAATAATCACACCAGCAATCGGTCAAAGCCTCAAACTTACCTATATATTGATTGCCACTATTCATGCCACCAGAGCCAGTAGTCAAACCATAATACTGCTTGCGGTAGATGGCATTGAGGAACTGCTTGGTATAGACCGGGCTACTGAAAACCGTGTCCTCGTTGACATCACCACCAGGTATCTTGTCGAGGAACGCATCACCAAATTTGATAGAGTCGGTGCAAGAGGAGAGCAGCATCGGTGATACCAATGTGGCGAGAGCCAAGGCTCCTCCCAATATCTTATTATTAATTGTATTTCGTTTCATTGTCGTAAAAGTATTGAATTCTTCACTCTTCGTTCTTCATTTTCACTTTTAGAATCCCACTTTGAGTGTTGCGGTATATGTACGCTGCAATGGATAAGAAGGACCAGAATCCACTCTACTCTCAGGATCGCCCCAGATGAATGGAGTGAAGGTGAGGAGGTTGTAACCACTCAAGCCCAACTGAAGATTGGTCAAGCCCAATTTCTTCATGAATGGGAACTTGAAGTCGTAGGTGACAGAGACTGTCTTCAAGCGAAGATACTTGGCATCCACCATATAAAGATCGGATGGAGCATAGTTGTTTTGCTTACCATGCTCAACTGTCACACGTGGGTACTTGGCATGAGGATCAGGATTTTCTTCCGTCCATGAATTATCCACCATGTACTTCAACAGTCCACCTTTACCATAACCACTTCCATCCCAGAATGGATAGCGGAAGTTTCCGTCCAGCACACGAGTCACATTCCAAGCTCCCGTCCACTGGGTGTTGACAGAAAGACGCTTCCAAGAGAATCCAAGGTTTACACCGATGGTATATTCTGGATCCTCGGTAAAGCCTAATTCCATCGTCATATCCTTGCTGTCGATGACGCCATCGCCATTCAAATCGACGAATGTACAATCACCAGGATTCAAATCGGCAACAATCTGCTTTGGAAAATCCACTCCATAGACCTCTTTGTAATGAACAGCCGTATTCTCATTATAATATTCGAAGAACTTGTAACCAGCAGTCTTGTCTGCACCGATACGGTGTCCTTTCTTCATGCGGTAAGCATTGCTCTGAGGTTCTTCCTTCATCTCTATGATCTCATTCTGGTTATATGAGAGGTTGATGCCTGCCCAATAACGGAAGTTCTTGCCTATCTTGTCTTGCCACTTCATCGACAATTCCCATCCCCAGCTCTTGGTTTCACCAAGATTTGCCTTAGGAACTGTAAAACCTATCAAGACAGGAGCTGTATAATCAACACAGAACAAATCGGTACGATGCTCACGATAGTAATCGAAAGTAGTACTCAACTTATCATTGAAGAAATGTACATCAATACCATAATCCTGTTTGAAAGCCTTCTCCCATGTCACCAAAGGATTGTGTTTCGTACCCTCTGTAGAGAATTGGCTATTACGAGAAGGGAGGTTGACACCAAAGAAATAGCCACCGCCATTGATGTTATAAAGGTCAGGGGCATAATAGAAACGATAATCTGCGCCACCCAATTTTCCATTACCTACAAGTCCCCAAGAACCACGAAGCTTCAAGAAAGAGACTACAGGCTTCAATGCCTCAAACCATTTTTCCTCACTCACGTTCCAACCAGCAGAGAAAGCAGGGAAGGTACCATAGCGATGATTCTTAGCAAAGTTCTCCGAACCATTGTGACCGACATTAAACTCAGCCATATAGCGATTGTTCCAGTCGTAAGTAACACGTCCTACCAAACCTACCACTCCACTTGGTACCAAGTTGTAATTACCACCAGGATAATAATTCTTCTTTTGGTTGTAAAGCAAGAGGGCTGACACGGAATGCAAACCAAACTTGCGACTCCAGTTGAATCGGGCATCAAAATACCAGTTTCGTGCCTTGCTTGCCGAAGTAGTTACCTTGGCACGGCTGAAAGCACCATTCTGCTTGTACCCCAACACAGGATAACCATTCTCATCATAAAGAATGTCGCCATCCTCACCATATTTTACGACAGGCGAATAAGTAGCGATAGATGCACTACCCTGTTTGGCCACACCAAAATTACTATTATAAGCACCCTTGATGGAGAAGGTCAATCCCTTAGTAATAAAATCAAGTTTCTGGGTCAAGGCAAGATTGACAGCCATTCGATTAAGACCATTCTTATAATATCCCTTGCCATACCAAGCCCCCATTGGGTTACTTCCTGTAAAAGGCAACTGAATGTCGGAATAATCCGTTGCCGTAATGATAAACTTGTCATCCACCACACCTGGGCTAGAGAACGGAGTAGCGAGATAAATAGACTTCATCAAGGCATCGGTAGAACCAATCAACGGACGGCTCACGTTATCCACGCTACCTGCGATATTGGCAGAAATCTTGGTGGTGCGAGTCACGTTGATATCCACATTGGCACGATAATTAAAACGGCTGTAGTTATAGTCAGCATCATAATCCTGTGCAAATGTCTTGAACAAGCCACCCTGGGTGTACATACCTGCAGAGATAAAATATTTTACCTTGTTATTACCACCCGAGATATTCACATTTGCCTTGGTCTGCATGGCACTCTTCTTCATCAGATAATCCGTCCAACGCATATTTGGAAATCGGATTGGGTCGCTGCCTGATGCAAACTTATCTATCACTTCCTGACTAAACTCTTCCTTACTGGCATCGCCACCTGCATCATATCTACGCATCATGTTATGGTAGTTGGCATATTCTACAGAGTTGGCTTGCTCTACTGGACTGTTAGGAAAAAGCAATGTTCCAGAAACAGAGGCTGTAATCTTAGCCTTACCTTCCTGTCCACGCTTGGTAGTAATCAAAACGACACCATTGGCACCCTCCACACCAAACACGGCTGTGGCTGAAGCATCCTTCAATACGGTAACGCTCTCGATTTCCTCTGGGTCGATGTCGTTCATGTAACTAGCATCGACTGTGATTCCATCCACTTGAATCAATGGGTTAGCATCCGTCCATGAGGCCTTACCACGAACAAATATTTGAGCTTGGTCATTACCTGGTTCACCAGAATATTGTATGGAACTGATACCTGTTACCTGACCAGCCAACACCTGAGATACAGAACTGACAGGGGTCTGGGTCAAAGCCTCACCCTTGATGCTGGAGATGGCACCCGTCACGGTTACTTTCTTCTGTACACCGTATGCCACGACCTCGACACCTTTCAGAGAGGTGGCAGACTCCTGTAGTTTCACGGTCATGCCATTGCGAGCGGCAACGGTAGCCGTCTCATATCCCAAGAAAGAGACTTTGAGTTTCTGTCCAGGCTTGGCTGCAATCTGGAAGTTACCATCCATGTCTGAGATGGCACCATTGTTAGCACTCTGACCAACGATAAGGACGGTTGCGCCGATAACAGGCTCACCACTCTGATCGATTACCTTACCCTTGATGGTATTGGTTTGTTGGGTTGTCATCGTTGCAGCATACACCTTATTATATATAGGGGATACGCCGAATGCCAAAGTTGCGGAAAGAAGCGCAACAGGCAAGTTCGAAGACTTGATAAACTTATTTCGTATCATAAGCCATTAAAATTGTTATTTTGTTATTATTGTTTTCAGTTATTATCACGTTCCGAGGATTTCAAGTTTCCTTTTCCATCCTCTTTTTCGTTTTCGCAAGCAAAATTAGCGTATTGTACATATATATGGGGTGGACAATTGTCCTAAACAAGCGTTTTTTGTACGATTAGACTAAAAAGTTCTTAATTCTCTGCTTATTACAAGCAGCATTTACAACTATAACAACTTACTATGTCCTTAGAAATAGAACAATCCCTGTACCTTATGGCTCAACCATAAAATACAGGGATTACAATTATCAATGCACCTCATCCATGTGCAACAAATTCCAACCATCAAACTGCATGATAATCTTATGCAGCGTAGTGCCTTGACGCAAAGCCTCAACCCTTGGAGCAACGGCATATTGCTTGATTTGTACCTCTGCTTGCTGCCATTGCTTTTTGATGTTAGCCTGATATGTCTCTTCGCTCATACCCTTTTCTCTCTTCGGAACAAGTTTGAGCTCCAGAATATAGCTATGCTTGGTTGCATAGTGCGTAAGGTCTGGCAAGAGGAAGAAATCGCAATAGCCATGATTCAACTCCAATTCAGGCGCCGTATAATAATAGGCATTCAGATTGAGATATGCCATGAAAAAGCCCTGCAAGTTTCGCTCTCCCGCTATGCTATCACGAACAGATGACACTTGCGCATAGGCATCCGCCATATATTGCAAAGCATCATGCCACTTGCCGTCATAAGCCATATCATAATAATAGTCTGTCAGTTTGTTGTTGCTAATGTATGCCTTGGCATCTATCAACTCCAACAAGTACTCATAATATTGCTTGCGTACATTGTTGTTCGGAATACCAAGTATGACTTTGGCACCTCTTGTACCTTTGATCGTCAGCATTCCATAATAGAACAATAAACTAGGGAACACTTCTGGGTCTGTTATCTCATGCGCAGGGAAGGTATCAAGCAGCGAAGCGACTATTTCTCCTGTTTCGGCTATTGTACGTATCACGCCCTTACGGTCGCCATCGAGCTTGTCAAGCTGCAAGAGTTTCTTCATCTTGTTGTAGTCGGTCTTGGTATTTGGATCAAGCATCTCCTCGGGTCCTTCACCACGACTGAGATAATTGCGAAGATAATAGAATACCATGTCGCAATTAAATACTTTACTCTGCGTACTCAAAGCATCCTTGGAGAAACAGTAATTATCATACCAAGGCTTCATCTCATTGACGATGGCATCTATATCTCTATCTGCAGGTATCTCACCTTTATTCTTATAATAGTTGAATAGTTCATGCACATCTTCGGTTGAGAAGCCCAACATCTGATTGAACTCAGGCTTGGTAGAGATATGCCAACCGATATTGAAGCCACTCGTCACATCATCGAGCGTCACAGGACTCACTCCCGTGATAAAGATACGTTCGAAAGTTCCCTTAAACTTCTTGAAAATGTCACGATAGAATCCCTCGGCATGGGTCATTGCCCAATACACCTTCTCGCCTTGCTCATTGAGCACGGTATTGGTGAAATTGTCATATTCATCGATGATGAGATAAAGAGGATATCTCTTTGCCCTTGCCTCACTCTGAATAAGAGCCAACTTACCCGTAGCATCTTCTGTAGCGTAAACGTCCTGACGCAACTTTTCTGAATAGAACCCATGATAATCTCTTACAAAGGCATCCAATTCCACTCCCATATAGAAATTGAACTTTCTTTCCAATTCATCTATGTCACCTCCCACCTGGGAGAAGTCAAGGTGTAGAATCTGATACCTAGCTTGCAAGGAGGTAGGATGCTTACCTATCCACAAATCACCAAACCATTCCTGGAACTTATCTTTGGACAAGCAATCATAATAAGCATGAAGCATACTCAGGAATACGCTCTTACCAAAACGGCGAGGGCGAATGAAGAAGAGGTTGCGAGCCTGCTTCTCCAATTCTGGTATATACATTGTCTTATCGACATAATATATATTTTGCTCTACAATGGTGACGAAGTCCTGTACACCGTATGGCAATTCTTTCACATTCTGCTCCATATCATACTTTTTTGATTTCTGATGCAAAGCTACAACTTTTATTTGAATTATCCAAAATATTATGAGGAAAACATACGAAATATACGACTACTCATCTATAACAGATGCTGATAATTCAGCAACTGTATGTCCCCATTCCTATCCTCCAAGGAACCTGCGTAAACGATGATTCGCTTGCCAATAGGAGCTGTTACCCAATCCGCCACCTTCTTCAGAGCCTTCTCAAAAGAAGGACTGAACGTCATGGCACTCTTTACCTCTATCGCATCCATAGACGATGGATTAGAGACAAGAATATCTATCTCGTTTTATATAATTCATTTTTATGTAATTTTGGAGTTGCATTCCAAATTTGCATAAAACAAGCAGCAAATCACTCAGCCCTAGTCTTCCCGAAAGGAATAACGTTCAAGCCTTCGCTATTCACAAGGTTTGGCTCTGCCACCTCATGCCATCCCAACCTTACATATTCTGGGGCTGTGATACCACTATGATAAACCACAACTTTACTCTTACCCTCAATATCAGCGATGGCAGGACGGAAGATACCATCCTTACCAGCTATCTCACACCATTTCAAGCGGCGTTTATCGCAAACCTTCAAGCCGTCGCCTACGTTATCGAAGTACAAGACGAGCTTATCATCTATCTTCTCCACACGGTTCAACTCTGGACCACGATAGAGAATCTGATTATACCCATAGTTCTTATGCAAGGCGATGCGAGCCAACCGCTGACCGACATACCACTTATAGGAAGGATGGATGTCACGGAGATTATCCACCATATCCATGATAGAAATATATTCCGTATTCGTCACCACATTGCGTATCTGCTTCTGTTGCTCACGGAACTCGGGCAGTTTCTCTGCCGTCACAGGATGCTTGCCGCCCTTGTGCATTCTGTCGGAATAGATATGAGGAGCAAGAAGAACATAATAGAAAGGCAAGTCCTTGTCAAGAAAGACCTTTCTCCACCAAGAAGACATCACCTGAAACTTCTCCACATATCTCATTTCATCCACACCACAGTTGCTCTCACCCTGATACCAAAGGAAGCCACGAATGGAATAAGGAATCACAGGTTTCAAGAGTTTCTCATACCACTCGCCTACACCCCAATCATCAATATTGCCTTTCTCCTTGATTTCCTTGGAGAAGAATGGTGATTGCTCGTAAGCCTCTTTAGGTGTCCAAGTCTCAATGCGAGTTCCACCCAAAGCCACGGTAATGATTCCCACTGGAATCTTCAAGCTATCTTGAATGTTCTTGATGAAGTAATAGCCCACGGTAGAAACATCAGGCAAACTCTCGCCACTCGCCTCTGCCCAACACTTTTGGTCTTTACGAAGCGAGGTATAGACACGAATCATTGGATTCTGAGGTTTCTTCATCTCCTCGATACTCCAGTCCTTTCCTTTGGCAGGTGCCTTGAAAGCCTTGTGACGGCGCATGGAATATTGCATATTCGACTGTCCTGCAGCTATCCAAACTTCACCTACTACCACATTATTATATATAAGGTCCTCTTTCTTGCCCTTGATGACGAGATTCTGAGGAGTGGCATTCGCCTTCATCGGTTGGAGAGTCACCATCCAATGACCTTGCGCATCCGCTTTCGTCTTCAACTTTTGCTTACCAAAGCTAACTGTAACATTTTCGCCAGCATCAGCTGTTCCCCAGATATGCACAGGCTTCTCACGCTGTAAAACCATGGCGGAAGAAATGACGGGAGAGGTCGCCAACTTAGCAAGAGCAGCGACATTCCCCATCAAAAGCAAGGCGATGATGCACATCGCCTGCTGAATATTATGATATTTGAAAATTGTATGTTTCATTGTCTAATCCCTTTATTTTTATCGCACTGCTATCACCGTTGTCAAGGTTTTCAAGCCTTTGGCTTTCGCCTTGACGGTTATCTTGCCTTCCTTGCTCGGTGCAAGGGCAGCGGAGGAGCGGACGATGAGTTGGCACTTGCCATGATAGGTGCTGCGACTATTGCCCTGCCATGGCTCATCGCTCATCATATCATCATTGGCAACACCAGCGTTCGTGCCCTGCCCCTTTACCTCGAAGTCGAGTTTTACGGCATCAGGACAAACATGGCCTTGCGCATCCACTACGGTATAGTCGAGATAAGCTAAGTCCATGCCGTCGCCTTTCAGTTGGTTCTTGCTCACATGGACGAGAATCTTGGCAGGCTTTTCTGCCGTGGCAAGCACATCCTCACTCACCTTCACACCTTTATTATATCCGAAGGCTTTCAATTCACCCTTTTGGTAAGCAACATTCCAAACCAACTCTGGAGCCTGATTCTTAGGAGGAAGTTGCTTCTTGCCCAAGCTCTTACCATTGAGGAAAAGCTCGGTCTCATCGCAGTTGCTCATCACCTGTACCTTGAGTTGGTCGCCAGCCTCATAATTCCAATGTTCATCCAGGGCTATCCAGGTCATCTTCAAGTTATTCCATACCAAGCCTCCCTGTCCCTTGCTAGGACGAGTGATGACCTTCACCATCGGTTTCTCGGTATCATAGAAACTCTTCACGCTCCAACCCAAAGGTTTCAGATGATTGGTAAAGCTGACAAGTCCTCGCACCCATCCTTTCGATGGCCAACCGAAAGACTCGCCGATATAATCCGTTCCTCCCCAATAAAACTGACCCACAGGGTAAGAATGGTCGAAATTATAGTAGGCATAACCCAAGTCGCCTACCGCCATCTCGCCCTCCATGAAGATGAGTTGAGGGAATCGTTTGTGGTCCTCATCCCAGAAATTCTCCAGATAGTTGGTACAAACCACATCGGTATAGAACTCAAACTGATGAGGTTCAGCATTCAGGAAGCGCTTTTCACTTCTCTTTCGGGTGATACTGCCATATCGGTTAGGATACTGGCTGCATGTAGCCGGGCGGCTTGGGTCCATCTGATGAGCCTCAGCAAGGAGTGTCTTCAACTGCTTGATGCCATTCTTGCGTGTCTGCTCTGCCTGTATCTGCTGATACACCTCATTGCCCACACTCCAAATAAACACGGAAGGATGGTTGCGGTCTCGCTGCATCTGCACACGGACATCACGAAGATGAAGGTCGCTAAACTTTGCCCCCTTGCCATAGAAACTCTCATCCCACTTGTCGAAGAACTCATCTACCACAAGGATTCCATGGCGGTCGGCCCAGTCGAGCACATATTTAGGATAAGCATTGTGAGAGAGGCGGAAGCCATTGCAGCCCAATTTTTCCGTAAGGGCAGAAAGGCGTTGGTTCCAACCTTCCTCAAAAGAAGCCGTTCCCAAAGGACCGAGGTCTGTATGCAAACAAACGCCATTCACATAGACTCGCTTGCCATTCACCAAGAGTCCTTGGTCAGGAGTCAACTCAATCTCTCGGATTCCGAAAGGAGTTACATAAGTATCGATGGTATTGGCTGGAATATCTGCATGGGCTGGAATATTTGCATTGCCTGCATCCAGCGGAGTCCATTCCATCGGCTGACGTA
>ENA-ORMS01003525-ORMS01003525.1-human-gut-metagenome-genome-assembly--contig:-NODE-3525-length-10155-cov-2.638911_pt1 | contig 10155 bp, 5 predicted proteins | sample MGYA00242104_ERZ508997 | MGnify/ENA primary metagenome ERZ508997 (study PRJEB26280, sample SAMEA2338704) | human gut metagenome | biome: human gut; feature: human-associated habitat; material: faeces... | reverse complement strand
ACTCGTTACTTTATTTTCCCTTTTTGGTCTCACATCATTGACAAATGTACATTTACAAACAGTTTGTTTCCCAAAGCCGATTTTCTGCGTTTTGTTCAAACAGATTGTTCATAATTTGTGCAAAATGCGCTCTTTGTTCACAAAAGTGAAGCGGCAGGCTCTCGCCTGCCGCAACCGAAAATGTCAACTTTTCTCGAAAACCGTCTGTTTACGGTTCCTGTTTTCTTCCCTTTTATTATATACACACTCAAATCTTGGGATGATAGGTCGGTACCAAGGCTTTGATCTCCGCCCGCACATCCACGCCGTCTTCCTTAGACAGGGTTTGGCGCAGATTTTCAAGCCGCTCAAAAAAGTCTTCCTGAATGGCAATCGGTCTTCCGATGTGTATCAGCGCATTCTCGGTTCCGCTGAGGCCTTCCTCGTCCATCAACAGTTCCTCATAGAGCTTTTCCCCCGGACGAAGGCCGGAAAACTGAATTTTGATGTCCACATAGGGCTCATAGCCGGAAAGGCGAATCAATTTTTCCGCCATATCGAGGATGCGCACCGGTTTGCCCATATCCAGAACGAAGATTTCCCCTCCCTTCGCCAGCGCTCCGGCCTGCAACACCAGAGACACCGCTTCCGGTATGGTCATGAAATAGCGGATAATGTCCGGATGCGTGACCGTGACCGGACCTCCCGCGGCAATCTGCTCCTTGAAAAGCGGCACCACCGATCCGTTGGAGCCCAGCACATTGCCGAAGCGCACCGCTACAAATTCGGTCTTATATTCCTTGTTGCAGTTTTGCACAATCATTTCGCAAATCCGCTTGGTGGCGCCCATCACATTGGTTGGGTTTACCGCCTTGTCTGTGGAAATCAGCACAAACCGCTCCGCTCCGAATTCTCCCGCAGTCCTTGCCGTGTTCCATGTGCCGAACACATTGTTTTTGATTGCCTCCAGGGGGCTATCCTCCATCAGCGGCACATGCTTGTGCGCCGCCGCATGAAAGACCACCTGAGGCTTGTGCTTCTCAAAAACACTGTGCAGTCGCTTTTCATCCCGCACGGAACCAATCAGCACCGTCAGGTGCAATTCCGGATGCTTGCGCTTCAGCTCGTTCTGAATGGCATACGCATTGTTTTCATAGATGTCAAAAACAATCAGCTCTTCCGGGTCATTCTCCGCCAACTGACGGCACAGCTCCGATCCGATGGAACCGCCTCCGCCGGTGACCAAGACCACCTTTCCCCGTACAAAGCCCATCACGGAACTGTTGTCAATCCTGATGGGATCCCGCTCCAGAAGGTCTTCGATCTCCACCTTACGGATCAGGCTCTGGTCGATCTTTCCGTCCATCAGCTGACAAACGCCTGGCAGAACCTTCACTGTGCAGCCGGTGGCGGCACAGATGTTCAGAATGGCCACGCGGTCGCTTCCCTTGCAGGCTGGAATGCAGAAGAGAATCTCCTCCACGCACAGCTTTTCGCAGACCGCCGGAATATCGTCTCTGGTTCCCACAATTCGGGCTCCGTACACCGACAGCCCCTGTTTCTCCCGGTCGTCATCAATGACACCGACCACTTCGTTGACCGATCCGTTGTTCGTCAGATCCTTGATGATCATGGCCCCGGCCCTGCCGCCGCCAATGACCAGCGTGCGCTTCTTTTTCACATGCTTGCTGTTTTCCCCGGATTTCCGGTGCCGCAAAAGCAATCTGCTCCAGGCCAGCAGAGCCAACGAAATCAAAAATGCAATGGGATATACCGCCAGGTGCATACCCGCTATTTTATCGGTAAAATTGGAGAACAGCTGGTGACTGCCGTAGTACAGCCCTTCGGTCACTGCCGCTGCCGCAATGATCTTATAGATCTCTCTGCTTCCGGCAAAGCGCCAGATGATCTGGTACACTCTGAAACAGTAGAATATCCCGGCGGTGATGACCGCCATCAACGGGATCGTAAAAAGAACTGTGCTCTGACTTTCTCCCCATCTTTGCTCCAGCAACAGTGCCGCCAATACTCCGATATTCATGGTTACCGCATCGGCCAGCATTTGCAAAATTGTCTTCAGTCTTCCCCTTTTATAAGGTTTTTTCTCGGCGTTTATCATCTTCTGTCCTCTTTCCCGTTCTCACGAAATCCGGATATATTACAGCGTCGTGCCGTCCAGAATGCTTCGGCGAACTGCGTGATAATCGAAAATATCCACATTCCCGTCCTCATTCACATCCGCCGCCGCCAGCGCCGCTCCTGTAAGCGCTTCGCCCGAAAGAATCTGGTTCCGGATCTGTGCTAAATCAAAAATGTCCACCGACCCGTCGCCGTTTGTGTCGCCCTTGACCAAAAGCGTATATTCTTCCCCGCCGGGCAGCCGCAGAATCATACCGGTGGAAACGGGACTTCCGGCCTCATAGGACTTTCCGTCTGCCGTGACCGGCGTGATAAATTCCTTTTCTTCAAACAGGGAAAGCAGTTTTGCACAGCTTACCCCCGCCGAAACGCCGCCGATGGTTCGGGTGTTTTCATCAATTTTCAGGGTTTGGGAGGTCAGTCTGGTAGGATTCACCTCCACGATCAGCCAGTCCGAAGCCGGGCTGGCGTAAGTACGGTCGGTCTGCGCCCACCGGCAGATGAACTGCTTGGTGCCATAGGTGTAGACCGTGATCACCGGGCTCTTCAGCCAGGTCCCCCCGCCGTCCACACTGTATTCCATGCCCTCCACGGCTTGCAGGGTCACAGTCTTGTCCTTCATCGAAACCAATACCGGTTTGGAAGGAGCCGACACCTGACTTCTGTCCGTCCGGACAGACAAGGGGGCGCTGGCACTTCCGGCAAAGGATGTGGCTGTTTCGGCGCAGCGGGCAATGATTTCATAGGCCGTGTTGGAAATCAGCCCTGAAAAGGTTCCGGAGGTCTGCCAGGTGCTTCCCCCGTCAATGCTGAATTCCACGCCGGAAACCGCTTTCACCGTCGCTGTGGTATCGCTCACCGAAACCAGCTCCGGCTTTGCCGCCGTTCCGCCTGCCTGCTTGGAGGTGGCGGCCGTAAAGGCAGGGCTTTCCGCTCCGGCATAGCTGTCGGCCGTTTCGGCATACCGCTGATAGAATGTATATGCGGTATTCGGAGACAGCCCCGTAAAGGTCGCACTGCTCTGCCATGTTCCGCCTGCCCGGCGGTACTCCATGCCGGTATAGGCATTCAGAATCACCGTATCGGCAGACGCACTCTTCAAGGTCGGTGCCGGAGCGGTCTTCCCGGATTTTTTGTCGGTCGTCACCGAGGTTCCTGCCGAAGAGCCTCCTGCAAAGGCAGAGGAGGTCTCTGCATAGCGCTGGTAAAACACATAGCTTGTCGCCGGGGAAAGCCCCTCAAACAAAGGACTGGTCTGCCATGCGCCGTTTCCTACCCGATATTCACAGCCGGAAACTGCATTTAATGTAACCGAAGTGGAAGTGACTGCGGCAACCGTCGGCTTGGGAGCCGTTTTTCCTGCGTTCTTCTCGGTGGTGACCTGAAGCCGAACGCTTTCCGCACTGGGCAGAGAATCGGAGGTCTCCCGGATTCTCTGACTGAAGACATAGGTCGTTGCGGGAGAAAGTCCCGTAAACACCGGGCTGGTCTGCCAGCTTCCGTTCCCCATCCGGTATTCATAGCCCTCTATTTCCACCAAAGTCACCGAGGAGGATGTTTTTGACCGCACCACCGGTGCTGCCGGATCCGAAACGCTGCGCTTGGGCGTGGTGATCCGGCACCCGGCGCTCTCTGCGCTGGGAAGCGTGGTCGAGGTGGCTGCTCGGCGCTGGTAGAACACATAGGTCGTGGCCGGAGAAAGCCCCGTAAAGGTCACGCCGGATTGCCAGCTTCCGCCTTCCATCCGGTATTCGTAGCCGCTCACTGCCTTCAGAACCACACAGTCCGCATAGACCTCCTGGGCCTCCGGAGCCTCGGGCGCATCCGTTGCCTTCTTGGAAGTGACAACGATCAGCCCGCCGCTGGAAGCGCCGGCATAGCTTTGAGAAGTTGCCGCATAGCGCTGATAAAAGGTGTAGCTCGTGGCGGGCGACAGGCCGGTGAATTCCGGACTGCTCTGCCAGCTCCCTCCCTTCATCCGGTATTCGCACCCGGCTACCGTCTGCAAAGTCACCGTGCTGTCGGAAACCGATTTCAGAACCGGCTGGGGCGCCGCCTGCGGCGTGGATTTTTCAGTCGTTACACTCAGCCCCGCACTGGCCGGACTGGCATTGGAGGAAGCGGTTGCGGCAATCCGCTGATAGAACACATAGGTCGTGGCCGGAGAAAGCCCCGTAAACACCGGGCTGGTCTGCCACCTGCCGCTTCCCACCCGATATTCGTACCCACTCTTCTGCTCCAGCGTCACCGCCGTATCACTCTTGGAGGAAAGCTGAGGCGCAGAGGGTGCGTCGGGCGTCGGCTTCTCGCTCGGATTCACAATATTGAAATTGCTGGTAAAACTGCTCATTCTGCCGTTTTTCCCCTTGGCAGTCAGCATATAGGTATAAGCGCCCACCGGAAGCTGGGCAAATCTCAGGTTGGAATTGATGTCGCAATCTCCGATGTACACCGACCGATCGGTAACATTGATGCGCTTCTCCTGCACAATCGCTCCGTCTTCGGAAAGGATCAGCCCCGCCACCTCCGCAAGGCCGTCGGCAATGTAGACCGTACCGGTCAGATTGAAGGGCAATCCCCGGTCAAGATCTCCCGACGGATAGCTGACCGCCGTGATACTGGGCGTCTGGGCTGTGTCTACTGTAAAATCTTCGGAGGAAATATACTCTCCGTTCCGCAGAAGATAAAAGCGCACCCCGGTCGAATTGACCACCGAACCGATAGCCTCCGCATAGGTGTCCTCCGCATAGCTTCCGGTTCCCGTTCCCGTGGAACGGTAGTATCCCTTGTAGGTCACCGCATTCCCGGTTGCCTTGTATACTCCGGCTCCTTCGGAGCTGACCTTGGGCGATACCTCTTTTCCGCAAACCACGCAGGCGTTCTGCCCCTCATCCGTATAGGTACAGGTAAGATGCAGATTCTCGCCCTTGCCCAACGCCGCTTCATAGGCATCCTGCTCCGCCCGGAACAGTGTAATAACCTGGTTCCATTTGCTTACCATGGTTTCATAGGAAATCTCGGAAAGCACCACCCGATTGAGCCCCAGGTCCGAAGCCTGATAGTCTAAGCTGTGCAACACAAAAACGCTCTCTTCGGTCGCCTTCAGCAGGATCATGGCGTGGTTCCCTCCGCTTAAGGAACGGGTCTGTATAAAATCTCCCGGCTCGCCCTTTTGGAAAATTGCACGGAGATTTTCCACCGTCAGGTCATCGTAACTCCCGCTGATGGCAGTGCCTTTGGACGCCGCCCTGCCTATGCGCTGAAGCCCCGCCGTATCATTTCCGAAAATGTTGACTGTGGATAACTGTAATTCAAAAATCAGAGCATATACATAGCGGGCAAACGCACTGCTTCCGTATGCCTTGAAGGTCGGCTCTACCCCAAGCTCCTTCAGCGTCGGATGATTTTTGCTCACCTCCGTCAGCTCGCAGGAAACACAAGCCGTGTTTCCGCAACTGGATGAGCCGAAAACCGTGAAATACGGCGTGTCGGAATAAACCAGCAGATCAAAAAGCTGCTGAAACTTTCCGGCAATGTATGTGTTGGCACTGAAATCCAGCCCCTTCTTTCCCTCAACTGCATCGGTGTCAGCCGCTGCCGCCAATGGCCAGGAAGGCATCAGCAGACAGCATACTAAAGCTATCGCCCATACGCTTTTCCATCCCTTTTTCATCTACTTAACCTTCCTTTCGCTTTGCTCGTTCCAAGATACATTCCTACAATGTATAGTATACCGCAAGAAAATCGGTTTGTCAACAGCATTCCCATCGCAATCGTGCTTTTTCAATCTCTTTGTATGCCCCGCCCTTTGCCCTATGCTTCTCGCAGGGCTCCCGCCCTGCAACCCGGCGACCCCTTTTGAAAAAGGGGTCGATCCGAAAACTTTTTCTGTGGACGGGCAACATACTTTTTATGGAAGGGCGAAGAATCCGGAATGCCGGAGCTGTTGATTTTTGGGTGCCGGTCTATGGATACCGGTCGCCGTCCCCTCTGTGGGTGTTTTGTGCTCCCGCCTGCACGACCTGAAAAGGCCAAGCCTTTTCAGGCGGGACAAAGTCCCTGCACGAAACACCCACAAGATTGTCCGGCTTCGCCTTTACGCCCCGAAAAAAGTTTTTGAGGGTTCCAAGGGGCGTTTTTTCAAAAACGCACCTTGGCAGGGAGTGGGACGGAGTCCCACGGGAACCGGGTCTCACACAGAGATTTCGCTTCCGACGATCTCCTCCCCGGAGGAGAGCAAAGGCTGTACGACTGTGCGCACGAATTCCTCGGTTTGTTCCGGAGCAAGACCCACATAGTTGTGGCTGTCCAGGATGGGGCGCAGGTCCTCCATAGAGATGCCAAAGGCCGGATCGGCGCAGATGCGCTCCAGAAGGTCATTTTCTAAACCTTCCTCCTTGACTTTTTTACCGGCGGCGATCGAATGACGGCGGATGCGCTCGTGCAGATCCTGACGGTCCCCGCCCCGGCGCACCGCATCCATCAGGATGTTTTCGCTGGCCATAAAGGGCAGTTCCGCCGCCACCCGGCGTGCGACCATTTTGGGATAGACCACAAGGCCGGAGGTGATGTTGATATAGAGGTTCAGAATGGCATCGGTTGCCAAAAAGCCTTCGGAAACAGACAGACGCTTATTGGCCGAGTCATCTAAGGTTCGTTCCATCCACTGAGTAGAAGCGGTGATGGCGGTGTTGGTCCGGTCGGAAATGACGAAGCGGCACAGAGCTCCCATACGCTCGCTGCGCATGGGATTGCGCTTATAGGGCATAGCGGAGGAGCCGACCTGGTTCGTTTCAAAGGGTTCCTCCAGTTCCTTAAAGGACTGAAGGATACGCAGATCGTTGGAGAATTTATAGGCCGACTGGGCGATTCCGCTTAAAACCGACAGAACCCGGTCGTCGAATTTGCGGGTGTAGGTCTGTCCCGAAACCGGCACGACCTTTTCAAAGCCCATTTCTTTGGCGATCATTTCTTCGGCTTTTTTCACCTTTTCCCGGTCATTGTCAAAGAGCTCCGCAAAGGAGGCCTGGGTCCCGGTGGTTCCCTTGGAGCCTAACAGGCAGAGGGAGGAGGACACATAGTCCAAATCGGCCAGATCCAAGGTCAGGTCGTACATCCAAAGGGTTGCCCGTTTACCGACGGTAGTCAACTGAGCGGGCTGCAGATGCGTATAGGCCAAGGCCGGTTCGTCCTTCCAGCGGAGAGCAAATTCCGAAAGGTTCTGTAAAACGGTCAGCAACTTTCCTCTCACCAGCCGAAGCGCTTCCCGCATGATAATCATGTCGGTGTTGTCACCCACATAGCAGGAGGTGGCACCCAGATGAATGATGGGGCGGGCCTTGGGGCAGACATCTCCCCAGGCATGAATCTGTGCCATCACATCATGCCGGAGGGCTTTTTCATATTCTGCGGCTTTTTCGTAGTCGATATCCTGCAGGTGGGCCTCCATTTCGGCGATTTGTTCCTCCGAAATAGCCACGCCCATGGCTTTTTCGGCTTTTGCCAGAGCAATCCACAGCTTGTGGAAGGTGGTGAATTTCATATCTTCAGAAAAAAGATACTGCATTTCTTTTCCCGCATAGCGGGTAGAAAGAGGGCTGATGTAGCGGTCGTGATTCATTTTTTATCCTCGCATAAATAATTATAGGTAAATCTTAGGAAAGCAACCGGTGAAGGACGGAGCAGGGGTGCACAGACTTTTTGGGAGTTCCTGCGGCGGCGCCGGGACGGGCTTTTCAGATGTCGCAGGTGGCTTTGGGGTTCAGATCCAAAGAAGCAAAATGCCCGGCCAGTGCATCGTAGTATCCCTGGGCGCCGATCATGGCGGCGTTGTCGGTACAAAGGCTGGGGGGAGCGGAGCAGATCCGCACCTTTCGTTTTTCTCCGAATCGCTGAAGGGCTTTGCGCAGGTGCGAGTTGGCTGAAACGCCGCCGGCCAGCACAAAGGTCTGAAAGGGGTTTTGCTTATAGAGCTCCTCCAGCCGTTTCACGATCCCCTTGGTGACGGTGTAGGTAAAGGAGGCAGCTAAATCCTCTTTGGGCAGAGGCAGATTCTTTTGTTTTTGCGTGTTGGCATAATTGATTACCGCTGTTTTTAAGCCTGAAAAGGAGAAATCCAGCGTGTCGCCGGGAACGGCGACGGAAGGAAAAGGAATGGCCTTGGGGTCTCCCAAGGAGGCAAGACGGTCCATTTCCGCTCCGCCCGGATAGGGAATTCCCAGAACTCTTGCAACCTTGTCAAAGGCTTCTCCGGCGGCATCGTCCCGGGTCATGCCCAGGGCCTTATACTCGGTGAAGGAGGAAACCTCCAAAAGAGAGGTGTGGGAACCGGACACCACCAGTCCGAGGAACGGAGGCTTCAGGTCGGGATAGACCAGGTAGTTTGCCGCAATGTGCCCCATGATGTGATTGACCGGCACAAGAGGCTTTCTGTGGGCATAGGCAAAGGCCTTTGCAAAATTCACGCCCACCAGAAGAGGACCGATCAGTCCGGGGGTGTAGGTGACGGCCACGGCGTCAATATCCTGCCGGGTGCAGCCGGCGTCCGCCAAGGCTTTTTCTGTCAGGGCCGCGATCACTTCAACATGCTTGCGGGAGGCCAGCTCCGGTACCACGCCGCCATACAGAGCGTGGAGGTCCGCCTGAGAGGCGATGGCATCGGACAACACCCGCCGTCCGTCCTCTACTACCGCCACGGCGGTCTCATCGCAGGAGGATTCAAAGGCTAAAATCTTCATAGCAATGCTTCTTTCTCCAAAAGATCGGCGTTCTCCGCCTTACTGCTGCCAGGGCACCTTTGGCCCCGGCGCCGCCTTGGGATCAAAGGGGATGCGGACATACTTGTGGTACTTGTCCGCAGAAAATGTATTCTCGTAAACGAACCGGTGTTCTTCCATCAGGGCGGCGTCATCCACCGGGCCGCCGGCGAGATACAGGGTCTTGTAGTGGACGCCGAACATCTCCGTATCATACCCGGCGGTCCGCAGACCGCACCGGGCATAGAACCCCAACCGCCGCCGGGCCATCTCCGGGTCCGGGGCGCAGTCCGGCACCTCAGACTCGCCAAAGAGGACCTTGCCCCGCTCCCGCTCCCGCAGCTTCTCCAGGATGGATGCACCGACGCCGCCGTTGCGGCGGATACTGGAAACGCACAGGTAATCCAGCAGTGCCCAGCCGGGATGCCCCAGCCAGAGGAATGCTTCGCCTACGATATTGTCTCCGTCAAACAGGCAGTAGGGCTTGTACCAGCCCTCCGCCCAACTCTTCTCAATATTCCGCAGGGGTTTTAATTCCGCTGTGGGAAACGCTTCCTTCAGGTCCCGGTCATAAATCGTCCTCAGTTGCTCAACTGACGGGATTCTCAGTTCCATGCTGTTCAAACTCCCTTGTCATAATGATGGCATCCTCCCGGGGATGCTCATAGTAATTCTTGCGCCGGCCCACGCCCCGGAAGCCCCGGCTGCCGTACAGGGCGATGGCGGGGTAGTTGGAGGCCCGGACTTCCAGCGTCAGAAACGCCAGATGGTTGGCCTGAGCAAAGTCAAGAAACACTTGCAGCAGCTTTCCGGCAACGCCTTGCTTCCGGCAGTCCGGCCGGACAGCCACATTGGTGATATAGCCCTCGTCCAGCACCGCCTGCAAACCGGCGTAGCCCACTACCTTATCGTTGTCATCCAGCGCCACAAGGAATGCGGACAGGTAGTTGTCCAGTTCCTCCGCCAGCATATTCCGGCTCCACGGCGTAGAAAAGCAGATCCGTTCCAGCTCCGCCACTTCATCCAGATGGTCCGCCGTCATAGGCACGATGCGGACATGCAGATTTTTCTCTTCCATCGTATGTTACTCCTTATCCCTTGGCTTCCAGCCAGTTGCGGCCCCAGTGGGCCTCCGCCGTCAGGGGGACGGACAGGTGGGCCACCTGCTCCATTTCTTCCTCCAGCAGCTTCGCCGCCGCTGCCGCCTGGCCCTCCGGGCACTCCACGATCAATTCATCGTGAACCTGCAAGACCAGCTTGGCCTCCGGCAGTTCCTTTTTCA
>ENA-ORMS01003523-ORMS01003523.1-human-gut-metagenome-genome-assembly--contig:-NODE-3523-length-10157-cov-2.624728_pt1 | contig 10157 bp, 9 predicted proteins | sample MGYA00242104_ERZ508997 | MGnify/ENA primary metagenome ERZ508997 (study PRJEB26280, sample SAMEA2338704) | human gut metagenome | biome: human gut; feature: human-associated habitat; material: faeces... | reverse complement strand
GCGTCTGATATTCATATTGAGCCGTTTGAGGAGCAAATCCTTGTCCGCATGCGTATCGACGCGCAGGTGCGGGATCTGTGCCCAGCAGTAATCGACGATCTGGGAGAAAAATCCGTGGATTGTTCCGTCTGAGGCAACCTGGTGGATCGTGCCATACGGCGCATCGGAGAGCCAGGAGCCGTCGTCGATCTGCAGATACGTCGGATCCTCACCGATGATGAAGGCAAACGCGCCGTGCAGCGTGCCGTTTTCTTCCAGGACAAAAAGCTGTTTGTCACGGATTCTGTTGTGAATCAGCTCCTCCGGCGGAAAATGGTTTCCCCACTGATTCGGATTTCCGGTTTCCTGCATAAAAGAGCGGGCGTACGCATAGATTGACATGATCGAAGTAAAATCCTCCGGGACGGCAAGTCGTATCATGATAAAAATTCTCCTTTTAGTTCAAAATAAGCAGTTTTATTGTAGCACAGCGGACGATGAAGCACAAGAAAGAGAAAACAGGATTTGACTTTTTGAAAAATCCCATGTACAATGCAGTTAGTTACAACTAACTAAAGCAACCAAAACCACCACAAAACGATTTCTGCCGGTCCTGGATGGGCCGGTTCTGTATCAAATTGTCAGAAAGGAAAGAATATGAAACAAAATCGAAAACGAAAATAAAGGTGCGCTATGAGAATTTCTTATCTCGCAACAAGCGAAAACGGCATTGAAAGTTACAAAATCGAAAACGCAAACGGCGCGTATGCCGTGATTATAACCTACGGCGCGCGCATTGCAAATCTTTGCGTTCCGTGCAAAGACGGCAGCCTTGTCGATGTGGTTGCAGGCTTTGAAAATCCCGACGGATTTATGAGCGAAAACCCCTATTTCAACGCCGTTATCGGCAGGGTGTGCAACCGTATAGGCGGCGCGAAATTCACCCTCGACGGCAAGGAATACAACCTCTTCAAAAACGACGGCAACAATCATTTGCACGGCGGAAAAGTCGGATTCGATTCAAGACTTTGGAGTGCCGAAATCATCGACGGAAAAGGACTGAAATTGTCAAGAGTTTCAAAGGACGGAGAAGAGGGATACCCTGCAAATCTCAACGTGTCCGTAACCTATTCGCTCTCGGACGACAACGCGCTTTCGCTCGAATACGAAGCGAGCGCGGACGGAGATACGCTTTGCTCGCTCACAAACCATGCTTATTTCAACCTTGACGGAGACTTCGAAAGCATACTCGGACACAAAGTGAGCATCGACGCAAACGAGCTTACCACCGTCGACGATGAGCTTATACCTCACGGCGAGAAGAGAAATATCCTCGGCACGGCGTTTGATTTTACCGAGGGAAAAACAATCGGCAAGGATATAAAAGCAAGCGAGCATATGCTTGAAATTGCAAGAGGGTACGACTTCAACTACGTTTTAAACGGCACAGGTTTCAGAAAAGTCGCAACCGCAAAAGGCGAAAAGAGCGGCATAAAAATGAGCGTGTTTACGGACAGAGCGTGCATGCAGTTTTACACGGGCAACTTCCTCGACGGGCTCAAAGGCAAAAAAGTTTACGGCTATCAATCGGCGTTTTGTATGGAAACGCAAGGTTATCCCAATGCGTGCAACGTGCCCGCTTTCGAGAGTATAAAGCTTGAAAAAGGCAAGACGTACAAAGCGCACACGACGTACAAATTCGACGTCGAACAAGACGAAAAAGACTTTGAAATGACAATATAGGCGTTTTATATGTGCGAAACGCATAGATAAAGGCAGAATTATGACCATTGACGAAAGATTGAAACAATTCGAGCAACTTGCAAACGACGGTATGGATTCAAAAAACGCAGTGAAGGCTTTAAATCTCATCGGCATAAACGATTACACCGCCGAGGATTTGAAGTCGTTCAGGCTTTGGGGAGATTATATGCCTATGGGCGATATAGACCCCTATACCGAAGAACAACGCAATTTGCATATTTTGTGGGACAGCGTCGACCGAGTTCCGCTTGGCGTAAACTGCAATTTTGCAGTGCCGTTCAGACAAATCGTCGCAAAAAAACTCTTCAAAAAATGCGGTGACGGTTTCGTCGCAAACGAGGGTTGCAGATTCAATTACGGTCATCGTCTCGAAGTCGGCGACAACGTAAGCTGGAACGCGGGCTGCTATATCGACACAAAGGGCGGCGTCAAAATGGGCGACTTTGCAATGCTCACCGAGTACGTCAAAATTTTCACACATTCGCACAGCGAACACGACCATATGCAAAGAGAGTACAACGGCGTGGAAATCGGCGCGTACGCAAAGGTGTACACCAATGCGACAATTCTTCCCGGCGTGAAACTCGGCACGGGAGCGGTTGTCGGTACGGGCGCAATCGTCACAAAGAGCGTGGACGATTTTACGCTTGTTACGGGTATCCCGGCAAAAGTTCAGCGTATGAGAAAATTCGAGAGCGAAAACATAGAAGAAATGAATCAATATATGATGAAAGAAGGGCTTTTTCAAAAATAAGCCCGCACTATTATCGAGGGACGACACGTTGACAATGAAATACGAACTTTATATCTTCGATTTGGACGGTACGATTCTGGACACGGAGAAAGACCTTGCCATAAGTGTAAATTACGCTTTGAGCGTGTTCGATTTTCCCACGCTGTCGATAGGCGAGGTTGCCGACAGAACGGGCAACGGAGTAAAACGCCTTATAGAAAAAAGCGTGCCCAAAAACACAGACGCAAAGACAACGCTTGCGGTGTTGGACGTTTTCAAGCAACATTATTTTTATCATTGCGCCGACCATACGAAACCGTATGACGGCATAATCGAATTGCTTAAAGAGCTGAAAACGCACGGCAAAAAACTCGCAGTCGTTTCAAACAAGATGGACAGCGCGGTACAAGAGCTTGCGCGCGATTATTTCGACGGACTTTTTGACGTTGTCGTGGGACAGCGCGACGACGTGAGAGCAAAGCCCTATCCCGATTCCGTAAACAAAGTGATTCAAACGCTCGAAGCCGACAAAGCCGAAACTCTTTATATCGGCGACAGCGAAGTGGACGTGCAGACCGCAATCAATTCCGAGCTGGACTGCGTTTGTGTAAGCTGGGGATTCAGGGGGCGAGAGCGTCTTGAAGAGTGCGGTGCAAAACTCATCGTTGACAGTCCCAAAGAAATACTTGCGATATAATGCCGAAAAAGCGCAAAAAACGGTGATTTGCCAAAGGTAATTCGCAAAATTTAAGCGGAGATCGCATAAGCAAGCGCAACTCTACAACACAAACGAAACGCATAGGCTTATAGTGCCGTTTATATTAATGTATATATAAATTTCAATAGCCATAAAAAAACGAGCGAAGATTTGTCGCTCGTTTTTTTATGTTTTAAACTTTCGATGTTTTTTAGTCTTTGTTTTCAGTTTGAGCGTCGCAAGTTACGATTTGCTCTGCCTGCGGTTCAACCGTTTGAATGGTTTGCAAGACGTTGACGTCTTCGCTTGCAGTCACTGCGTCGTTGTCGTGCAAATGCTCGGAGGGAATGATGTCGGACATATCGATTTTTTCCACTTCGCCGTTTTTGAGAATTCTGCCGCCCGTGAAGCCTTTGCCGGAAACTTCGCCTGCCTGAGTGATGTACATAAACGCTTGCGGATCGCACGCTTTGACGATGTCTTTGACGCGGTTGACTTGTTTTTTTGAGGTAACGCAGATGATGACGTTGTGTTCCTTGCCGGTGTAGTAACCGACGGATTTGGTGATGGTGACGCCTCTATGGAGTTGAACGGACAACTCGTGCGCGATTGCGTCCGACTTGTCCGTGATGATTGTGAAAACCAAGGACGAGAGCAAGCCCGATTCGACGATGTCGCAAACTTTGGATTGCGTGAAGAGCGAGATGAAAGAGTAGAGCACCGGCGACAACATGCTTGTCAATATCGCGGTTGCCCCCGCGCTCTTGTCAAGCCCGATAAGTCCCAAGAATCCCGATGCCACCGCAACGACGCAGTCGCACATCATAATCCACCAGTGCGCGTGCGCCGCCGGATTGTGCGTGTAAAGGATTTTGCCGATGATGTCCGTGCCGCCTATGCTCAAATCCTGACGGAGCATAAAGCCCATTGATACGCCTGCAATCGCCCCGCCTGCAAGAGCCGCGATGAGCATAAGGCCGTAGTTGCCGTTTGCATAGTATTGAGGGCACTTTACCGCACCGAGCATGTATACGAAGCCCGAGTAAAAAAGCACCGCAATCGTCGTGTTGATTGCAAACTTCTTTTCAAGCACGCAAAACGCCGCGATAATGAGGGGGACGTTGAGAATGATCGTAAAGATGCCCGGATCGAACAAAGACGACGACAATTTTAAAATTGTGGGGTTGGTGCTGCGCTCGGCAGCGTAGTGAATGATTGCGGCTATGCCTCCCACTCCCCCCGGCGCAAAGCCGTTGGGGTTGATAAATAAATATGCAGCCAACGCTCTCACGAAAGCCAAAATGACCATGAGAATCAAAAATTTTGAGATGTAGGTGGCTTGATTTTTGTCGATTGCGATTTTCTTCATACGTTCACCCGTTCGGAAACATAGTTTCCGCATGTATATCAAAAGATAAGAATTTTATAGATAAAAGTCAAGCGTTTTGACGATTTGGCGGAACAGGAAAAAAATATTCGTACAATTGTATTACTTTAATACAGTTTTAACAATCTGTCCGTATGATTTTGAGTATGGAAGTTGCCTTTTGGCAAGATTGACAGACGCCACGTTTTATGGCATAATAATATCCGCAAAAGAAAAAGAATATCGTTTATGAGAAGTATGGAAAAAGAAAAGGACTTTATTGCCCAAAAGTCAATGGCAAAAAGCATTGGCATGAACACTCTTTCAAAGCTGAAAGAGTCGCTTTTTTCAGTGCTCCCGGTTGCGGTTATCGTGCTTATTTTTGCCGTAACCCCCATCACCGATTTTACAACCAAAGAAATCGTAAGCTTCGTCGTGTCGGCGATTATGCTCATTTTGGGCATCGCGCTTTTCAACGTGGGGGCTGACCTTGCAATGACGCCTATGGGCGAGCAGGTCGGCGCAGGCTTGACAAAGTCGAAAAAACTGCCGCTTTTGCTTGGCGTAGGCTTTGCGATGGGCGTGCTTATCACTGTTGCCGAGCCCGATTTGAGCGTGCTTGCAGAGCAGGTTAAGGCGGTCATGAACAGCACCGTGCTTATCGTGACGGTAGGTGTCGGAGTAGGTCTGTTTTTGGTTATCGCAATATCGAAAATCGTTTTCAGAAAAGATTTATCCGCTCTTTTGATTTTCTTTTATATGGTGCTTTTCGCGCTCACCGCGATTATGTTTGAAAACGACAAGGGCGTGTTTTTGCCCATGGCGTTCGACTCGGGCGGCGTCACGACCGGACCGATAACCGTTCCTTTTATTATGGCACTCGGCGTCGGCGTTGCGTTGAATACCGGCGGTAGAAACGCAAAGGAAAACAGCTTCGGCCTTATCGCGCTTTGCTCGATAGGCCCTATGATTGCCGTTATGGCACTCTCGCTTGCATCTAGCGGCGATATGTCATATACGCTTCCCGATTACTCCATAGAAGCCAATCTCGGCGCAAACTTTGCGCCCGCTCTAGGCGCGGTTGCGCTCGAAGTGCTGATTGCGCTCGGACTTATCGTGGTGTTCTTCTTGATTTTGCAATTTACCGTTTTGAAATTGCCAAAGCAAAAACTTCTTCAAATCGGCATCGGCATCGTTTATACCTACGTAGGACTTGTGGTGTTCCTCACCTCCGTCAAGGTCGGCTTCATGCCCATAGGCTTCAAGCTCGGCGCGGAGATTGCGGAGTATTCGAAGCCCTTGCTCATCGTCTTTGCGTTTGTGATAGGTCTTGTGGTCGTGCTTGCGGAGCCTGCCGTGCACGTGCTCAACAAGCAAGTGGAACAAATCACCAACGGCGCAGTGTCCAAAAAGTCGATGCTCATCGCTTTGTCGCTGGGTGTGGGTATTTCAATCGGACTTAGCGTAATCAGAATTATATACGGATTTTCGCTGCTTTATTATCTGATACCGGGTTACCTCATCTCGCTGGGACTTTCCTTCTTCGTGCCAAAGATTTACACGGCAATCGCATTCGACTCGGGCGGAGTTGCAAGCGGTCCGTTGACTTCGAGCTTTATCTTGCCGTTTGCGGTGGGCGCATGCGCGGTGCTTTGCGGCGAACAAGAAGTTTTGAACCTTGCGTTCGGTATCGTGGCAATGGTCGCAATGACGCCGCTTATCACCATTCAGCTTCTCGGTTTCAGAGCGGTTGCAACGGCAAAAGTCAAAGAAAAAATCGTTATGCGCCGCATCCTCGACGCCGACGACGAACAAATCATCGATTTTACGTAAGGAGGGCATATGGCTGACAAAATTGTGAAAAAAGTCAAAAAAGTCGCGAAAAAAGTGGCTGCCAAGGGCGCGGAAATCAAAGCCGATATCCAAAACGTCAAAAACCCTTCCAACGCACAAAAGGTCAATTCAGGCAAGTTGGAATTGCTTGTGAGCATCGTTCCCAACAACAAAGCGGAGTTTTACACCGACCTTTTGCAATCGTCCTTTGAAGTCAACTTCCAATGGACGTCGCGCGCAAGAGGCACTGCAAACGCCGAGATGTTGAGCCTTTCGGAGTGGAACGACCAATCCAAAACCGCTATATTCAGCGTCATCAAGCAAGAAAACGCAAAAGATGCGCTTGTGACGCTCAACGAAAAATTCAACACCATCAAAAAAGGGAAAGGCATTGCTTTTACCGTGCCTTTTTCAAGCATGATCGGCGTTGCCGCATACGGATTTTTGAGCAACAACCTCAAAACCGTAAAGGAGGAAAACAGCAATGAGTAAACAACACTTCGTTATCGTGTGTATAATCAACGACGGATTCGCCGACGAGGCTATGGATGCGGCAAGAGCGGTGGGCGCAAGAGGCGGCACTGTGTTGAGCGCAAGAGGCACTGCCAATATCGAGGCGGAAAAGGCGTTCCATATTCAAATTCAACCCGAAAAAGAAATGATTATGATTCTGGTGGACGACGACATCAAAGACGATGTGCGCGCATTGTACAGAAGCGTCGGCACGCACACTCCCGCGCACGGAATTGCGTTTTCAATGCCCGTAGACGGCGTTGTTGGCATAGGCTCGAGCGATCCCGAAGAAGAATGAGATTGTTTATAGGCAATCAAACGTAACACGGCAAAAAAAGAAAAGTCCTTTGACGAATCAAGGGACTTTTTTTGTTGCCGTTTTTGCGGTTGAGTTTAAATTGTGAGTTGCTTTTTGAACTACAAGGTAGGCGTTTTGCGAGTTGCTTTTATGTCAAATCGCGAAAAGAAAGTTTTACTAGCGGCGAGGGTGAAATCAGCGTCTATAATCGTCGTCGCGGCGAGAATCGTAGCCTTGCGGATAATTGTTTTGATAAGAGCCGCCTCTTTCGTAATCGTTGCGCTCGTAGCCGTCGCGAGAGTCGTAGCGGTCATCACGGTATGTGCGCGAAGAATCGTAGTCGAAATCGTTTTTGCGACGTTCCGAGCGCATTACGCTCTTGCCTTGCGTGCGGTCGTTTTTCGAGGGCTTGAAGAGAAGGATCGCAATGATTATCGCAGGCACGGCTATGCCGATGATGAGAATTATGCGAAGAGCAAGCGACGTGTTGGGGATTATGTCGCCTTTTTCGGGATCGGGCGCGGGCTTGCTGTTGATGAGTCTGTCGCGCTCCGCTTGCGTTATCGGGTGATAGGGCACGACGAAATCTTCAAAAGAATCGCGAGGTGCAAAACCGAAAAGCGCATCGCCGTCAAGCATCGCCACAACGTAGATTTGCGTTGAGTCGGTTGTGTGATAAACCAAAAACTTTATCGTGTAGTCGGCGGTGATTTCAACGCCGGACAATTGCAAAGATTCCGCTTTCAGCGTCAATCGGAGGTCGGGGGAGGGCGATACGCCGTCTTGGAAGGTTACGGTTGACGTCGAGGGACGAGTTTCGGCTTTGAAATAAAAATCCATGCCGCAGTATTTGACTTGATAGTATTGCGGAACGACCGCTTTTGAGCTTATATCGGTGATGTAATAGCTTTCGGGGATCAAAAAAGTGTCGTCTCCGTTGGTAAGTTCAAGCGTGGAAGCAATCGCATAGGCGTTGCCTTCGAGGTTGGATACCGGGGCAACCAGCACGTTTTGAGTGGAGTCGGCATATGCAATGGAATAGGGCAAGAGTATGCCCATAAGCACGCACACCGAAAGCGCGACGCTTGTCAAAACAAGCGCAAGCGTCAAGAGAATTTTTTTGGATAGATTTATCGAGCATCTTTTTTCCATACGAATATAATACTATAATCTTTGCCAAATTGAAAGTCTTTCCATACAACTTTTCAACGCTTTTTTTGTCGCATTCTTGAAAATAAGGTGGCATAATTGTTTGTTTTTTGCGAGATTCGAGGCTTATTCTTTGGGCATGAAAGACGACTGTGCAATTTTGCAACTTATAAAAATTCAAAAAGAAATAGACGCAAGAAGTCGCGACGCACTTGCAAACTACAACAAGGACGTAGTGCACGAGAAGCAAATGGCATTTCACCGCGCGCAAAAAAGAAACAGATGGGTTTTCGGAGGAAACCGATCGGGGAAAACCGAGTGCGGCGCAGTGGAATGTGTGTGGCTTGCAAGGGGAATTCACCCGTTTCGGCAAAATCGCGACGACGTTTTCGGTTGGGTGGTGAGTGTGTCGCAGCAGGTGCAACGCGACGTTGCGCAGGCAAAAGTTCTCAAATACCTTGCGCCGAGATATATAGAAGATATAGTTATGCTCGAAGGAAAGCGAGGTGCACCCGAATACGGAGTGATTGACTACATCGTCGTGAAAAACGCTTTGGGAGGGACGAGTAAAATCGGTTTCAAATCCTGCGATCAGGGCAGAGAAAAGTTTCAAGGAACATCGTTGGATTTTGTGTGGTTTGACGAAGAACCGCCGAAAGATATATACGACGAGTGCCTAATGAGAGTGTTTGACAAAAAGGGCGACATATTCGGCACTATGACTCCGCTCAAAGGGCTCACATGGGTGTATGACGAAATAGAGATGAATGTTTCTCAAAGCCCTGAAGTATGGTGCGAGTATATGGAGTGGAACGACAATCCCTATCTCGACAAAAGCGAAATAAAAGCAATGGAAAGCACCGTGTCGAAGCAAGACCAGTTGTCGAGAAGATTCGGCAAATTCTCTACGGCGGAAGGTCTTGTTTATCCGGAATTCGACCAGAACGTTCACGTCATCGAACCATTCGACGTGCCGAAGGAATGGCAGTGCGATTTGTCCATAGATCCGGGGCTTACCAATCCCACGAGTTGCCACTTTTACGCGGTGGATTTCGACGGCAATATATACGTGGTCGCAGAGCATTTCGAGGCGGGGCAATCTGTGGATTTCCACGTTGACAAAATCAATGCGATTGCAAATAAACTCGGTTGGAAACGCGACGAAAAAGGACGACTGCACGCACTCATCGACAGCGCGGCAAACCAAAGGACGCTTGCCTCTCAAAAGAGTGTGGCGGAACTGTTTTGCGAAAGGGGAATTGTTGTCAATACCAACGTAAACAAGGATTTATACAGCGGTATTCAGCGGATAAAGTCCTTGTTTGAACAAAGACCGCCGAAAATCTATATTTTTAAAAACTGCGTGAATCTTATACGAGAACTCAAAAGTTATTGGTGGGGAAACGGCGACAGACCGAAGAAGGTTGACGACCACGCTCTTGACGAGTTGCGATACTTCGTTATGAGCAGACCTCGTCCTCAAAAGCCGCCTCTTCCGCCTAAATCCGAAATACAGACGGACAAGGAAAAATTGATGCGTGAGTGCAGGAGGGAAAGATGGATGAAGATTTGATAAAGTCGCTTTTGAAAAGGGCAAAGGGGTATAGGTACAACGAGGTGCAAGAGGAGTATTCCGTAAAAGAGGACGGCGATTTTGTGCTGACAAAAAAGAAAATCGTCAAGAAATATTGCCCGCCCGATTCGAGCGCGCTCAAAACGTATCTCGATATCGCAGCCGACAAGGATATGTCGAGTTTGAGCGACGAGGAGCTTGAAAAAGAAAAGCAAAGAATTATCGAAAAAATCAAAGACGATATAAGAAAAG
>ENA-ORMS01003520-ORMS01003520.1-human-gut-metagenome-genome-assembly--contig:-NODE-3520-length-10174-cov-2.421583_pt1 | contig 10174 bp, 13 predicted proteins | sample MGYA00242104_ERZ508997 | MGnify/ENA primary metagenome ERZ508997 (study PRJEB26280, sample SAMEA2338704) | human gut metagenome | biome: human gut; feature: human-associated habitat; material: faeces... | reverse complement strand
TTCGCAAATCATCAACACTTTCATTTGTATAGTTCAACGCAAATAAAAAAGAGTCTTTGTTTTGATCTTGCGTAATTTCAGAATATTTTTTCTTTGAAGAAATTGCTGGGAAATTTCTATTTGACGGAGAAGATTCATCTTTGTTATAAGCATATAAATAAGAAACTCTTGATTTTCTTGATGGTTTGCCAAAATCTTGTGATTTATAGCCGCTACTTATACCTATCTTAATATTAGCCATTTTCGTCCTCCCCAGTAACAAAAGTTAATATACCAAATTGATCTGTATAACATTTAAATATGCCAAATGTGTTCTGATTAGATAACGTTGTTGCATCTAATTTTGAATTTAAAGCAGTTGTAATCGCCCTGTTCTCAACTGGATTAACAGAAGTCAACGACAATTCCGAATCAACATTTATTACTCTCTACGATACATTCCCGTCAATTCCGTATGTGATATTGTCGCTTTCTTTGCCGCTCCACTAAACATAAAACTATAAAACCTTACTATACAAACGATTTCTAATCGTATTCAACGAACCGTCTTGATTTTTTAAATGTTCAGATTGAGTATCTTCTACCGTGATTTCATCTTCCCAGATATTATCTTCGCCTTTTTCGTTTGTATCTTCCCAGATATTATCTGATATATCTTCTTGATGATTATTAACTTTTCTATAACAATAGTAAACAGCATTGGCAGATTCGTTTATAGCAACTACTGTTGGTATAATTATTTCATCATTTTTATCCATCCAAAAACTATAAATCTTAGTTCCGGTAGGTAAACTTTCTATTGTTTTCTCGCTTAAAGACAAATCATTCTTTATAAATATTGGCAAATTATAAAATACATCTTTGTTCTTTAATCCATCTGAATCGTCTAAAGTATAAATCATTTTATTTATCTTTATCGGTTTATTGCTTATTATATCTTTAACGCTATTTTCCTCATCATAATTAATAAAATACCAAGAATTTGAATTATTTATAGAAAGTTGATTGGTTCCAAGAGGAACTACGTTCGAAGGAACATAAGATATGTAGTAATTATTAGATCTAATATAAGAATTATAAGAAGCAGGAAACAAATCGGTTGTTACATTCCCATAAACATATATATTCGGATTCTTTCCTATGGCATAATCTCCAATTTTATAACATTCATAATTCGGGAAACCAACTTTATAACCATTTGGCCATTGAGTAGAACTTATATATAAATCTCCTGGCTTCAAAACCAAATTCTTTGTATTTCCACCATCTGTATTAATAACAACGTTTAGAAATTCTGCTGAGTATTGATAGCTATCTATTGTAACCCTCGTCGTAAACTCAATGCCCTTTGTTTGATCAAAGGTTAAATTTTGTTTAGATGGAGAATTCCAAGAGCTTAATCCGTCGTTGCTATACACGCTGTCATATAAAACACCTTCTGATTCATCAGGTATAATCATAACACTGCCATCGTATTTAACACCTTTTGGATTATCTTTATAATTATTATCGGTTTCTATCAAATAGTTTCTATCGCCCAAATTCGGATATATATAACCATATTTATCAGTGAACCACATATCAACGCCAGTTAAATCACACCGAAGACCATAATTAACCCAATCTTTATTTTGTTCCAAAACAACATCAAACTATGTATAAACGGCAACCTTCTTTGTAATAATCGTTCCGTATTGATCTGTTAAAACGAGTGATATAATGTACCAATGGTGCTCTTCTGCCAAACCATAAAACGTATATTTTATCTCTTTATCATAACCAACTTCTGATTGCAAAATAAGATCATTCGGGTTTAAATATTTCGTCAAAGCAGACTACGCTGCAGTATAATATTTATTTTTATCGGTTTCACCAGTTTCATCATTTTTATAAATGTTTGGAACATCATAAAGAAACCATTGATAGTTTCTCCACTGAACCAAATTTGTTTGATTATAAATAGCCTATGCAAAAATACTTCTCTCATAAATCTCGCACGTGTTATTGCTATTGATTGTTATTTTTGCACCGCCAGAAACACCATATAATTCCAAATTGACAGTTGGACGTTCGTATAAACTAAATTGATTTTCGCTGCTAGAACGGAAAAATGTTTTAATTGAATACGGATCGTTTGTCGCGAAGTTTAAATTCAAATCTTGTCCAATCGCCCAAACTGTTTTATTTAAAAATATAATGTTCGAGGAAGAATTATCTTTCTTGAATATTTTATCTCCAACAGATATAGCGATAGAGGGCGAAATGAAACTTATGGTCCCACCTATGGCTTCACCCGTTTCAGATGTCAACTACATGTTATTTTTGTAAATAACCCCATAATTGTGTTCGTTGGAATTATTTGGATAAATTTCGACAGGTTTTTCAAGCTTAAATTTTATAGGCGTATCATTAATAGTACCAATTGTAACTTGCTCACCTTCTTGCGCTGAAGTATACGCTTGAATATTTTGACCAGCGAACTGATCATAATCACTGTTGGAGTTGTTGGTATCTAAAACAACTTTGTTTGTAATCTCTCCCCACGTATCAGCATCGGAAGAACGATACCATTGAATTGTTACTTTATAATCTGCTCCAGTATATTTACCTTCATTCAAATGTTCTGCAATCTTTTCAACAGTCGGTATTTTTGGAATCCATATACCATTAAACTTAGAATAACTATCTTCCTTTTCGTTTGGCGTATAATTTTTAAAATCAACTACAGTTCCATTGTCATTTAATTCGTGGCTATCATTTTCTGTATTTAACAAAACTCTTGACTAACCAAATATAACCGTTGGAGACTGATCTTTGTTATAATCACTAAAGATTTTCTAGCAATATTTATAAGATTTATCAGATACAGACAGTTCATACAAAGTTTCAGTGTTTTCAAAAAATGGTTTGTTATAAACATTCTTCACATTTTCCAAAGTTTCAGAAGCACTTGAGCCAGTAACATTTACAATAACAAATATTTGATTTAAATATGATGCCGACGAATCAGATTTTGAACCTTGAAAATGTTTTGGCACAAAATATTTTTTGTTAATACAAAAATCAACTTTGTCTTTTGTGCCCAAATCATCTGGGTTGTTGCTCATTTTAAAAACTTGGAAAACATTTGATATATTTAAATTTTCTTCAGACAAACCATCTTGTCCAGTTTGTAAATACATATGTCCGAGATATGAATCGTAATCTTTAATTCTAACTCTTGTTCCAACTTGTTTTGCAGCTCCTGTAATTTCTGTTGTAATCTAAAAATTAGAATCAACCTAAACATCTGGGGCATTATATAATTGTATAAAATAATCATTATAAATTTGATCGCTCGGATAGCTTTGAATTCTTTCATTAGTAGATCCAAGAATTTTACCAGAAGCGACAGTCATATCATAATATTTATCTTCTTCTGGCCTATTCTTATTATTCTTAACAGCATCTTGTCCGAGCTGATATAAAGTTATTGTCCATTTATACTGATTACCATTATATAACTCAATGGAATTTCCAGAACTATCTGTTATTTTGGAATTTCCGTCTATATTATACACAACAACATTTTTTTTCGTTGTGTTTGTTAGTTTCTCATTCTAAGTGTCATTTACAACAAACGGAATCTTTAAATAACTTCCATTTAAACCAGTGTTTAAATCAGAAATAATCGATCCATTCTTCGTTGTATCATATTATCAACTGCGTTTCCACTAAACGGAAAAATTTGATGATTATCACTATCATAAACAGTTATAGCATATCCGTCAATATTTGTGTTTGACGTATCTATTTTACATTGAAAATAAATTGGTCCTTCATTCAAATATGTAATATCAAAAGATGTTAAATACGGCGAACAATTTGTCGGTTTAAAAACTGCCATAATCTCTTGCCTCCTCTTTTATTTTTATATTGAGTTGTGGCGGGCGGGTATCTCACTCGCCACACCCAAACTTATTGGTGAGATGTTTATTTTAAAGTGTAACATCACAAACCACTTTTATATTAAATTTTATTTATTAACTTTATAAATTTCTTCTGGAAAATACTTTTCCATAAACGCAGTTCCCCTGCGAGTAGCATTCCCCTCAAACCAGATGGAATCATAATCTGGGTGTAGTCTGCCTTTGTGTTTCGGTGCTTCGAAAAATACAAGCCAAACAATCAAAATAATAGCGTACAAAAACAAAATGCCGAACACAATAATTACTGGCAAGCAGCTTGCAAATATACCAATCATCATCGGAACAAAGAACGCCAAAGCGAACAAACTACAGAAAATCGATAAAAACTTAATTTTATCTTTATCTGTATCGCAATCAAACAACCCATATCTGACAGCACTCGGTATACAAACAATAAACGGCATAAGCGGTCCCAAAATTATATTTTGTAAACCATGACCATGTTCGTGGCAATAAGTCGATTTTGGAGACCTTTTATCGCTGATAAAACCAAATCCCCAATTAGATCCGCCCCAATATTCACCAATAATATTATACGCACACAAACCAAATCTCTTCGGTTTCGTTTTTGTAATTAAGCACGAACCCAAAACGACAAACAATCCAATGAAACTCATTATGAATCCCCAAGTGAACGAAAGGAAATAAAAACCAATCATCATAAGAATTCTTTTAGATTTTTTCATAATCAATCACCAATTATGCGCCAGCGGCTTCGTAAGTACCCTCAATACCACAAATAATAACTCCCTTTTTAATATTTTCGGGAAGCAACGTAGCGGGTTTTGTTAAAGTTACAGAAGAGAAAACTTTACCTTCTGTCGGTGTAAGAACCTCGCTACCCTTCGAGAAATTCGGCTCAACCGTCTTTGTTTCCGTGGGAGTAGCAGGAACGTTTACAGTCACTTGCGACAAACCATCGTAAGTAGCATCTGGTTGAACAACGCCATTTGTTGTTGCTGTTTTTGCTTGCAACTTTGGTACCGTTGCTGGAACGTTTACTGTTACTTTTGATAAGCCATCATATCCGCTATCTGGAGTAACTTCCCCATTCTCTGTAGCTGTTTTAGCTTGTAATTTTGGAGTTGTGGGGGGAACATTAACCGTAACCTGCGAAAGACCATCATAAGAAGCGTCGGGTGTAACTGTGCCATTTGCCGTAACAGATTTCGATTGCAACTTCGGCTCTACATTTACAGTAACCTTTGAAAGACCATAATATGTTTCGTCTGGTGTAATCGCACCGTTTGCTGTTGCTGTCTTCTCCTGAAGTTTGGGTTGAACATTAACAGTAACCTCAGAAAATCCTTCATATCCTTCATCTGGTTTAACTGTTCCGTTCGAAGAAATCGACTTTGTTTGCAAACTTGGTTCTACATTTACGGTTACGGTTGAATACCCTTCGAGATTTTCATCAGAAGCTTTATACGTTTTGTTCTCTGTTGCTTCGAGCGTACCGAGTACAGAAGGGATATCACCACCTGCAACATAAGCACCGTTTTGAAGAACGTAATTCTTACGAACGTCGTTTTCGATAACTGTAACAATAGATGTTTCAAGCGGAACGCCATAATTCGTACCATTACGTGTGATATATGGTGTATTTGTTGGAACGTCTGCGATATCTTCAGCTGTATCAGCAAAAAAATTCAAAATATATCTGTCTCCAACTTTTTTTGCGTAATCCAAATAATACATGTGTTTTCTCCTTATATATTTATTTTGAAATAACGCGATATATTTCAACCGCGTTATTTCATTATTTTATTTAATTGTTGTGTCTTGTGTTGCCAGCAGCAGAACGCAAGTCAATCATAAATCTATTCATATCAAATCCGCTATCAGCATTAAATGTCGCATAAACGGTTCCGATATTTGTAGAATTATCGTTGCTAGTAGAATTCGATTTAGAAACATTTGGCATCTGATTACGAAGAGTCGCAATAAGATTTGGAGCGATTTTACCAAGAGCAAACAAATTCTTTGTAAGATCAGCAGGAACAATACCAGAATGAGAAGGAAGTGATGTAAGCGTACCCTGTGGTGTTACAATAGCTTCTGTACCAAGTTCATTGACGTAGGTTTTTCCACCAGAATAATCATAAGAACCTGTTGCATGAGATTCGAACGAATAAGCACTAGCCCATTCATTAATATCTTTTCCACTACTATCAAATGGTCTTCCGCTTAAATCTCCCACGGTATATAATTTTCCATTATTTTTATACCATATTTTATTACAATTTTTAGTATTTACAACCAATACATCGTTTGGTAAATCTTCCCAATTATAATACTTTTTAGGATTTCCATTTTCATCCTTTTCATCATTGTCTCTCCAACTTTGAAATCTTCCAAAAGTCCCGTCACTATTTCTTTTTGCAAAAAATGCCTGAACTTTACTATCTTTAATATCAGCTCCTGCACCCTTATTTGCGCCTTCGGTATCAGTAGATAACATTGAATCATCATGAGTTATTGAAAATTTAATATTTCCATTTTCCCAAGTACTATCGTTATTTGCTCTATCCCAAATACCTTTTGTGCTAACCGTTACTCTTTCAAAAGTACTATCTGGTTCATCTACCCCAAGACCACTACTTCCCGTCTGATTTCCAGCATCTCCGGTTGAAGCACCCGTGTTGTTTTTTATAGAATCTACAATCTACTAACGAATTTTATCCGCATATTCTTTACTGCTCATTTTTTGTAAAGCATCAATAATATTGGAATGATTTTCATCAATACCAAGACCATCTTTAATTCCTTTAACAACATCTGTTAGCGCATTTAAACTTTCGTTATTTTGAATGGCTTCCAGAATAGCTTTTTGCTGATTTAATTGATCAATCTGATATTGTAAATCTTCTTCGGTTTGTTGTCTTTCTAATTCATCGACCTTATCTCTAGCTTCTTGAATCGCAGAGGTGTCCGCTTGTGCAACAAACCCAATACCAGCGCGATAAACTAACTTCTTCTCTTTCTTAGCGTTTTCGAGCGCATCGCGTGCTTTAATTAAATCAAGTTCTTTCTATCTCTACTTATTAATATCGCCGAGCTAATCTTTTATTGACTGTAAATTATCGATTTGTTTATCCAATAATTTATTTTCAAGTTCAATTACTTTATCTCTCTCTTCATCTACATAAGTTTCAATAGGAGTCCCAGCGGCAACAACGCTCGACCACATATCCATCAATTCTTCTGTCCACTCAATATTAGATGATTCAAAATCTTTTGCATCTTTGATCTTTTTCAGAACATCACCGCTTATACCATTTTTTTCAGCAAAAGTTTTAAATATATCCCAAAGATCCGTCCTGGTTTGTGCGCCTTTGGCTATTTTACCAGCATAAGCTAATCCAAGACCACCTTCCGGGTTCGCAATCATAGCGGTAATATTCTTAATAATATTATCCTGTGAAACATTTCCATCTTCATCGAAAAGCAAATCGGGATATTTAGAAATGATTTTCTATAAGTTTTCTGCTGTTAATTCAGAATCTTCGCTCAAATCAGAGAATATATTTCCCAGAGTTTCAAATTTACTTAAAAACTCCGTATCACTGCTCATTACATCACCAAGCGTAACAAAACCAATAAGGTCTTTCAATCCCCTCGCTTGATCTGCTGTTAGATTTAAAGCGTGGGCAATATTGGAAATATTTTCTGGATTAGATTTATTTATCTTGTCTATGATATATTTAGCATCTTCGTAAGTAGCTACGCCAAGAAAATCTTTTATCTTATCTTCACTTTGTGTGTTTATAAATTGATACAACTCATTATAGCCGCTAATTCCATCTTTATAATATTGTTTTAACCAATCTTCGTTTTTGATTGAGTTAGCCAAATTATAACTCTCTTTTTTGGTTATAACATTATAATTCTCATGGGTTTTAAATTCGGAAACGATAGCGTCATAAGCACTCTTATAAATATTTCCATTTTCGTCAAAAATATTTGCCGTCGGATCTTTTTTTGCCCATTCCCTAGCTTGTTCAAGAACCATTCGTTCAAGAGAGACATTGCGTAAATCAGATGATGTGTATGATGAAAATCCACCACTATAAAACGCGCCTTTCAACATTGTCTCGTGCAAATTATCGTTAATAGTTTTTAATTTTATATTTAACTATTCAAACTACGCGACACCCTGTTCAACTGTTTTATTGTATTTTTCTTCGTACTTCGCCCTTAATTCCAAATTTAATGGATCTTCCTAAATATCTTGTATTAATGAGTATTCGGCACTATTAACCTTATTTAATAAATCATATCTTTCTTCTTCTTTTGATTTATAAGTTTCTTGCGCTTCCGTCATTAATTGAGCAGACTTATAAAGGGCAACCACTTCTGGAGTTAATTCACCTTTAATTTCGCCGCCGAGCTTTTTGAAGTTATCGTATAGCGAAGAAGATTCACTCAAAGTTTCGAGCATCTGTGCTCTATATTCTTTTTCTTGTTTGTACTCTTCAACGCTCCATTCGCTTCTATCTTTATTTGTTAATTCTTCAGCAGAGGTAATTGCAGATTCTACCTTTTGAGTGGCTTCAAGTTGCTTCTTAGCTTCGTCAACACGAGCACGACGAGCAATTTCTTCTTTGTGGAAATTCTCATAAAATATCTTACCAATTCCCTGTCCAATAAAAGATCCGAGAATCGGACCTAATAAAGGACCAACAACGGGAATAGCAGATATCAATCCTGTTGCAGCACCCTAAGCGATTCCAGTTACTACTTTATCTCCTGTGTTTGTGAAATCACCGTAATTTGCTGTCATACCAGCAGAAATTCCAGCCCCTATACCACTAATTATACCATAGGTTTTTAAATTTCTACCCAAAGATTTACCAAATCGTTTAATCCAAGGTGGTTTATTCCCGCCCCCTACATCTACAATAGATGTATCTTGCACAGAAGATTGATCATCTCCACCGTTAGATGTATTGTGTTTTATACCAGCGGTATTATCTGCGATTTGTTGTAAAAGTTCTTCTGTGTAACTCTTTGGTTTTTGTATTTTTGAACCACTTAATATTGCTTTTTCTTCTGGTGTTAAATTTTCTTCTCCGATAATACCAGCTCGATATTTAGCTTTTTCCAACAATTGTTGTTCAACAAGAGTTTTTGAAGCACCGAAACTTCCTTTAAACCAGTTAGATGCAACAGATTTTCCACCAAACAAACCTTGTATTTTCATACCAAGAACTGGAAGATGTCTAGCATTAATATTAATTAATGTTGCAACAATACCAGGAAGCATCTTATCAATATTTTCAACAACAAAAGCAATTGTCTTAAAGAAACCCTTTACAAATCCACTCGCTTGAAGTTTTTGTGTAAAACTCTCCCACGCAGTTTGTATTCTTTGCATAGAAGTAGCGATGCTGTCCATAACTGCAGCGTATTTTTCATCTGCTGTACCAGAAGATGTACGAGAAGATTCCAAACTTTCTTTGTATTGGTCATAATTTTGCATCAATGCCAGGAATTGGTTACGTTGTCTCACGCCAGCCATAGCAGTTGCAACGGCATTTTGTTCAACATCATTTAAATTATCCCATTTTTCAGCCAAATCGTCAAGAACTTCATCAAAACCACGCATTTCGGTTGAAGTTAAACGAATCTAAATACCAATCGCATTTAATACCTTTTCAACATCGTTTATGCTTTCAGATGCGTCTTCCCCATCTTCTGCCATTCCAGCAAATACGCCAGCTTTGACATTTCCATATCTTGACAAAATCGTTTTTAAAGCATTACCAACACTACCAGCATCTTGCTGCGTAATATCAATAATTGTAGTAAGCATTGCTGCAGTTTGATCGAGATCAAGATTAGCTGCTTTTGCAGCGGCAGCTGTTCTTGACAATGCGTTAGCGATATCGCCAGCTGTAGTTGCGTATTCGGCATCGAGTTTTGTAAGCTTATCAACAATTTTAGATGATTCAGTAGCTTGAAGATTGAAACCTTTAAGAACAGCCGTCAACGATGTTGTCGCGGAACTCATATCCATGAAGCCGAGACGAGCAAGTTTTACAGAAGAAGTAATCAAACTAACAGATTCACTTGCAGTATAGCCTTGACGCATCCATTCGCTTGCAGACTTTGCAACCTCGGTTGTTGTTGTGCCAAGTTCTTTTGCAAGTTTGTTATAACTCGTCATTAAAGAATTCGCTTCGTCAACACTCGCACCAGTTACA
>ENA-ORMS01003517-ORMS01003517.1-human-gut-metagenome-genome-assembly--contig:-NODE-3517-length-10178-cov-5.833449_pt1 | contig 10178 bp, 12 predicted proteins | sample MGYA00242104_ERZ508997 | MGnify/ENA primary metagenome ERZ508997 (study PRJEB26280, sample SAMEA2338704) | human gut metagenome | biome: human gut; feature: human-associated habitat; material: faeces... | reverse complement strand
ACCGAGGGCAGCATGGACGCGGGCAATCTGCTCAAGCCGATGCTGGCCAGAGGCGAGCTGCACTGCATCGGTGCAACAACGCTGGACGAATACCGCAAATATATCGAAAAGGACGCCGCGCTGGAGCGCCGCTTCCAGCCGGTCATGGTCAAAGAGCCGTCCGTTGAGGACACGATCGCCATCCTGCGTGGTCTGGAGGAGCGTTATGAGGTCTTCCACGGCGTAAAGATCACGGACCCCGCGATCATCGCCGCCGCGACCCTCTCCGACCGTTATATCACAGACCGTTTCCTGCCGGACAAGGCCATCGACCTGATCGACGAGGCCTGCGCCATGATCCGCACGGAGATGGACTCCATGCCGACCGAGCTGGACGTCATCCGCCGCAAGATCATCCAGATGGAGATCGAAGAGGCCGCGCTGAAAAATGAAACCGACGAGCTCTCGCAAGGCAGACTCACTGAGCTGCGCAAGGAGCTGGCCGAGCAGCGCGAGAAATTCAACAGCATGAAAGCCCAGTGGGAAAACGAAAAGAATGCCATCGGCAAGGTGCAGCAGCTCCGCGAACGCATCGAGGAACTGGGTGCCAAGATCGAGCGCGCCGAGCAGGAATATGATCTGGAAACGGCCGCGCGTCTGAAATACGGCGAGCTGCCGGAACTCAAAAAGCAGCTGGCGCACGAGGAGGAGCTGGCAAGCCACGCCAAGCAGAGTAACCTCCTGCGTGACAAGGTCACGGAGGAAGAGATCGCAAAGATCGTCGAGCGCTGGACCGGCATTCCCGTGGCTAAGCTGGTCGAGGGCGAGCGCGAAAAGCTCCTGCATCTGTCGGACGTGCTGCATCAGCGCGTCGTCGGGCAGGATGAGGCCGTGCAGTCCGTAGCGGACGCCATCCTCCGCAGCCGCGCGGGAATTCAGGACCCGAACCGTCCGCTCGGTTCCTTCCTCTTCCTTGGCCCGACGGGCGTCGGCAAGACGGAGCTTGCCAAGGCGCTGGCCGAAGCACTGTTTGATGACGAGAAGAACCTCGTTCGAATTGATATGTCCGAATACATGGAGAAATTCTCCGTGTCGCGTCTGATCGGAGCGCCTCCCGGATACGTCGGCTATGACGAGGGCGGCCAGCTCACGGAGGCCGTCCGCCGGAATCCCTATTGCGTCGTTCTGTTCGACGAGGTAGAAAAGGCGCATCCGGATGTGTTCAACGTCCTTCTGCAGGTGCTCGACGACGGCCGTATTACGGACTCTCAAGGCCGCACGGTGGACTTCAAAAACACCATTCTGATCCTGACGAGCAACCTCGGCTCGGAATATCTGCTGGAAGGTATTGCCGCCGACGGCAGCATCCGCCCGGAGGCACGGCTTCAGGTCGAGCAGCTGCTCAAGAAGAGCTTCCGCCCTGAATTCCTGAACCGGCTGGATGAGATCGTATTCTACAAACCGCTGACGAAGGACAACATTGTCCGCATCATCGACCTGCAGATGAATCTGCTCAACCGTCGTCTGGAGCAGCAGCAGCTTCGCTGCGAGCTGACGCCGGAGGCCAAGCAGTATATCATCGACGCCGCCTACGATCCGCAGTACGGCGCACGGCCCCTCAAGCGGTACTTGCAGCACACGGTTGAAACCCTGCTGGCAAAGCGCATCGTGCAGGGCAACATCTCCCCGAACTCGACCATCACCGTCAAGGTGGAAAACGGCGAGCTTTCGTTGGAATCCTAAAGGAAAAACGCAGCATAAAAGCGCAGCGCCCGGGGGCATCTCCGGGCGCTTCAGACTGTCAAAAAGATCCGTAATCTTCAAATTTTACCGGCATTCTTGATTCTGCCAGAAAGACAGGGGTCAGGCTCATCGCCTGACCCCTGTCTTTCTGTATTGAAGCAATTTCGCAAAGCAGTGTTCCTCATGGCGCCGCAGGATCCTGCGCATACAGAAGATACAAGGTCGAAAAACGGAGCAATGCAGGCACGCCGACAAGCGCACCAGCTATGGCGGGAATGGGGAACAGCAGGCAGGCAAGGAGCCAGCAAAGCTTCAGCATTCCGCACAGCACTCCGCGGGTCCCGCAGGAGAAAATATCATACAGAAGCGTGCTGCAATTTATTCCGTTGTTTTCGCACAGATGCCGAAGCACCTGCGCAGGCCCGCTGCAGCACAGGAGCAGCGAGAGGCACGCCGCAAAAATCACCGGCAGCAGAAATCTGCTCTGGATGGCGTACGCAAAGCAAGGCGGCAGGGCGATCGTGCTCACAAGGGCAGCCATGGCAGCCCTCAGAAGAAGTCCCTGTTTTGCCTTGTCTCGATAGAGTATGAAAAAGGGCTTGCACATCTGCTTCGGCTGCCCCACTGCCGCATGATAAGCGATCTCATGGAGGGCAAGTGCTGCCGGGCCCGCCGGGATCAGCAGTACGGCGGCAAGGGCAAAAAACAGATAGGCCCGAAAGGTCAGGAAAAGAAATCCGCAGATCGCACTTGGCCCGATGCAGAGCAGATACAGCAGATTGCTCCGCCACAGCCGGCCATAGTTTTCCGTGAATGCTTCCCACCAGTGCGAAATGCTCTTTCTCATGGTATGTTCTATCCTTCCCAGGTGCCTTCGTTGATCTTTCGGATGGTGTCAAGTGGGATCTTCACATCCCTGTGATAAGTCAGCAAACCATTTTCTTCCGTTTCCACATCCGTGAGCTGTGTGTAGCAGTACCCCTGAAGCAGCGGGGCATCCTGAAGCGCTTTGGTCAGCTCTGCATACTTTCTGGTATATGCCGCCAGATCATTTTCCTCGCAATAGCCCCAGGAACGCTTTGCGGCAGATTCCGACGCGTATTTCACGCCGCCGAATTCCGTAACCAGAATCGGCTGGCCCAGATAATGATAGCCATCCGCAAACAGATTCCTGCCGCCCGGTGTCATCGCAAGGATGCTCTCCATGCTCTCAAAGTGCTTTTTGAGCACGTCTCCGCTGGAAGAATAGTCATGGATTGTCAGTAAATCGCCGCAGGTGTGCTCCCATCCATCATTATACGGTTTTATGAAATCCCTTATCTTATTATCGCCCTCGCCGCTGGTCAGTTTCTTCGCAGCTTCCAGGAAGTCGTTCCAATCCCACGGGTCGTCTGCGGTGGGAGGGGTAACGCCGGCAGCCTTGAAGAGATCCTTGTTGTAAAAAATGGGGAAGGCGGAAACGTCCTTCGGCATTGCGTAAATGTTGCCCGAGCCCTGATTCTCACCGTCAAAGCGGTACAGATCCAGCAGGCATTCCCAGACATTGCCCTGCTCAAAGATCTCGTTGTTCTCGTAGTATGCGGTCAGATTCAGCAGGTTGCCGGTCGCCGCGTACTTCATCATCTTGTCAATATTGCAGTAGAAAACATCGGGGCAGGAACCGCCGCCGATCATGGCCTGCAGCTTGGTGTCAAATTCGTTATCCGGAACCACAATGTATTCGACCTCTACGTCCTGATACTTGGCTTCAAACTGCTTGATCATCTCGGTGAAGGTGGCAACTTCCGCATCGGTGCCCCAACCCATGAAGGTGATCTTCGTTTTTTCGCCGCTGGGGGTGCTTTCCGGGGTCTGGCTGTCGGATGCCTGCGGGTCCGTGCTCGGTGCCGGATCGGTCTTTCCGGCGCAGCCGGCCAGCAATCCCAACAGCATGACCAGAACAAGCAGCATGGGTAACAAACGCTTTTTCATATCATTTTCTCCTGCATCATTTTAATGTTCTGATTCAAACACAATTTGTGTTCTCTTCGCAGATTCATAATAGTATAGTCCGGGAATCAATGTCAATATCTCCATAATTTATTTAAAAACGCACTTTAATTTGTCTGTCCTGCACATAATTATTGTCGGTTTCCTCCACACATCCGAAAAATAAACATAAATTTTGTTTTTATCTGCTGACAAATTCCTTTTTCTGTGCTATCATAGTCTTATGAACAAACAGGAGGAATGCGTAATGGCAGACATTCTTGAACTGAATCTTGAAGACGAGGAGCAACTGTGTACGCTGGGAGCCGCGCTTTCCTCTCCGGCCAGAATTCAAATCCTCAGGCTCTTGTACCACAACAGCTTTAACGTTGCAGAAATTGCGCAAAAGCTCCAAATCCCCTCTTCAAGCGCAGCGCTGTATATCCGTTCGCTTGAAAACGCCGGTCTGATCAACACAAGGCTGCAGCCCGGCTCCCGCGGCGCCATGAAAATCTGCAGCCGAAAGAACGATCAGATCATCATCAAAATGACCTCCGACGATCCGGAGGTCAGCAAGGTGTCCAGCGTTTCCATGCCGATCGGCTGCTTTACCGACTGCATGGTGACACCGAGCTGCGGTCTGGCATCCGAAAACGGGACCATCGGTTTTGACGACCGGCCGGAATCCTTCTATCTCCCCGAGCGGACCGGAGCCCAGATCCTGTGGACTGCCGCAGGATATGTGGAATACAAATTCCCCTACCAACTGCCGCATTCCGCCGTGCCAAAGTGCCTCATTCTCACGGCAGAGCTGTGTTCCGAGGCATTGAACTACAAGGAGGATTGGCAGTCCGACATCACCTTCTGGATCAACGGAATAGATTGCGGCTCATGGAGGTCCCCCGGAGATTTCGGCAGCCGCCTTGGTCGGCTCAATCCCGAATGGTGGGGCAGCGGCAGCACACAGTACGGCAAGCTCGTCACGCTGGAGATTTCGGAAGAGGGGTGTTCCATCAATTCCGTTCCCGCATCGCAGGTCAGATTGAGCGATTTTGCATTTTCGGCGGATCGGCCCATCACGGTCAGAATCGGCAACAAGCCGGATGCAGAGTATGTCGGCGGATTTAATCTTTTCGGGGAAGCCTTTGGCGATTATAATCAAAACATCATCATGTCGTTTGTATATTAAATAGAATCGGAGGGGATCACGGATGAAGCTGGACGGCTTGGCAATCAATTTTCTCGGCGACAGCATCACAGAGGGCTGCGGAACGAGCGGCCCGGAAAAGACTTTTGCGCAGGTTCTTGCAAAAAGCCGCCATCTTTCTGCTGCACGCAACTACGGAATCGGCGGAACCAGAATCGCAAGGCAGCGCACGCCTTCTGCCGACTCCAGAATAGACCGCGATTTTTGCCGGCGGGCGGCTGAAATGGACCCGAACGCGGACATCATCGTTGTCTTTGGCGGCACGAATGACTTCGGACACGGCGACGCGCCGTTCGGCACACCGCAGGACCGCAGCCCGGACAGCTTTTACGGTGCGTGTCACTTTTTGTTTCAATCCCTGCGGCAGCAGTATCCGGCGGCAAAGATCGTCGTAATCACACCGCTGCACCGCATCAATGAGAACAGTCCGCTCGGCGACGGAACCAGAACGACCCCCGCGCTCCCGCTGGCGGAGTATGCGGATGCCATCCGCAAGACCGCGCAGCACGATGCGATTCCTGTGCTTGATCTCTATGCAATGGGCGTACTTGACCCAAATGACCCGGCCGTGCTGGCCCGCTACGTGCCGGACGGGCTGCATCCCAACGACGAGGGGCATGTCATTCTCGCGGAGGAGATCCGCAAATTTTTAGAAGGTCTGCCACTTTAAGGTAGGCCGCGCCCGCTGCCATGCGGGAGCGCCGCCGTCCGTCTTTTATTTGACAAAGCGCCTGTAAAATAAACCGTGTTCCAATTTGCCCCCTAAAAAGTCAGACGATGTATCATGCCGTCTGACTTTTTAGGGGGCACAGACGATTCAATTCAGCGTGTCGAAAAGCCCTTTTCGGCACGCTGGCAGACTGCAAAGAGGTTCCGGAAGACAAGCAGCGCACGCCCGTCGGCGTACAGATGTACGTCAGGGCGTGCGCTGCACAGGAAGTCAAAATCCATAAAAATAGAACCGATTTTGACGATTACGGACCTTTTGACGGTCTGAGGCGGCGGTTGGGAGCACCAACCGCCGCTGTTCCTTATTTTCGTTTTGTCGTTCTCTGTTCAAAGGTATCGCGCAGCTCCTTCAAATGCTCGGAAAGGGGGCGCTCCGTTGAGAAGGGGCGGAAGAAGTGATACTTCTTCGCATTCTGCTCATAGGAGCGGCGAATCTGCTGCTTGATATGCTCGTAATGGACGATGACGTTGTTTTCCACCGCGTACTTTTTCAGCTTGGACACGATCTGCAGGGAGTGCGCAGCATCGACGGCAAACACACCGAAAAACACGCCGATGAAGAAGGAAAACGCCAGATTGCGGCCGAGCCAGTCCAGAGAGCTGAGGATGTGCGGATGGACAAAAAAGTAATAAATCGCGCCGAGAATCCCCCAGAACAGGGAAAATTTCGGGCAGATGATGCCATTGATATTCCCCCACTGGTCGGTGTAATCCCACAGGCGCACCTTGTTGAGCTTCAGGGAAAGGTAGCCTGCGATGTACTCGATGACGGTCATCAGGATGGTCATCGTGAGGAAAAGCATCGCCTTATTGACCACATCGTTTTTGAATAGATGCAGTGATTCCAGCGACGCGATCAGATAGAGGATGCACAGCCCGCAGCCGTAAAGCGGCAGATACGGCCCCGTGCAGAAGCCGGGGTTGATCCATTTGCGCTCCGGGTTCGCAGAGGAAAAAAAGCGCCGGAAGATCACCTCGATGCACCAGCCGATGACCGAGCCAATGAAAAACAGATATGCAAGCTTCAATAGGATGTTCATGGTTCGCCCTCCCGTTCTGCTTTCATTATACAGAAATTCGGCGAAAAAACAAGCCTACTTCTCGGCGGAAACGTAGATTTCCTCCGCCGTCTGCTGACCCTTGCGTAAAATGTCGGCCGCCTGCCCGTAGTTCTGCTGCGACATGGCCTCCAGCGCGTCCGTGACGGCAGCGAAAAGCTGCACGTACATTTTCTGATACTCCGGCATAAATTCACCTCCTTTTCCTTATTCTAAGCGAATTTCGCTTAAAAGTCAATAAGCTATATTCCCTTAAGCTATGCTGTTGCAGGGTGAATGCAATGGTGTTTGAAAACATCCGGAATCTCCGGGAGGATCACGACTATACACAGGCGCAGCTTGCAGAGCTTTTACAGGTTCATCAGACGACCTATTCCTCCTATGAATTGGGAAAGCTGGGTATCCCGGCAGAGGCACTGATACAGCTCGCCGATTTTTATCAGGTCAGCGTGGATTATCTGCTGGGACGGACAAACATCAAAACGCCCTACCCAAAGAAGTAAAAACGCCCCCGCTGCTTTGATTCTCAGGAAACCGTCCGGTTGAAGCGCTTCTGGACCCGGATGAGGATCGCAAACGCGACGCCCAGCCCGGCGAAGAGCACGCCGACAGAGGCCAGCGCGATCGGTGTCGTTTCGCCCAGCAGCGCAACGCCGCCGGAAAGCACCAGTCCTGCCACGACGGCAAACAGGCCTTTGGAAAAGGCCCGGCAATAAGCTCGCATTTCCTCCGGCCGCACATTCTCCTGATGGTAGCTGTGAATCAAGTTGTTATTTCCCCTGTAAACCGAAACCGCGAGCGCGCAGAAGATCGCCGCGACGACGAACAGGAAAACCGCATATTCTGTCATGTCTTTGCCTCCACAGATCGGATCATTCTCCCCGATGCATATCCAGCTTTGTTCCGTCGGGAAGATCGTCGGTCTGCTTGGAATAGTGCACGCCGAAGGCGCACTGATTGGAAAAATGCTCGCAGTTGTTACGCAGGACGTGGTAGCCGTGCTGTCCCAATGCGGCGTTGGCTGCGGCAAGAATTTCCTCCGGCTTGTGCAGCAGGCGCTTTTCGCCGCGGCTGTAGACGCGCACCTCCGGCAGTCCGCCGCGCAGAAATTCGGAAATATCCGTTTTCTGCACCTCCACATCCGCCGCATGCGCATCCGGCCCGCCGTTGAAATGGATGACCATGCCGTCGCCCGCGTAAATGCCATGGTGATAATACCCCGTGCGCTTCACGCGGAGCTGGTCGCCGGGCTGCGGCTCCCGGTAGTCCCATTGTTCTTCAAAATCCGCAGGAGATTTACGATGCAGCATGGGCGCACTCCTCAATGATTTTCAGAAGATCGCCGACGGTTTTCAACTCTCCCACGCGCTCCGAGGGGAAGGTGATGGAAAACTCATCCTCGATGCCGACCATCAGCATCAGCATGGTGATGCTGTTGAGGCCAAGGCTTTCCAGCGTCGTCGCAGGCGTTACGGCGGTCAGATCGACATCCGAGCCCTCCAGAACGTTCTGCGCCACTTTGATCAGGCGTTCCTGTGTCATACTTCTTTTCCTTTCTGCCGTTTTTGGAGCTTGGCGGCAAATTTCTCACGGAACCGCCGGCTCCGGGCAAGATATTTCGGTTTCATGCGCTGCTCCAGCTCCTGCCGGAGATTCTGCATTGCATCCTGCAAGACCTGCGTCGCCTCCTGCACGCCGGCCGCACTGGGGCGCTGGGTCAGGGTGATGCGGCGGCCGAACATGAGCTGCAGGCGCTGGAAGGGCTGGTAGTTTCCGGCGGAATACACCGGTACCACCGGCACGCCGGCCTGCAAAGCCAGCATCGCCGCGCCCTGCTTGAATGGCAGGAGCGTCCCCGTCGGGTTAAGCTGCCCCTCCGGGAAGATGGCCACGCAGCCGCCCGTGCGCAGGATGCCTAGCGCCTCATGCAGGAAGCTGAGGTCGGGTTTTCTGCGATCCACACAGATGCAGCGCAGGCCATGCAGGCTTCCGGTGGCGTGGCCCTTTTTCGCAACATCCAGCGCAACGACGGCGTGGACCCGCCGCCGCAGGCAGAGGATGCACAAGATCGCCGCGTCAAACCACCACGTGTGGTTGAGAACAAAAATCGTTCCGCCGTCAGGCCGGCGGACGTGCTCCGCGCCCTGCTGGTAGTGGATCTTCGGCAGCCAGAGAAGCTGCGCGATCGCGCCGCCCAGCACATTGGCAAAGTCGGCGGCAAAATTCTGCCATGCCGTTTTCAGCTTTTTCATGCCGTTTCCTCCGCCATGGCCCGCAGCTCGATGATCCTGTCGCGCAGGAGCTTCGTCAGACGCCTGAGCTCCTCCGGGGAGGGGTTCTGCGTCGGACATTCGGCCGCGAGGTCGATGGGCTTGCCGATCACGACCGGCGTGCGGTGAAAGAACTTATAGTCATAGCCGTGGTACACGGGCACGACCGGTACGCCCGCCTGCAGCGCCAGCAGCGCCGCAGTATCGTGGAATTCGGACATCGTTCCGTCCACGGAGAATTTTCCTTCCGGGAAGATCAGGAGCGTCTGTCCCTTTTGCAGCGCGTCCATGCACTCGTAGAAGAAATCCATATCAAAGGAGAAGCGGTCGACCTTGATCGCGCCCAGCATACGCAGCAGAAAATGCATCGCGCCGCTGCTCTCGTAAAATGTCTTTCCGACAAGGCAGCGCAGATAGCGGAAGTAGAACACTGCCATCAGAAGCAGAAAGTCCATGTGATTTTTATGGTTGGACACCAGGAGCACGGGGCCCTTCGGCATACTTCTCTTTTCCTCCCAGCGCACACGCGGAAGAAAATAGAGCAAAACCGTCCAGCCCAGCAGGAATTTGTTCAGCCAGCGGAACAAGGTTTTCATGCCTGTGCGCTCCTTTCCCGCAGGACCTCCGCGGCAAAGTCACGGGGCGTGAAGAGCGGCCGCGCCGCGTCCATCGCAAGGGCAACGCCGCAGTGCTCGGACACTGCGGAGAAGATCGCATAATAGGTCATACTGTCCACGCCGGGGTCGTGCAGCACGTGCGTATCCGGCGCGACGGTTTCCGCACCCGTGACCTCACGGATCACGCCGCAGAGCTCCTGCGTGAGCGCGCGCAGGCTTTCGTCCTCCAGCGCGGCAAGCTGCGCGCCGTCCGGCTTCTGCACGGGCACGAGCGTGACTTCGCCGGAAGCGATGCGCTCTTTAAGCACCGCGCGGCGGGTCTTGCCCAGGTTCTGGGGGATCTCCTGCTGCGTGCAGTAGACCCGCGCGGGGCGCAGCGTCAGGGGCAGGGTGTCGATCGCGTCATAGGCCGCCTGCGCCGCAGACGCGCAGGCATAAGCATCGTCCACGGAAGGCACCTGAATCAGCAGCACCGGGCGCTCGTCGCCCTCCACCTCCATGCCGAACACACAGGAAGCAAGTCCCGCGTGCAGATCGAGGCGCTGCTCGATCAGGTCAGGGCTGAGATTTTCGCCGTTCGCGCCGATGATGAGGTCGCCGCGGCGGC